>ENA-OQCF01000363-OQCF01000363.1-human-gut-metagenome-genome-assembly--contig:-NODE-363-length-17799-cov-9.332220_pt1 | contig 17799 bp, 24 predicted proteins | sample MGYA00242756_ERZ504573 | MGnify/ENA primary metagenome ERZ504573 (study PRJEB26092, sample SAMD00036240) | human gut metagenome | host: Homo sapiens | study: EMG produced TPA metagenomics assembly of... | reverse complement strand
TCGGCGATGCCGGCATCCCCATCTGGATTATGCTGCTGTGCTCGGCCACTATGGTATCGGCACCAGCGTGGGCGGTGAGCGCATCATCAAGTCTGTCGGTCAGAGCATGGTCAAGCTCGAAAAGTACCATGGCTTCTCCGCCGACCTGGCGGGCGCCGCGAACCTGCTACTTGCCACCCTTACCGGCATCCCCGTATCCTCCACCCACATCAAAACCTGCGCCATTATGGGTGTCGGCGCCGTCAAGCGCCTCTCGGCCATCAACTTCGGCGTGGTCAAGGACATGATGTTCACGTGGTTCTTCACCTTCCCCGCTTGTGGACTCATCAGCTTTGTCATGGCCAAGCTGTTCATGATGTTCATCTAGTCAAACCGAACGGCCATCCGGACCGCAATACCTCGCCCACCCGTCTTCGCCTCGAAAGGACCCACTCATGGCAAAGAAACCCGATTCGTTCTACTTTGACAACTACGTCGCCTGCGCCGACCTTGCTGTCCAGGCCGCAGAGTTGCTCATCAAGATTTTTGAGAACTTTGATCCCGCGCAGATCCACGGCATGCTCGAAGAGATGCATGCGATTGAGCATGCGGCCGACAAGAAGCACCATGAGCTCGAGGATGCCCTGCTCACTGCCTTTATCACCCCGCTTGAGCGCGAGGATCTGGACCTGATGAGCTGCTCGCTCGACACCGTGCTTGACCGTATCGAGGGCGTCGTGCAGCGCGTCTACTTCACCAACATCCAGAGCATCCACCCCGATGCCATTGTCATCGCCCACAAGGTGACCGACGCCTGCCGCGCCATGAAGGACCTTATGGTCGAGCTGCCTAATTACCGCAAGTCCAAGACCCTGCGCGAGCTGGTCATCCAGATCAACACCATTGAGTCCGAGGCCGATGAGCTCTACATCAACGCTATGCGCAACCTGCACGTCAATGGCAAGGACCCGCTCGAGGTCATCGCCTGGCGTGACGTCTACGCTTTCCTGGAGTACTGCGCCGACTGCTGCGAGAATGTGGCTGATGTCGTGGATTCGATTGTCATGAAGAACAGTTAATTGGGGGTACGTGTCCCGGCGGTCGTGGGCCCGACCACTAATAACCTTTTCACTCCGGCTGCAAGCAGAGTCGTTCAAAAGGTTATTAGTGGTCGGGCCCGCTCCCTTACGTACCACCATTGGAAACTTTGGCTGATACTTTGAAAGCGATGGGGCTTTTGTTGGCAGGGCCTTGGGGCCCGATTGGAAACTTTGGGACCGCCTTAAACGTTTGGCTGGATGGGGCTTTGGGTACCCTTTGTTTTACTTTGGATTGATTTGCTGACTTTGGAGGGTTTGGTTATGGGGTATTTGGATCTGGCTCGGTCTCGGTATTCTTGTCGTTTGTTTGAGGCTCGGGCTGTGGAGCAGGCTGTGGTGGATGCCATTGTTGAGGCTGGGCGTATTGCTCCTTCTGCTTGTAATAATCATCCAACCCGTGTGATGGTGTTGGATACGCCCGAGCTTTTGGAGAAGGCGGCTGCTTGTCAGCCTCGGTTTGCTCGTGATGGGTCCATCTTTGGCGCTCCGCTCATCTTCCTCATTTGCAGCGTTACCGACGACGCTTGGGTTCGCCCCTATGACCAGATGAACTCCAGCGCTATCGACACCTCGATTGTTTGCGATCAAATGATGATGGAGGCCGAGGAGCAGGGTCTGGGAACGTGTTGGGTATGCCATTTTAAGCCCGAGCTAGCCCGAGAGCGGTTCAACCTGCCCGAGGGCGTCTATCCCTATCACATGCTCGTCTGCGGCTATCCTGCCGACCACATCGCCGATCCCGAGCATCGCGATGCCCGCACCATTCCCCTCTCCGACTTCCTCCTCAAGTAGTTTTTGGCACATGCCCTAAAATCTACCTTTTACCGCGCACCCTTTCGCCGAGTTCTGCCCTATCGTACGCAGAGCTCGGCGTTTTGTTTCCCAACCCGTATGCAGCCACAAAAAAAGGAGCCCGCAGGTGCGAGCTCCTCTTAAGGACACGAGATTGTAGCTCTGGCGCTAGTCCAGGTCGTCGGCGGCAAAGTTGTCGATCGGGGCGAAGGGGTCAGCCACGGGGACAACCGGATCAGCGACAGGCAGCGGCTCGGCGGCGGGAACGGTCACTGCAGGAGAAGCCGCAGAACCGACCGGCGTGGAGGCCATAAGGTCGGACGGGAAGGAATTCTGCGCATCGTCCATGAAGTGCTGGATGAGCTTGAGGTACTCGGCTTTGAACTCCTCACGGGAAGCCTTCAGACGGTCGATCTCCTCGAGCTCGGCCTGCTTCTCGGTCAGGGCCTGACGGATGACCTCGCGGGCCTTGGCGTCGGCTTCGTTGCGGATGCGCTCAGCGTTCTCGTTGGCATCGTTGACGATGCCCTCGGCGGTCTGCTGGGCAGCAATCAGCGCAGCGGAGATCTGGCGCTCCTGAGCGGAGAAGTCGGGTGCGGGAGCGGCCACAGGAGCGGCGGGAACGGCCTGAGCGGCAGCGTCCTGAGCCTGGGCAAGCTGGGCCTGCGTGTCGGCAAGCTGCTGCTCGGTGGCAGTCAGACGACCCTTAAGATCGACAATCTTGGCAAGCATAGCGTCAACCTCGGAGGACAGCGTCTCCAAAAAGACGTCGACCTCGGCGGGATCATAGCCGCGCTTGGCCTCAGAGAAAGTCTGAGCCTGGATGTCAGCAGGGGTAATAGCCATAACAAGTTCTCCTTTATCATCGCCTTGGCGCCGGGCGCCCGACGTAAGTTACTGAGCCAGTACTATACGAGTATACCTATAAGAAGCTGCAGAATCAGCCTCTGCACCAACTGCAACGCAATAATCGCAACGACCGGCGAAAAATCAACGCCGCCCATCGGCGGAATAAACCGACGAAACAGGTTGAGCCACGGACCGCAGACGCTATCGAGCACCGCGGCGATATCCTGCAGCAGGCCGCCCTGCTTCATGGGAATCCACGTCATAAAGCAATAGACCACAATAAGTGTGGAGTAGAAGTTGAACAGCGTGTTGACCAGCTGGACAATGGTGTAGATGTTGATGAGAATCTCCTCGTCTTGGGTTTACTTAAGGTAGCCGTCGGCGCGCAGCTTCTTGAGGTCCGAATCCTTGACCTCGCAGCCGGCGGGCAGCACCATAAACACGCGATCGCCCACCTCTTTGACCGTAGCGCCCAGGCCGCAGGCAAAGCCATAGCTAAAGTCCAGGACACGCTTGCGACCTCGGTGCGAACGCCAACAAAAATCAGCGCAACGGGCTGCTTGGTGCGCACGCGGCGGACAACGGTCTCGACATCGTCATAGCTCTCAGGGCGCAGGACATAGGCAGGCAGCTGCGGCGTGGCGTTAATGATGTTGTTTGCATAGGCCGAGGCGTCGCTCGGCGCAGAAGCGGGCGCAGGTGCCGCGGCACGAGCGCGGGCGCTCTCGGCATAACTCGACGGCGTGTCGTAAGCGCCGGGGCGATAGCCGCCTGCGGCACTATCCTGAGAACGCGACGGCGGATTGTACGTCGTTGCATGACGCGAGTCATCGCCGACCAGCTGGCCGGAGCGCGTATACACGGCGACCGACTCGGCCTCACCGCGGCGCGTTTGGCCCAGCAGGCCGTTACTCGGCTCGTCCTGGGTATAGAAGCCCTCGCCCGAGGTACCGCTGTAGCCGTTGTTCTGATAGCCATCATCGTAGCCGTCATCGTAGCCGTAGTCGTCATCCTGGTCATAGCTCTGGTCGTAACCCTGCTGGCCGCCCAGGTGCATCTTATTTTTAATCTCGTCAAGGAAGCCCATGGTTGTGTCCTCTCACGGTTTAGTGCAGGCGCTCTGTAAACCAGTGCGCACTTCAGAGCCCTATTTTACTGCAAACTCCGGGCTAAATACTACCCTGCCCAGGCGAACGAGCGTAGAGCCCTCCTCAAGGGCAGGCTCAAAGTCCTCGCTCATGCCGCAAGAAAGCTCGGGCAGCCTCAGATCGGGATGCGCCGCCTCCAACTCATCCCTCAGCTCTCGCAGCCCGGCAAAGGTGCGACGCGCCACATCCTTGTTCCCCCGAGGGGCCATAGTCATAAGGCCCTGCACACAAATTCCCTCAAGTTCCGCAAGCTCGCCGGCAGCGCCACGAATCTCATCGGGCGAAAAACCGCCCTTGGACTCCTCGCCGCTTACGTTAACCTCGATCAGCACCTGCTGGGGGGCGGCGAGCTCGCCAGCTTCGATCTTGCGAATGGCACGGCTCGAGATCGCCTGCGCCAAATGAAGCGACCCCACCGAATGAATCAGCTCGGCCGAGCCCAACACCGCGTTGATCTTGTTGGTCTGAAGGTTGCCAATCATGTCGAAGCGCACCTCGGGCAGCTCCGGATGATCCGCCAGACCTGCAAGTTTGCGGACGAGCTCTTGCGGGCGGTTCTCGGCAAAATGGCGATATCCCACCTGGATGGCCGCGATGGTCTCATCGACGCCGACGGTCTTGGACACGGCAATCAAACGCGCGGCATCACGGGGCCTCCCGGCGCGATCGAGCGCGGCATAGAAACGCTCGAGTATCTGCTCGCGGCGAGCGCGCATTACATTCAAATAGTTATCCATTGCCAATCGCCTCCGCTAACAGCACAACAAGTAGTCCCATGCTAACGCAAGAGCGCAGCCCCGCATCCGCAAGGCCGCGCTCCCTTAGGTATTTACAATCTCTCAACGAACGGGGTACCCTACTCCTCGTCGTCCTCGGCATCATCCTCGTCCTCAAGATGATCCAACAGGTAGCGAAGACCCTCGCTCACCTCGTTAGCGGGCACCTTGGCAACAAAGCGTGCATCCACGGCGGGCCTCATAATGACGCCCTCGCCCGAAGGCACGCGCATGCTCTCGAGCTCGTCCTCATCCGTACAGGCGATATCGCCGGCAGTCATACGCTGTCCGGTCAAAAGGAAGGTCAGACGGCAGGCGGCATCGATGGAAATCGAGGCAATGCGATCGAGGTAGCGCGAAACCATGATGGCACGGCGCAGGTCGTCATAGTTGCTGTCGTCGTCCATAAAATCGCCGGTGTCCATGCGGTTAAAGGTACGGAAGAACTTCTCGTACGCCGCATGTACCGGCTCATCCTCAACGGCCAGGTTGCAGATGATGGACATGTCGTTGGTGACGAGCGCGGACAGCGACGAGCCCAGCACCTGGTACACGGCCTCGGCCTCGGCCTCAACCGTGCCGACGAGCTCCTGAGGCAGCGAGATGTCGGCCTTGACCATGTGACGCGTGGCGCGGCAGATCTGGCGAACCTTATCGGTCATGCGCTGCAGGTTAAAGTCGACGTAGATAATCGTCTGCAGCAAACGGAAGTCGGAGGCGACCGGCGACTGCGTAGCGATCAGGTTGTAGCACACGGCCTCCAAGTTGGCGCAGCGAGCATCAATCGAAAGCGTGCGCTTCTTGGTCTTAGTGGCGAGCTTGCGGTCGTCGGTCACATAGGCCTTCACGGCGTCGTGAAGGGCAAGATCGACGGCCTCGTAGATGCTCAACATCTCGTGACGGGCCTCGATGAGCTGACGGGAAAACAGTTTGCGCATGGTTCACTCCAATCAGTTGGGTGCGGTCATGCCGCCCGCACAGTGAATACGCACCGGACCAGGTCCGATCGGCTTGGGACTAGTCGCACCGATCAGCCAAAGCGGCCGGTGATATAGTCTTCCGTCCGCGAATCCACCGGGCTGGTGAAGATCGCGTCGGTTTGACCATACTCGATGAGCGTGGCGGGCTCACCGGCAACTTCCTGCAAGAAAAATGCGGTGTAGTCGCTAATGCGAGCGGCCTGCTGCATAGAATGCGTGACGATGATGATCGTCATCTCGGGCGCCAGCTCGGCCATCAGATCCTCGACCTTAGATACGGACGTGGGGTCGATGGCGGAGCAGGGCTCGTCCATCAGAAGGACATCGGGCTGCACCGCAAGCACACGCGCGATGCACAGACGCTGCTGTTGACCGCCCGAGAGCGCCAAACCATCCTTGTTGAGCTGATTGGATACCTCTTTCCAGAGGTTGGCGCGCTTGAGCGATTCTTCCACGATGTCGTCGAGGTCGCTTTTGCTAGTCACGCCCTGCAGACGAGGGCCAAAAGCGACATTCTCGTAGATGGATTTGGGAAACGGGTTGGGCTGCTGAAAAATCATGCCCACGCGGCGACGAAGGTCGACCGGGTCGACGCCCTCGGCATAGATATCGTTGCCGTCGAGTGTCATGGTGCCCTCGACGCGAGTACCCTCGATAAGGTCGTTCATACGGTTGATGCAGCGCAAAAACGTCGATTTACCACAGCCCGAAGGACCGATAAACGAGGTGATGGCGTTTTTGGCGATGTTGAGGTCGAGCCCCGTCAGCGCATGAAAGTCACCGTACCAAAAGTTGAAATCCTTGGCTGTGATGGCCGCTTGCTCCGGCGTGGGAGCGGACTGATAGACGGACATGGGACTCCTTAACTAGCGGCGCTTGCGCGACAGATAACGCGCAAACAGGTTGAAGGCCAGAATAATCGCCATCAGCAAAAGCGCAGTGCCGTAGGCTGCGTTCATGTTGATGCCGTCGTTGGCAAGCAAATAGAGGTGAACGGTCATGGGACGACCGGAATCGAGCGGCGAGATCGGCAGATTGATGGCCTGACCCATGGTGTAGAGCACCACCGCGGTCTCGCCGATGGCGCGACCGATGGCAAGGACGATGCCGGTGGCAATGCGGCCAAAGGCAGAAGGAAGCACGATCTTGGAGACGACCTGCCACTTGGTGGCGCCCAGGCCATATGCGCCCCAACGGATATAGCGCGGAACGGCGCGAATTGCCTCCTCGGTGGTGCGCATGACGATGGGCAGCATCAGAAGCGCCAGCGCCAGAGCGGCCGAAACCATCGAAAGGCCCAGGCCCATGGCCTCAACAAACAAGGCGTAACCAAAGAGGCCCATAACGATGGAAGGCACCGAGGCCAGGGCATCGGCAGCATAGCGAATGATGTCGACGACCTTGCCCTGCTTGGCGTATTCGGCCAGATAGACCGCAGCCAAGACGGCAACCGGCGTGCAGATGAGCATGGCGAGCGCCGTCACGTAGATGGTCGAGACGATCGTGGGCCAGATGCCACCCTCGGCGTTTACGCCCTGCGGCCAGCCGAAGATAAAGTCGAGCGAGATATGCGGAAGACCGTTGATGACCACGTAGGCGATGATGGCAAGCAACACCAGGGTGGTGATATAGGCCGCGGCGCGAAACACGCCGAGCATAATCTTGTTGGACAGGTCCTTGTTGATGCGGCCCTTCTTGCCATGGGAAAGGGCACGCTTGATGAGCTCGCGCGACGATGTCGTATCGACCGTCGTGTCAACGGAATCGGACATAGCCTACCCCCTCTTCTTTGAAATCAGGCGAACGATACCCACCAGTGCAGCTGAGATGATAAACAGGACCACGCCCATGCCAAACAGAGCCGAGCGATGCAGGCCCGAGGAATAGCTCATGTCGAGTGCGATCTGGCTCGTGAGCGTCGAGATGGGGCTCGAGATGCTATCTGGAATGACCGGGGCGTTGCCCACGACCATCAGCACGGCCATGGTCTCACCGATGGCACGCCCCATACCCAAGACAATTGCATCGACAATGCCCAGCTTGGCTGCAGGCAGCACGACCTTGTAGATGGTCTGCCACTTGGTGGCACCCATGGCATAGGACGCCTCGCGAATGCCCATGGGGATGGAATTGAGGGCATCGATCGTGAGCGTGGTAATGGTGGGAACGATCATGATGCAAGCACAAACCACGCCGTCAGCGCGCCAAAGCCAAGACCGCCGGTCAGCTGCGCGATAAACGGGCGGATGATGACCATGCCAAAGAAGCCGTAGATGATGGAGGGGATGCCCGCCAGCAGGTCGACGGCGGGGCTGATGAGCCTGCGCACGCGCTTGCTGGCGATCTCGACCAGATATACAGCCGTGCCCACACCCAGGGGCACGCCCATGGCGAGCGCACCGACCGTCACCAGACCAGAGCCCGCCAGCAGCGACATGATGCCGTAGTGGCCCTCGGATGGCGCCCACGTAAAGCTAAAGAAGTCCGCCAGGCCGATGTCGGTAAAGACGGGCAGCGCCGAGTACGTGGTAAAGACAAAGATCAGGATAACGGTGACGACCGCCAAGAACGCGCAGGCAAAGAAGATCCACTGCAGCGCCTTCTCCTTGAGATAGGTGCTACGCGACACCAACGCCAACTCACGCTTTTTGGGCGTCTGAGCCTCCTGCTCAATCTGGGGGGTTTCCTGTGCTTCCACGCTACTCACTCCCCTTTCCGTCGTTGGTGACGGGAATAAAGCCCGCCTCGCGAATCTGCTTGTCCATCTTCTCGGACGTCACATAGTCAATGTAGTCCTGCGCCTGATGCGAAGGCGTACCCTTCACAAAGAAGTAAAGGTCGCGCGAGATGGGATAGCCGCCACTTGCGACCGTCTTCTCGGATGCCTCGACATGGTTGACCGAAACGGCCTTAACCGAGGTCGTGGCGTTGAGGCTCTCGACAAAACCCAGCGAGATGTAGCCAATGGCGCCATGCGAGCGGGACACGACGTCGCGCACTTGGCCCGTACCCGAAAGAACGGCCGAGCGGCGATCGAACGGCGTGCCGTCCATCACGATGGTACGGAAGGCCTCGCGCGTACCGGACGCCTCATCGCGGTTGATAATCTGAATCTTCAGGTCCTCTCCGCCGACTTCCTTCCAGTTGGTGATCTTGCCGGCGTAAATATCGCGGAGCTGCTCGGTCGAGAGATTGTCGACCGGGTTGTCGTCGTTCACGATGACTGCGATGCCGTCGTGCGCGATTACGATCGGGGTCAGGCCAAGGTCTTGTTCGTCGGCATTGAGGCCACGAGACGAGCTGGCGATGTCGGCCGTGCCGTTGCTGACGGCTCGATACCCGCAGAGGAGCCAAGGCCGGAGACGAGCACATCGGTGCCGGCCTCTTCCTTAAAGCCCTCGGCTGCGATCTCGGCAATGGGAAGGCACGTGGTCGAGCCGGCCACGGTAATAGAAGATGTGGAAGATCCCGAGGAGCAAGCACACAGCGTGAGCGTAAGCACTGCAGCACTCAGGACCGATGCGATCTTTCTCATAGCATCACGCCGATCGCAGCATGGCGCCCACAGGTGCCGCCCTCGTTGCGGTAGGAATAAAAGCGGTCGTTCTGACGAACGGTGGAAAGCTTGGTGTCCACAATGCTGCTCGCCTCGACGCCGGCGTCCATCAGCGCCTCGCGAATGGCGGCGGAAAGATCGAGCATACGAGAAGCAGAGGCATCGATGCACGCGAACTCGGCGGCAAAGCGATCCATAAGTTCTTGGGACACCTCGTACTCGTCGCCAGGATATGGGGCCCAATGTAGGCAGAGATGTCGTCCGGCTTGCAGCCAGCCGCCTCGCAGAGCGCTTGGCACGCCTTGGCGGAAATGCGCGCAATCGTGCCCTTCCAGCCAGAGTGCACCACGCAAAGCCGCCGGGAGCCACCAGCACCACGGGAACGCAATCGGCAAAGCAGAGCATCACGGGTACCTCACGGGCCATGCAGACGATGGCATCGCAGCCCTCGGCAATCTGCTCGCGAATGTTCTCGAGATCATCAGCACCGTTCGAGGTCACCGTCACGACATGGTCACCGTGTACTTGATTGGGAACAAGCAGGTTGTGCTCGCACTCGGCGGCACCCAAGGCCTCGAGTGCGCGGCGACGATTTTCTTGAACGGCAAAGGGGTCATCGCCAACATGCGAGCCCAGATTGAGTGAGGAGTACGCATCTTCGGAAACACCGCCGGCGCGTTCGGTAAAAGCAAAGCGAACATCGTGCGTCGCGCCCTCTACCAACGTAACTCCATCATGGTCGACACGCGAAACGCTGTCCGCACGTGCTGCCATACTAAAGCCTCCTAATAACACAAGTATCGCGGCGACGCCGCAGCAGTCCGTGCCACACGGCTGCCATACTTCATCAAAAGGATACCCGCAGCGGTAGGGGCTAAACGTAAGGGGAACGTAAGGAGATTGGAGGCTTTCGTTTACAAAGGCAAAACACAACAAAAAGGGTGCGCCCAATCGGACGCACCCCATACAGGTCGCTGAGAAAAACGAACTAGAAGCTGCCGCGCTTGAGGAAGTCAGGAAGCTCAAACTGGTCGTTGCCAAAGTTGGGGAGCTCGGTACCACCGACGTTGCGAGTCGGGGCAGCCTGAGCCGGGCTCGTGGCAGGAGCGGTGCGCTGCGGCTCGGTAGAAGCAGCGGCCTTGCTCTGGGACTGCTGTGCAGCGAAGAGCTCGTCCTGACGGTTGACGTTGGAGTCGGAGAAGCCCGTAGCGATGACGGTAATACGCACCTGATCGCCCAGGGACTCGTCGACAACGGTACCGAAGATGATGTTGGCCTCGGGGTCGACGGCGTTGGCGACAACGTCGGCGGCGTCGCTGATCTCCTGAATGCCCAGGTCCTTGGAACCGGCAATGGAAAGCAGGACGCGCGTAGCGCCATCGATGGAGCTCTCGAGCAGCGGGCTGGAAATAGCCTGCTGGGCAGCGTCGACGGCACGGGTGTCCCCAGAAGCGGTACCGATACCCATCATGGCGGTACCGGCCTGCTTCATGATGGTCTTAACATCGGCGAAGTCCAGGTTGATGATACCGGGGACGGTGATGAGGTCGGTGATGCCCTGGGTGCCCTGGGAAAGGACGCCATCGGCGATTGCGAAGGCCTCAAGCATGGTGGTCTTCTTCTCGGCGATGTCGAGCAGCTTGTCGTTAGGGATAACGATCATGGTGTCGACGCAGTCGGAAAGCGTCTTAATGCCTTCTTCGGCGCTCTTCTTGCGCTTGCGGCCCTCAAACGTAAAGGGCTTGGTCACGACGGCGACGGTCAGCGCGCCGACCTCGTTCATCGCGATATCGGCAACGATGGGGGCAGCGCCGGTACCGGTGCCGCCGCCCTCGCCGCAGGTGATGAACACCATATCGGCGCCAGCGAGCGCCTCGGCGATGTCGTCGCGGGACTCATCGGCGGCCTTACGGCCGACCTCGGGGTTGGCGCCAGCGCCCAGGCCGCGGGTCAGGTCGGTGCCGATGTGCACCTTGATATCGGCATCAGAGATCGCGAGTGCCTGAGCATCGGTGTTGATGGCAACAAACTCGACGCCGCGGATACCCTCTTCGATCATTCGATTGACCGCGTTGGTACCGCCGCCGCCGACGCCGACCACCTTAATGACGGCAAGGTAGTTGTTGATCTCTGTCTCGTGCATGTCGGTCCTCCGAACAAAGGTTATTGCCATAGCATGGGTTGACCCCTGCGCACATTAACCTTCAAGTTGAAAGTAAATGCAAAGGTAAACCGTATTATGTTTGCACATTATGAACGTATCAGTCAAATAATTGACGGTGAAAACCAAACAAACCAGATAAACGGCGCGGTATGCCCCGTCAACAAAGGCCAGAAGACGCTACGAGGTCGGTGCGTTCCTAAACGTATAGTTGCCAGGAGATCGAACGTTGATATACGTCACGCCCTCCACCTGCGAAAGCAGCTTGGTAACGATACGCTCCTTTTTGGCAATGTCATCCGAATCTCCGAGCGACACCTCGATACCGTTATCGAGATTCGCCGAGATGGCCTCGACCGAGGGCGTGGAAATATCCTTGACCTGGCCCAGGAACTCGCTCGAGAATCCGCGGACGTAATCCAGGCCGGCCTTGACCGCCTTGGAATTTACCGCTTGCCCCGAAACCGGCGCGACATCGGCCGAGACATCGGTCAGCAGCACGGCTCCGTAATGTTTGGCGAGCGCCAGGGCGGCATCGATGCGTTTAGGGTGTTGGCACCCTCCCCCGTTGTGATGACATTGCCCTGGTCGTCAACATCGACCGAGGTAGACAGCGGTGCAATCCATGTGTCATCGTCCCCGATCGCCCATGCAAGATCGTCGGAGCTAATGTAGGCAATTGCGATAACCTTGCGTTCCGTCGGCGTGATGATGAGCGTATGGGGAAATTGACGCTGAACATCCACGCCCGAAACCCACGGATTTTGCTTGAGGCCCTCGGTGATCTGGTCGGGATTCACATTGAACAGCGACGTGTCCTCGGGCAGATCGATCAGCTGGATGGCATCGTGCTTGGTCACATGCTCGCTGCCCTGGATCTGAATATCGGTAGCGGCGAACAGGCCAGAGTTAATGACGACGACGGCAACGACTGCAAGCACTGCCAGAGCGGCAAGGATGCCGCCCGCGATTTTGCCCTTGCCCTTAACGGCAGAAGCGGCACCCGCCGCATGATTTGCCAGGGCGCCGATCGATGACAACGGATTAGAGCCCTTTTTGCCCGATTGCGGTTTTGCGGAGGCCGACACCGACGTCAGCATACGTGGCTTAGATGCACCCAGCGCGCGACCGGGACGCGTCACCTTTGCCCCCAACGAGGCTTGGGCGACGCTATGGGGCGAGAAGGTATGGCGCCCATCGCCGGTTTGGGCGTCACCGAGGGACGTGCCACCGGACGAGCAACATTTTTGGCCGCGGGGCGTCCGCCAAGCTGCGAACCGACAGTCGAACGTTTGGCAGGCCGCACGGACCCAGCAGGCTTAGAAGGCATAACGGACTTACGTTGAGGCTGAGACGGTGCGCCGGAACGCCCTCCGCGCGGCGGAAGGTTGGTTTCGATGCTCTAGAAGCCGAGGAATTTAACTTCCGGTCTGAGCTCGATGCCATACGCCTCCCTCACCTTTCCGTGCACATGTCTGATAACCGCGGCCACGTCATCGGCCGAGGCGGTTCCGTTATTAACGATAAAATTAGCGTGTACGGGCGAAACTTCCGCGCCGCCAACCGAAAAACCCTTTAATCCACAATCCTCGATAAGCTTGCCCACGCTCGCATCGGGCGGGTTGCGAAAGACCGACCCGCAGGATGCACAGCCCATGGGCTGTGTGCGCTTACGCCGCGTCAGGTACCGCTCCATACGTTCACGGATATCGGCCTTGGGCGCAGGTTTGAGCTTGAGCACGCATTCCAGAATGATCTCGTTACGCGGCAGGCTGCATTCACGGTAGCCCCAAGCGATCTCCGAGCCCGCGTAATGCTTGATGCCGGAGCCCTGGTCAAACGTAACGACATCTTCGACCAGCGAGCCAATCCACTCGGTTCGCGTGCCGGCATTCATGGACACGGCGCCGCCAACGGAGCCGGGAATACCGACCGCAAACTCAAGGCCCGAAAGGCTGCGCGACAGCGCGTCGTTGACTAGGCGAGCGAATATTACGCCCGCACCGACCGTCAGCGCACAACCGTCTTCGGCGACAACCGTACGCTGGAACTCACGCCCCAACGAAATGACGGCGCCGCGATAGCCTGCATCGGCAACAAGCAGATTAGATCCCTTGCCGATAATGACCCACGGCACCTGCTCACGATCGAGCACCGCCACGGCGCGACGCAAGGCATGATAGCTGTGACACGTCACAAAGAGGTCCGCCTTGCCGCCGATACGATAGCTCGTATGGCGCGCGAGGCGTTCATCCTCAATTACGTCCGTATCGATCATGCCCGAAAGCGCCATGACGGCGTTAAACAGACCCATGGGGTTTAAGCGTCTTTCTTGGCAGTCAGATACTCGATGAACTCGGGGCCGACCGTCGTGACGTCGCCGGCGCCCATGGTAAGCAGCAAATCGCCCTCGCCCACCATTTTCTCGAGCTCCTCATTGAGCTCAAGACGGCTCGAGCAGTACACGACCTCCTTGCCGGGATGCTTGGCGCGCACGGTATCGGCAAGCATCTTGGACGTGACACCCGGGATGGGCATCTCGCCGGCAGAGAACACGTCAATCAACAGCAGCTTGTCAGCATTGGCGAATGCGTCGGCAAAGTCATCGCACAGAGCCTGCAGGCGCGAATAGCGGTGCGGCTGGAACACGACGTCGACATGTTTGTAGCCCAGCGAAGAGGCAGCAGCGAGCGTCGCCTTGATCTCGGTGGGATGATGGCCGTAATCGTCAACCACCGTGATGCCGTCGATATCGCCCACGTGGGTAAAGCGACGGCGGACGCCTTCAAAACTCGAAAGTGCCTTAGCGGCGGCGTCGATATCGAGGCCCAGGACATGGGCGACGGTCAAGACGGCCGTGGCGTTGAGCATGTTGTGACGACCGGGGTTGCTCTTAATCTCGACAGCGTGCTCGGTGCCGTCCTCAAAGCGAACGATAAAGTCGCTCTGGATGCCCTTGACATCCGGATGCACGCAGACGATGTCGTTGGTCTCGGCAAAGCATAGGAAAGCACATGACGGCCCGTCGACTTGGCAAGCTCGACCAGATGCGGGTCCTCGCCACAGACGATGACCGTGCCGTCCTCGCCCACCAGACTCATAAACTTGGCGAAGGTGGCCTCGATCTCCTCGATACCCGAGTAATGATCGAGATGGTCGGCCTCGACGTTGGTCACGATGACCACATTGGGGTTAAGGAACAGGAAGGAGCTGTCGGACTCATCCGCCTCGCGACAAAATAGTCGCCCGAGCCGTTCTTGCCGTTGGTATCGTAGCCCTCAACAATGCCACCGATCAGGAAGCTGGGGTCCAGACCCATGCGGTCGAGCATGGTGGCACACATCGAAGAGGTCGTGGTCTTGCCGTGAGTACCGGCGACGGCGACGGTGGTGTAGCCGTGGCCCAGAGCCGAGAGCATCTTGGCGCGAGGCCACACGGGAATACCCAGCTCGCGCGCACGGACGAGCTCGGGGTTGGACTCGGGAATAGCGGTAGAGACCACGACGACGTCGGGCTTGACCTCGTCGATGGTGGCGGCCTCATGGCCCACATGCACCTTCACGCCGGCGCGGGTAAGCTGGCGAATATAGCGCGACGTCTTAAGGTCGGAGCCGGTAACGACATAGCCGCGTTCGTGAAGGACGAGGGCGATGCCGCTCATGCCGGCGCCACCGATACCGATAAAATGGGCGCTCTTGAAATCGGGCGCGGAGGTTGCAGTCTGGGAATCAGCCATGTGCTCGTGTACTCCTTGCGTAAACACTGCCTGTAACCCGTCTACTGTACCGCACCTACCGCATCCGCGCGAGGGCGACCCGCGATATCCCGTCTAACTAACGCAATCCTTCTACCGCGTCTGCCAAAAGAACGGCAGCGCGGTCCTGGGCCAAACCGCGAGCCGCCTGACGCATGGCATCGCGCGCCTGCGCATCATCGATAAGATGCAGCAGCTCATCGGCAAACGCCCGGGTGTCGATATCGGCATCGGCACAGAGCACGCCAGCACCGGCATCGACCAGATAGCGGGCATTGGTGGTCTGATGATCGGCCGTCGCATGCGGATACGGCACCAGTACCGAAGGTGTGGCAAGGGCCGCGATCTCGGCAACGCTCGAAGCGCCCGAGCGCGAGAGGACCAAATCGGCCGCGGCCAGCATATCGCCCATATTGTCGATGTAGGGCTGGACGCGATACCGCTTCGCCTCCTCGGGCATCAGGGCAAGAGCACGCTCGGTGTCCTCGAAGCCATCGGCGCCCGTCGAATGCAAAACATAGAGATTATCGCGCGAGAGCAACTCGTTTTTAAGCGAAGCCACGCGCTCATTAAGATGTTGAGCACCAAGTGAGCCGCCAAAAACCAGCAGGAGTGTGGCGTCCTCAGGCACGTCGAGAGCCCTGCGACCGCGAACCCGATCCCCCTCGATCACAGAACGGCGCACGGGGTTGCCGGTCATGAGCACATGGTCAGGATCGCCCTCACGCTCAAACACGGAACGTGCTGCCGGCACCGAGATGCAAACGCGGGCGGCATGCGAACTCATCATCTTGTTAGCAAGGCCCGGAACGGAGTTCTGTTCATGCAGCAGATACGGAATGCCCGCGTCTTTGCACCAGCCAGAAGCGGGACCTCGACATAGGCGCCAAAACCTATAGCGACATCGGGCTTGCAGGCTTTAGAAAAATGGCTGCCGAGCGCGCGCTTCGCCTTATAGACACGCCACAGCGAGCTCAATGCCGTCCAAGGGCGAGAGCGGTCGAAGCCCGTAACCGTAATCGGCACAAAATCGAACCCTGCCTCGGGAACCAGACGACCCTCGAGCTTATGCGACTGACCCACAAACACAACGTGGTGGCCACGGTCACGTAGCTCCTCGGCCAAGGCAAGTGCGGGGTTGATATGTCCCGCCGTGCCGCCGGCTGCGATAGCAACGGTCATCTTATCGGTCATGGTAGTCCCTTCGTACGCGCGGCCCCTGGTCGTCGGTGCGCAAGCGCGCCGACGGGTCCGAATTCAAGTCGATCCGATTATATCCGCCACCCGTATTGCGCGGCGTCGGTCGTTGCGGGCGACTCTGCGGCACCGAGCGCGGACGAGCATCCGACTCCGAAGCAAAACCGTTCAAGACGGTAAAACCGCCACGCGACGAGCGCTCCCCACGCGTATGGGGAACACCGGCAGTGCTCTCGTCCATAACGGCAAAGCTATCGCGACGACGATCGTATTCATCGCGTCGAGCGCTCTCGTGCGACACGCGCAAAATAAGCCCGGCGAGCATGAGCGACACGATAATCGACGAGCCGCCATAGCTGATAAACGGCAGCGGCTTACCCGTCATAGGAAACACGTTGAGAATACCCAGCGCGTTGATCAAAAACTGCACCGCGAGGATAACCGCAGAGCCCGAAGCCATGAGCGCCCCGCGACGATCGGCGGCCTGCTCGGCAATTCGAAATGCCGAGTAGATCAGCATCGCAAACACCAAGAAAAACAGCAGCGTCCCCAAAAAGCCAACCTCCTCGCCAATGATGGCCAGGATGTAGTCGTTGTGAGCCTCGGGCAAATACGAGTACTTCATGGTTGAGTTGCCGATACCGCGGCCGAACAGTCCGCCCGAAGCAAACGCCATAATGGCGAGCGTTGCCTGATACCCGTCTCCATATTCATCTGCCCAAGGGTTCAAGAGAACCTGAATGCGCACCATACGGTACGGCTCGACGACAAGAGCGATCACGATGATGACGGCGCCAGCAAGAATCGCACCGATAATGTATTTTGGGTCAAGGCCGGCAAAGAGCGCCATGCACATGATCGTCAACAGAATAATCAGGATGGTGCCAAAGTCGGGCTGAATAAAAATCAAGACGAGCGATATGCCCAAATATAAGCCCATGCCCTTAAGGAACTCATTGATGTTACCGCCGGGCGAAAACACGCGATCGAGCATGATGGCAGAATAGGCAATGGCAAACGGCTTGAGAAACTCCGATGGCTGAAACTGAATGCCGGCAATGCTCAGCCAACGCGTAGCGCCACGGCTGCCGCTACCAAAGAGGAACACCGCAAGCAGCAAGATCATCATAGCGATAAGGGCAAGTTTAAGCGCCCCTTCGCCAAACCAGCTATCGGGTGCAACGCGCGCGATGAACTCGAGGGCAGCAACACCGACGACAGTGAACATAAACTGCCGGAACAAAAAGTAGGTCGCGGAGTCGTTCTCGTGAAGCGCCTCGACTGAAGAAGCCGAGTACACCATAAGCAGGCCAAAACAGACCAGCGAGAACAGGCAGGTCAAAAAGACCAGGCGGGGTCGCATGATACGTGGCGGGGACGCCGGCGATATAACGTTCGCCGATGCCTGCGTGCGACGACCGGCGCGCGGCGTGATGCACTGCGAGGAAGCACGGTCCGAGTCGGGGCCTCATCATATTCTGTCGGGGGCTCTCCTCTCTCACCGGCA
>ENA-OQCF01000361-OQCF01000361.1-human-gut-metagenome-genome-assembly--contig:-NODE-361-length-17815-cov-4.940638_pt1 | contig 17815 bp, 20 predicted proteins | sample MGYA00242756_ERZ504573 | MGnify/ENA primary metagenome ERZ504573 (study PRJEB26092, sample SAMD00036240) | human gut metagenome | host: Homo sapiens | study: EMG produced TPA metagenomics assembly of... | reverse complement strand
TGCTGCGGATGGCACGGATGATCTCGCTGTCCTCTTCCTTTTTCTGTGCTGCCCGGATGGTTCTCAGCCGTTCTTCCAGTTCCGCGATCTGCTGTTCCGTCTTTTCGGCTTCATCCAGATATTTCTGTAATTTTTTGCCCATCGGCCCTCCTTTCAGTTGATGCGGCCAAAACCTAAAAAGTGGCTCTGCCAGTAGGTCGAATTGATGCTGGTGTAGGAAATGGGGTCGCCGCAGTGGATCATCATGCCATTGCCGACGTAAATTCCAACGTGCGACGCGCCAACGGTGTTATAGGTTTTCTCAAAGAAGATCAAGTCACCAGGCTGTGCATCCGCAGGAGAAACATAACTGCACTTTCCGCGCAGACCGTTGGCTGTTGTACGCCCGACGCTCCACCCATTGCCGCTGTTATTGATGACCCAGCAAACGAAGCCGGAGCAGTCAAAACTGGTGCTTGGGGAACTTCCGCCCCACACATATGGCATACCAAGATACTTTTCGGCTTCCTCAATCATCCTTGCGAACTTTTTATCAGAAAGGGCTTCCGATGGAATATCATACTTGAAACCACCGCCAGAACCACCAGCACCACCACCTGTGCCGATACTGCCCGTTGTGCCGCCGCTGTAAGTCGGTGATCCTGCGCCGAACAGTTCGGGGCGGTTGCCGTAGGTCAGGTTGTAGGCATCGTATCGCCCGGTCTGCTTCCGGTTCATGTTCTTCCGCGCGATTGTGTCGAAGCCTTTATTTTTCAGCAGGACGTTAAGGATTTTGTATTCATACTCCACTTCTTCCTGATAGGTATAGGTTTCCATGCTGACGTTTCCAAAAGCGTCAATCGTTGGCCGAATCCCTACTCTGGTTTCCATGCGTGTGCGAATCTCTATCGTTTCCCACACTTTCAAAATGTATTGCTGCTTGAACAGTTCCTTGATAACAGGCTTGACCTGTCCTCTGGTGAACTGCTCATAAACCGCAGTCAGATGGGAAATAAGCTGATATGGGTCATGCCCGATCTCGTCCAGCTGATAGCGGTATTCATCATAGCCCGGATGTGTGGATTCCATCTGCCGAATCTGCTTATCCAGTTCCTTTTCCAGTTCCAGATAATCTTCTTCCGCACCTTTCATGTCGGCATCCTTGCTGGGGTAAGTCGTTCCCACAAAGGTACTGCCTGTTCCCTGAATCGCTGCACCACAGCTTGAAAAGGCTCCCAGCATGACCATCACCAGAAGGATACCAACACCAATACTGACCCACAGGGTTTTATTCTGCACGACGATCTCCTGCACCGCCGCTTTCGCTTTTTCCGTAATGGTGTTGGTTGCCGCAGCTGCCTGCTTGCTGGCGGCAGTTCCGGCTTTCTGGCCGCGCTTGGCGGCTGCATAGGCATCCTTATACTGCTTTTTCTGGTAAAACTTCGCACCGACTGTTTTTGCTTCACCTCCTGCGGCAGTCGGTGGCGGCTGGGGCTGTTTCTTTTTCAGCGGCGGTTCTGCTGCATTTTCTGCAGTACCGCCCTCGCTCTCGGAGAATTTCAGACGGCTGGACTTCTGATCCTCGCCACCTCTTTTCTCTGCTCTGGCAGATTTGTCTTTGGGCTTTTTTCCTGCCTTTGACAAAGTGGTGCAGGCGTTCGGCGGCTTCTTCCGACTTATGAGCAGCTTCCACGCCGGAATTGTCCTTTTCTACCTGATGTACTTTCTGATGGGCATACCCGGTGGCGGTGTCCACTCCTTTCTTGGCCACCTTCTTAACGCCCATCCCCATGCCACGGACAATGCCGCCTTTTTCATCCTCAAAAGAAAGTCGGCCTTTCTTTGTGGGCGGCTCTGCATCCGATTCCGCAGACGCATCTTTCGGCTTACCATCCTCCTGATGGGCTTTATAATAGTCTGCGCTCTGCTTGGCGGTACTGTGATGCCGGGGTGGTTCCTCCTTCCCATCCTCGGCATCCATACAGATTTCTTCGTCCATGACAGGTTCTTTGTCTGTTTCCTTTTCCGCAGTTTCTTTTGCCGAATCTTCCTGCTCCGGCTTTTCTGCTGCGGTTGCGGACTTCTGTTCCCCGGTGCGGAGGTTTTCATCCACCAGACCATCCTTGGTCATTTTCTGGACGATTTTATCTCTGCCCCGAAACTTTTTGTCTGCCATGGAAATCACCTCCTTCCGGCTGGAGCCGTCATGCGAGCAGGGCTGCGTGGGTTTCCCACTTGTCAAGCACCTGCTCCAGTTTCCGGGCAAAGGCGATCAGACGGGCGTTCACTTCCTCACGGTCAAGATAACCGTGGGCTTCCATGTGAAAGCCGTCAGTCAGTTCATCGGCCAGTGTGCCAACCGCATAGAAATCTTCCAGCACCGTATGCACCACCGATTCTTCATCGTGGAAGTTGAGCGGCTCCACCTCACCAAAGGGCGGGCCGGAATCGCTTTCGTGCGGCTCCATGTCAGAGTGATGATGAATCTTACGGCTCAGTCGGTCAAAAATATTCGATGTGTTCATGCTTCTTTTTTCTCCTTATATTTTCCCATCTCATTGGGCTTCGTTGTCATCAGGCTGTACAGTTTCAGCGAAGTATCAAACTTATCCTTGAACGGGATAATCGTGTTACCGTAGAACAGCAGTCCCTCGCCCTCGTTGCTGTTCGTCACATACGACAGCTGGAACGGCGAAATATTCAGCTGCTTTGCAAGGATTTGTCGGTCGCCGGATGCCTGATTAAGCATATAAATAAAATCGCTGTTCTCGAAGATATTCTCGATTTCCCGGCTGGCGAGCAAATCCTTAATATTCTGCGTAATTCCTGTCGGTACACCGCCCCATTTTCGGAACCGCTTCCAGATCTCGACGCTGTATGCTGCGGTCTGTTCCTCTTTCAGCAAGAGGTGGAACTCGTCTATATAGTACCGGGTGTTCTTTTTGCTGTTGCGGTTGATGCTGACACGGTTCCAGACCTGATCCTGAACGATAAGCATACCCAGTTTTTTCAGCTGTTTGCCCAACTCCTTGATGTCGAAACAGATGATGCGATTATCCAGTTCCACATTGGTCTGGTGGTTGAACACCCGCAGAGAACCATTGACGTAGATTTCCAGTGCCGTGGCGATACGCTGCGCCTGCCGCTCCTTCTGCTCACGCAGACAGTCGTACAGATCACCAAGCGTCGGCATATTCTCCGGCTTCGGGTCGTTCAGATACTTCTGGTAGACCAGCGGCAGACAGCGGTCAATGACCGACTTTTCTTCCGGCTCCATGCCATCCCGTGCGCCCATGATCAGTTCACACAGGGAAAGAATAAAGTCCGATTTCATGCCCAGCGGGTTATCATCGTCCGCATAGTTCAGGTTAATGTCCATCGGGTTGATGTAATCCTTACTGGTGGACGAAATATGGATAACCTGACCGCCCAACGCTTCCACCAGCGGATAATACTCGCCCTCCGGGTCTGCCACGATAATATCGTCCGTTGTGGTAAAGAATACGTTCGTGATCTCACGCTTTGCACTGAACGACTTACCGCTTCCCGGTGTTCCGAGAATCAGACCGTTCGGATTTTTCAGCTGCTTCCGGTCTGCCATAATCAGGTTGTTGGATACCGCGTTCAGACCGTAATAGAGGGAATCGCCCTCCATGAAAAGCTCCTGCGTGGTGAAGGGAACGAAGATGGCAGTAGAAGTGGTGGTCAGTGCGCGCTTGATGGGAACGAGGTTATTGGCCAGCGGCAGGCTGCTCATAAGGCCCTGCTCCTGCAAATAATCCAGACGGTTCAGCGTACAGTTGAACTTCTGAGCGATACCAGCAGTCTGAAACACGGCACTATCCAACTCCTGTTTGGTCTTGGCCGTATTGAGGAAAAGCACCGTAACAAGGAACATACGCTCATTACGGCTCTGCAGATCATCCAGAATCTTTTTGGCCTCGCACCATAAGTTGCAAGGTCGCTCGGAATAATTTCCATATCATAACCAGACCTCACAGCTTTCTTCTGTTCCTCGATTTTCATACGGTCCAGGTCGGTAATTTTGCCCTTGATAAGTTTGATTGCTTTCAGCTGGTCTACCGACTGCACATGGATACTGACCACCAGATTTTTGTCCATATCCAGAAACTCGGCCAGCACCTTATCCGTCAGTTCCGGGGCAAGGATGTTCAGGTAGGATGCAGCACCGTAGGTGTCGCCCATCATAAAGTCCTTGCCGCTTTTGAACAGGAAACTGGTCGGGGCAATGAAGTCTTTGGTCGTCATGCCGCTCTGCAGGATGCGGTCATAGCTGAAATCGAACTTCTGCTGTTCCTCCTGATGAAAGGTTTCGTACATGATCTGAAGCCGTTCCACGCCGTTCAGCGGATAGGCTTTCACGCCCAGCACCTTGAAATTGTTGAGAATATCGGTTTCGATACGCTCTAACCGGGGCTTTGCTTCCCGGACGCTCTTTGCTTCAATGCTGAACGTGATGTACTTCGTCCGAACCAGACCGTTATTGCCCTTGGCAAGCTGCTGTTTCAACATCTGCGCATATTCCATGCGCACATCATCGAACTGGTCGTGCTGTGGTTCGATCTGAATGACCTTGTTGTACTCGCTCATATCGCTCTTATGGTTGATGAACGACAACTGAAAGCGAATACTGGCATCGAAGTAGTTGAGGAAATCGCACCAGCTTTCAAAGATGGTGTTCTTGTCCTCGTTCTGCGCCAACTGATAGTTGATGTCGTAGAATCGGACGGTTTTGGAATACAGATGTTCCTCCACCCGGCAGATACCGTCGCGCCCCATTTCCAGATATGGAATGGAACGCTGCACGGTGAGCCGCTGCTCTTTTTCACTCTTTTCGGGCTTGCGGAAGAACTTCTGGAAGAAGCCGCCGAGGGGCAGTTTCTTCTTCGGTTCACTTTTTACCAAGAATGCCTCCTTTCTTCTGGATCGGTGCTGCGTTTTCCAGTTCCCGCTCATATAGGTTTTCGACCTCATAGCGGCGTACCGCAGGGCGTTTGAATCGGACGCTGATGAAATTCGTCAGGATGGTTTCAAGGTGCATCCCGTTTTTCTCATACAGCGCAAAGAAAAACTCCGGCAGCATCAGGAGCACCATGCCTGCCGCTGCATTGCTGGTTCCCAGCGTGTCGCGCATGAGAAAATAAAACGGAACGCCAATGCCTGCTGCGAAACCCATACATACAAGCTGGCGTTTCGTCAGGTTCAGAAAGACCTTGTTCTTCACTTTAGAAAGGTCCTTGGGAATCGTTACATAGGCCATTGATCACCAGAACAGCCAGACCACCGCCGGGAAACGGCGTTGTCTGCTGTCTTTTCCTTTCATTGGATTTCCCCGGATTTAGTGACTGCCGAAGATCTGTTTGGACAGACTTCCCGTTTTGAGCAGCGAGAAGCAAAGAATCACCGTGTAGGCCATCGTGCCGAACAACGCCGAGTGAATATCCGAAGATACCCGGATGCTGCCGATGAGGGCTGCATAGATTGCCACACAAACCATCATCAGGAACGCCTGAAATGCCAGAGCGAACAGCCCCCGGAAGTAGTTCGTACCCACATGACCCCATTCACGGTTACTCATGGTTGCAAATGGAATCGGAGCAAGCGAAGTGTAGAGGTATATTTCTATCATTCTGCCGTACATAATTACCGTGATAACCACCGACAGAATTTTCAGACACCAGCTTACAACAAGGGTTTCCAATGCCAGCGTCACCAGTTCGCCAATCGCCATTGTTGCCATTGCCGCCTGCATCTGCATGGAAAGAGAACTAATATCAATGGCGGTATTGCCACGGATAATACCGGAGGAAGAATTTACCACCGACTGTCCAATGTCAAATACCGCCATTGCAATATCGAACGTATGGCTGACGAGATAAACCGCGATCCACATCTTCACGAAATACTTGAAGAACATCCAAGTGTCCACATCGTGCAGATTGTTCCGTTCTGTCAGCATCGAAATCAGTTCGTAGCAGAGGATCAGCGTGATGATGATTCCCGCAATGGGGATCACCACCGAATCCGAAATGTTACGGATCATGCTGAAAATGCTGCTGTTCCACCCTTGCGGTGTCTGCCCGACCTGAGCAGCGATTTCACTGGTCTGTTGGTTGACCGCTGTGAACATCGTACTCAGGTTGGACTCCACCATGCCGGAAAGAAGTTCCCTCATCCATTTTTCGATTGCTGCGAAAAATATTATCGAACAATGGCGGGTTTTCCTCCTATCGCTTGTTGATTAGCCGAAAAGACCAGAGAGCAGCGGGATGAGCTGCGTACCGATGAGAATGACACCGCCGCCGGACATGAGCTGCTTCATGCCCTGCGACTTTGCTGATGTGTGATAAAGAAGTAATAGAAGTGTAAAAAATTTTGCCGTTCCTATCCGGCACTTGCGCATTGTGTCGGATAGGTCGGGCGGTTATTCGGGCAAGTCCACCTTGCCAACAAAAGAATAATAAATCTCAATGTCCTGTCTGCGGGTCTTGTTCTCGTCATAGCTGCACTCATGCACAACGATTTTCTCTACAAACTCCCGCAGCAGAGTAGGGGTAAGTTCTTCAAAGCTGGTATGCCGCCGGACAACATTCATAAACTTTTCTGCGTTCACGGTGGCTTCCTGTGCTTTGGAAAGCTCCGCTTGGATAGCAGCGGCTCTTTCTTTCAGCTCCCGTTGTTCTGCTTCATAGTCTGCCGACAGCTCTGTGAAACGCTCGTCTGATATGCGCCCGGTCACGCTGTCCTCATACAGCCGCTTGAAGATAGCGGATAACTCGGCTATGCGTTTCTCGGCGGCTTCCAGTTCCTTTTTCTTAGCGGCGTTCCTGCGCTTGCCCCCGTCCTCGTTCTGCTCAATCAAGAGCTTCATAAACCGAGCTTCATGCTTTGCCGCATAGCTTGTCACTTTCCGCAGATTGGAGAGTACGCCAGCGGTCAAGAGGTCGGTGCGGATAAAGTGCGCCGTACAGTCATGGGTGCGTTTCTTGTAGTTGCCGCAGATATAACAGTCCTGCTTGCGCTTGTCCGTCTGGTATCGCTGCTGATACATGACACTGCCGCAGTCCGCACAGAACAGTATGCCGGAGAACAAGCCCACTTCATCATAGCGGTTGGGGCGTTTGCGCTGCTTGCGAAGTTCCTGCACCCGTTCCCATGTCTGGGTGTCTATGATAGGCTCGTGGTGGTTCTCGAAAATCACTTGCTTCTCCGGGGGATTTTCTACGCTGTGCTTGACTTTGTAAGAGAGCTTTTCTGTCTTGAAGTTTACCAGACAGCCTGTGTATTCCCGGTTTTCAAGGATATGCACAACGGTATTGGTCGCCCACTTGCACTCATAGCCGGGGTGGTAGCGGCGGGTGCTGCCCGTCCTGCGGTATTCCAGCGTCCCCGGCGTGGGGATTTGCTGCTCTGTGAGCATACGGGCTATCTTGGTCGGACCGTTCCCGGCAAGGCAGAGGTTGTATATCTGCTTGACTACGGGTGCAGCTTCCTCGTCAATAATGAAATTTTCGTCCTCGTCCATGAGGTAGCCATACACAGGCTTGCTTGTGATGGGCTTGCCACTCATGCCTTTTGAGCGTTTTACTGCTTTGATTTTCTTGCTCGTATCTCTCACCAGCCATTCGTTAAAGATATTCCGCAGCGGGGCAAAGTCATTGTCGCCCTGTGCGCTGTCCACTCCGTCATTGATAGCGATGAAGCGGACACCTTTCTGTGGGAAAATCATTTCCGTGTACATTCCCACTTGCAGGTAGTTTCGCCCTAACCTCGACATATCCTTTACGATAACTGTCCCGACTTTTCCGGCTTCAATGTCCGCAAGCATGGCTTGAAAACCGGGTCTTTGAAAGTTCGCACCAGAATAACCGTCGTCCGTGTACCAGCGCAGATTGGAAAAGCCGTTCTGCTTTGCATAGGTTTCAAGGATACGCTTCTGATTGGAAATGGAATTGCTCTCGCCTTGCAGCTCGTCCTCATGGGAAAGTCTTGGGTAAAGGGCGGTAATTGGTTGTTGGTTGGTCTGTCTTAACATAAAATCCTCCGTTTCCGACAGCCAGCCCCACTATTCCGTACCTTGATTGTACCACATGGGGCGGCTGTCTGTATAGCGGCAAAAGCGTCAAATCTGCTTCTTTATGGTCGGTCAAATCGCCGTTTTTTGTGTAGCAGCTTCCGCTTCCAGCACTTTCATCATCTTGTCGGCTGCGGTGTCGGTTGCGCCCTGCTTGAAGAAGCCGGAAACGGTAAGGACGGAGTTGCCCATGCGGATTTCCGTTACACAGTCCGGGCGGCGGTCTGTTTTGGTGGTGCTTGTCTGTTTGGTTTCTGTCATAGGCTCTCCTTTCGCTGCTTCATCAGTTGCTTTAATCGTTCCAGCTTTTCCTGTGCGGTTTCCTTTCGGAAGTTGCTGCCCGTGAAGCGGACGGGGGCGCACATGGAAGTCAGCCTGTCATAGATACGGGCGTGGGGCGTGTCCTGCGGGTGCTGCAATTCCTCCAGCGTGAGGTTGGTCGTGGCGATCAGCGGCTTGCCGCTTCGGTAACGGCTGTCAATCACGCTGTAAACCTGTTCCAGCCCGTATTCTGTCCCTCGCTCCATACCGAAATCATCAAGTATCAGCAGGGGGTAGCTGCAAAGGCGGGAAATATATTCGTTCCTGCCCTCAAAGCTGGCGGCAAGGTCATTGAGTATGGTTGCAAAGTTTGTCATGCAGACGGCAACCTCTTTTTCCATAAGGGCGTTGGCGATACAGGCGGCAAGGTAGCTTTTTCCTGTCCCCACGCCGCCCCAGAACAGGTAGCCGATATTTTCAGCCTGCATGGTTTCCCAGCTATCCACATAAAAGCGGGCGGTTTCGGTCTGCGGGTTTCTGCCGTTGTCATGCTCAAATGTCCAGTTCCGCATAGCAGGGTCGGTAAAGCCCCGGCGTTTCAAGTCCTCCACTTTTTCAAGGTGCTTCTGTCTGCTTTCAGCGGCTTCCCGTTTTTCACGGGCTGCCCGCTGGCAGTCGCACTCTGCCGGGTGTCGGTCATGCCCTAACCATTGGGCGGTTTCTTTTGAAAAATAGGCTTCTTTGGGCGTATGGCACTTGCCGCAGTATAAAAGCCCGTCCTCGCCTGTGTAGTCCTCCGCTTCGGCGGTAGTGGCTGTAATGTCCGTAATCATAGCTTCCATCTCGTTTTTCATAAGCTCTCGCCCTCCTTGCATGAATAATCGGGTATGCCCTGTTTCGGGGCAGCCTTGCCTTTTCCGATTCCAGTGCATCAAACATCAGGTCTACAGGATTTTTGAACTCCTCGTCATCCTCCCGGACTTCCATGGCGTTGATGAACTCGATGAGGGTGGAGAAGTTTTGCTCCTCCACCGGAGCTTCATAGTGGATATATCCGATCAACGCGCAATACAGCAATGTTTCCGCCTTGACCCAGAAATCATCTCCGGCCTTGCCCTCGCCTTTTGTATTAGCGATCAGCGTTGTCACCAGCTTCAAAATATCCTTTTCCGAGTGGATGTATGCAAAGGGGTTATAGTGCATGGACTTCTTGAAGTTGATGGTATTTAGGACCTTGATTCGGTACGGCTCATAAATGACCTTGCCGTGCTTATCCTTCATGGGCTTTCCGTCCTTCCCCAGCTTGGGTGCGCCCCTTTGGAGCATTTTTCCACACTCCACCAGAATTGTTCCTTTCGGGTCCGTCACAACATAGGAGCTGTGCATCTGCATCAGGTTGGGTTTCAGCCAGAATCGGGTCTTACCGGAACCGGAGCCGCCAATCACCAGTACATTTTTGTTTCTGGCAGTCTTGGGGTCCTTGGGGCGACTGTTCATGGTCAGGCTCTCCGTTTTCGTCAGAATCACATTGTTCTGAAATACAGGATCAACGTAAGGTGCAATATCCTCACGGGTTCCCCATGAAGCGTTTTGTCAAGTGCCTTTTTGAGTTATTGACGCAACATAGGCTCTTTTTTCCACGATAAAGCCCCACGCGGTCATACATGAGGCTGTGGGATTATGGTTGAAGTGGCGAAGTGGCAAAGTGGCAAGGTATCTGGATTTTGCCACTTGGATTTTGCCAGTTCACTTTTTTAGGGCGTGATACCATGCTGCGCCGATACGCTTTGAAGTAATGCGCCCGTCAAGATTTTTCTTTGCCGCCCGGACAGTACGGGCAGAAATCCCTGCGTCGGCTGCGGCTTTCTCTATGTCCTCGCTGGCAAGCTCTTTCCCGTCTGCCAGTAGGTCAAGTATCAGCTTTTCAGCCTGTTCGGTTTTGGTGGCGTTATTGCCGCCCGCACCGGACAGCAACTCGTCGGCGGTTATATCATATTCGCTATCCACTCAAAGCCTGTTTCCGGGTCAAGGCAAAAGGCAACGGGCTTTCCCTCCGGCGCAAGGGAAGATTTGTCGTGAATGATAACACGCACATTCGGCTCACGCTTCACGCGCCCGATTAAAAGGACGCTCCTTGCTGCGGCTCTAAAGTCGATAGAACCTAAGCCCCTGTATGCGCTCTGTCCTCCGGCAGCTTTGTTGAGGTGTCCGATAAGGATAACGGCGCACCCGGTACGCTCCGCAACTTCGGCAAGGCGACGAAAAATGGGGCGCACCTCGTTTGCCTTGTTCATGTCAGCTTTGTCGCCCATATACGCCTGTATGGGGTCAAGGATAATCAGACGCGCCCCGTTCTGTATGATTGCTTTCTCTATGCGCTCGTCGGACAGGGTAAGCTCCCGTTTTGCTTCATCAATCACAAGCACCCGGTCAAGATCTGCGGCAGCTTCTATCAAGCGGGGCTTGACGGTATCGCCCAAACCGTCCTCGGCGGTCTGATAAATCACTTGAAACGGCTGCATGGGCTTCATGCCCGGAAGCGTCCCGCCAGTAGTACAGGCAGCGGCAAGGCGCAGCGCAAAGGTGGTCTTTCCCTCGCCGGGGTTGCCCTGTACTATGGTTACTTTCCCAAAGGATATACGGTTTCCATAGCCATTCAACGGTCTGTGTGTCAACCTCGCTCATTCGGATAATCTCAACGGTTTCTTCCTGTGGCGGCTCTTTCAAGCCATAGACAGCTTCCCGCAGATATTTCCCGTCTGTGATTTCATTCCGGCGCGTCTGCACCTCGTTCCAGTCTTTGAAAAGAGGAATAAGGCGGTGGACGGTCAAGCCCTCCGGCATAAGCTCCACAAGGCGGCTGCAAGCGTCGTTTCCGGCTTGGTCGCTGTCAAGGCAGAGATATACGGTCTTGATGTTCGGGCGGTCAGAGAGAAAGCGCATAAGGCTTTATCTCCCACGCCACCCAGCGCAAGATAGCTTTGCTTTTGCCAGTCCTTTTTGAACAGACAGAGAAAAGATAACAGGTCAATAGGGGCTTCAAAGACAAACAATCTTTCGCCATCGCCCCGATAGCAGAAGTTAAAGGCTTTGTCGCTGCCTTTCACATCAAGCCGGAAGTTCCCGGCTGTGCCACGCTGGTGGGCGTAGCGTGGTACTCCGTCCTCGTCCCGCCCTACGAATACGGCGTTATGGTGGGCGGCTTCCTCGTAAATATCCCCGGTGGAAAAGAAAAAGCCCGACACATCTTCATCAATGCGGCGAACGGCTGTGAGGTAGTTCCTCACTATGCGGTTGTCGGGATTGCGGGGCGGCAATCGGAAGTCAGAAAAGGACGCGGGGCTTGGTCTGTCCGGCGGCGGTGCTGCGCCTTTTTCTCCCGTCAGCAGTTCTACGGCTTCGGTAAAGCTCTTTCCGAAAAACTCCATGACAAAATCAATGGGTGCGCCGCCTTTGCTTTGGCTGTGCCTGTACCATTTGTTTCCCCGGATAGTCAAGCTGTCATGCCGTTTCCAACGGTATTCCTGTCCGGCGCGGGTAAGCTGCTCGCCCTGTCCTTGCAGAAAAGAAACAAGGTCGGCTTGGTTGGCGCGGTCTATTTGTTCTTGGGTGTAATACATAGTTGATACCTCTCTTTCTGTGGTTGAATTGTTCATAGTTTTGATGTAGAATGAAACCGAAAAATCGGAAGTTAGTGAGGTGCTGGATTGTGAATGAAAGAGAAAAAATTATTCACTTATGGTTTGAAATGTGGCTTACAAAACAGGATTTAGGTATTGATGATATTTTTGCAGAAGATGTAATTTATACTGAAAGTTGGTGTCCAAAATATAATAACCGTCAAATCGTAAAACACTGGTTTCAGGAATGGAATACTCGTGGCAAAGTCGTTGCTTGGGAAATCAAACAATTTTTTCCACAAAGGAAATCAGACGATTGTGGAGTGGTATTTCAAAAATGAAATGAACAATGGGAGCATAGAGGAATTTGATGGAATTTCGCTGGTTGAATGGACAAAGGATAATAAAATAAAATCATTGAAAGAGTTTGGTTGCAATTTGAATAATTATAATCCTTATGAGCATAGTGACCAGCCCGAATTTAGGGACGAAAGAGCAAGTTGGTTTTAATATTAGGTATCAATAGCATCCATTTTATCAGAAAACATTTAGGACGGACAGGCAAAATAGCTTGCCCGTCCTTTTCTTTATCTCTCCTGTTCCTGCCGCTTGGTGCGGTTCTGTGTCTGCTCCGGCTGCTCGGCTTTCAGCGCAATATCCACGCATTTGCGTATCTTCTGAAGCTCGGCAACTTCGGCGCGGGCAGCTTTCAGTTTGGTGTAGTCGGTATCTCTCTGCGCTTTGAGGTCAGCGTATTCCTGTTTCCATTCGGAGATAGGCAGCGTCTTTGTATCCGTCAGATTTGCATGGAGATAGCGGCTTGCTGCGTTCCATAGAGTCAGCTCGGCGCGGTGGGCTTCCTCATACTTATCCCGTTTGTTCGTCCAGCCATTTTTCAGCTTTTTCAGTTCGGCATGAATGGGCTTGTACTGCAAATAATTCTCGCCGTTCTCTATCAGCTTTTGCAGCTCTTTCATGCGCTGCTCGGCGGTTTTCATTCCCTCCCGGATAGAAAAGGCTTCATCACTGACAGAGGAAAGAGAAGCGTCCAACTCGTCAAGAGTGGAGATACCATGCTCCGCAAGATAATTCGCTGCCTGTGATATGGTTTTCAGTTCGTCGGCTGCGTGTTGGTGCTGCCAGCTCTGCGAATACTTCCGGCTCTTTTCCCTCTGAACGCTCAAATACCTCATCAGAAGATTTGCAAGGTTCGGGGACTTTGGCGGCTGTGGTTTTCTTGGGGCAGTTTCCCACGCCGCAAGCAGTCCGGCAATCCATTCTTTGAGGTTGCCGATCTGCGCCCGGATTTCCTTTATCAGTCTGTTTGATTTGCGGATAGCCCGGTTCAGTTCGCCTTTCTCGGTGGCTATGCCTTTCTTCTCCATTTGACAGGCGGCTACGCCCATGTGGACAGTGGGTATCTCGTCAATTCCTCTCTCGGCGTTGCTGCGGTGGTCGATACGCTCTGTGCTTCCGGCGTGTTCAAGATAGCTGTTTGAAATATCAGCCCACGCCTTGCGCCACAAGAGGGCGTTACCTTTGTCGTTCCAACCTGTGAGGTCAACCTTGTGGGTCTTGTATCTGCCGCTTGGCAAGCGTATGCGCTCGCCGTTCTCGTCAAGGTCATATTCCTTTTTGGACTTCGCCGCCCATGCGCCGCGCTCGTCAAGTGGTCGCATAGTTAGCATGATATGACAATGGGGGTTGCCACTGTCGGTGTCATGGATAGCAAAATCCACACACATTCCTTTGGAAACAAATTGAGAGGAACAGTATTCCCGGACAAGCCGTATCTGTTCCTCTCGTGATAATTCTATGGGGAGTGCTGCGTCAATCTCACGCGCAAGCTGGGCGTTTCCGGCTTTCTCATAAAGCTCCACGCTGTTCCATAAGGTAGAACGGTCAGAGAAAGAGGGTGGGGCATGGGGCGGCAGCATGATTTCGTTATGGACAACGCCGCCTTTGCGGGTGTAGTCGTGGGTCATTCCGTCCCACTCGTTTGTCAGCTTTTCGCCGCTTCGGTAGGCGGCTGCGGCAACGGCTGATTTGCCTTTGCCCCGGCTGACTATGCTAATGTTACAATGGTAAATGGCTATGGGTATCACCTCCAGTATAGCGGATATAAAACTTTGTGGAAAATGAATAGCTTGCGTAGCAAGGTGTTCGATTTCCGCAAGTACACAAAAGGGTAGACAGCGCAAGCTGTCGCAGGGGAAGTGTAGCGTCCCCTGTCTGCGGCAAAGCCGCCAATCGTAGCGCGGGGTAAAATCCCTGTGCGAAGATAAAGCCCTCGGCAGAGCGCACACGCCGTTAGGGTGTATAAGTGCGCCTTAGTGTCTAAGGGATTTATTCAGCGTCCCCGTTCTCGGCTCGTTTTTTCAGATATTCCTGTACCGGCTCACTCGTCAGTGCAAACCTAAGAAGTGCTGCGGCTTCCTCGTCGGTCATGTTCTTTGCTTCCGGCACAATGCTTTCAAAGACTGCGCCCCGGACGATAAGGCGGTGGCTGCGTGTTCTGCGTTCCTCTTTGGACAGCTTCTGACGCAACATCTTTTCCCGGTTCTCAAACTGGCGGATTTTCTTCTTTCCGTCCTCAATCTCGGCTTGCAGCTCCTCGCGGGTTTTCTCTTTTGGTTTTGTCATGGTTGGTCGCTCCTTTCTGCTCATAGGCATAGAAAAAGGACAGTCGATTTTCTCGGCTGCCCTTGTGAGTGGGTTATTTTATTTATGTTGTGTGCTGTTGAAAAAACACTTTATCCGATGTTCAATACATCATGGATTACCCAGGGTTGAACTGTAACCATAACCATATATATATAAATTACAAACAAAAGCACTTCGACCGTACCATTAACATTCTCGGATTGAAGTTTTTTTCTAAAATTATTCGGCAAAGCTTTTGATAACAGATAATAAATCCAATATCCCAAACAGGCTCCAGCCGTATTTATAATAAGGTCATTTATATCCGATGAACCCCAGCCAAACATCTGAACAATTTCAACAGATAAAGAGAATAAAAAGCCAGTTAATGCAACTGTCTTTATGTGATGATACTTTTTATACAGAAATGGCAGGAAAACTCCTAAAGGTACAAATAAAATTAAATTAAGTATAGTATCTATTGGTCCGGTTATCATACCGAGAAACGGAATCAGGGAAATCTTTGGACTAAATGATATTGTGCTTGTATAGCCAATACCTGCTACGGTTAAAATTCCAAATAGATAATAGCAAAACACAAATACAGCAGCAATATGAAGAAGGCTTTGCTCTCTTCCCGATTTTCTAAGATATAAAAAATACAATATGAGAATTGGAACTATAAACACATACCCGCTAATTGAACGGATAATAATGTCAGAAATTGGTAACATTTTTTTTCACTCCTTTACTTGCTATCAAAAATTGTTTTCAAGTATATTATACATAATCGTGAGCCAAAATTAAAGTCGCATATTATTAAGTTTTTCTTCAATTTACCTGAATACCTGTGCTTGTATCTACATCATTTTAGCCTGTCGGCGGCGTTGTTCTCTCTGGCGTACCGCCGCGCTGCTTCCCGGCGTTCCTCGCTGTATGGGGCGGTCAGACGGAAAGAGAAACGCCCCTTTGCAATATCAAACTCCATGCAACCTGTTTCGGGGTCTGTGTCAGTCTTGCAGCACTCGTCGGGGTACTGCTCGGCATAAGCGGCAAGCCGCTTTTTGAGGTTGGTGTTGTGGGTGCGGATATGGATAAGGGGGTCTTTCTCGTCAAACCATATATCAGTGGTCTTTTCCTGTTTGGTAAGCCCTGTTCTCATGCAAGCTCCTTTCTGCGCCCCTGTTACGCAATAGGGGCATTTTTCGGGTGTTTTCCTCGACTCTTGACTTGGGTAAAACGGCGTTTTTGACGATAAAAACCGCCCAAACGGGGAATGTATCGTCGGGGCGGCTGTTATCGCAAGATTTCTGTTTTTTCCGGCTCTTGACCGTCAGACGCAGAAAAACGCAGACTGTCGGCAAGTATCGTTTTCAGCAACTTGTCGGAGAATGTTTCTGTGCCGTTGGGATTGAAAAACAGCTCCGCAACAATGGTCTGCCCGTTCCTCTGTGTCGTGATAACTCCGTCCGGCTTAGTCAGTGGGGTAGGTGTTCCTTTCTTTTCTGTCAATCGGTTTCTCCTTTCTCCGGGCGCAAAAGAGGGACTTCCCGTAGTTCGGAAAATCCCTCTCTGATGTTGGCTATTCTGTTTTATGGTGCGGACAGTGCAGCGGCAGCCTGCGCCTTTTTCTTCGCCCGATATTCCCGCGCTTTGATACGGTCATACTCCCGTTGCTTTTCAAGATTTCTCGCCCGGTATTCTCTTGAATAGTTGCGGTGGTAGGCTCGGCTCTTTTCCTTTCTTGCTTCTTCGATTTCCTCACGCATTTGCCGGATTTCCTGCTCTGTCGGCTCTGCAAGCTGTGTCAGTTCATTTTCAAATCTGCCGATATGGTTAAAGTATATCCCGATATGCTGAATAGCCTGTTTTGCCCTTTTCTTGTCGCGTTCATGCACTTCAATCCGGCTGATAAACTCGTTGAGGATAGTCGGGGTAAGGTCGGTAAAGTCAGCGTAACGGTCTATCAGCTTTACAAACTTCTGCGCCCGTCCTCCCGCGTTTTCAAAAGCGGATAGCTGCTCCCTAAGCTGTTCAAGCTCCGCTTTCAGTGAGTAGTATTCTTCGGAATACTTCTGCGACATCTGCTCATAGCGGTCTTGTGGGATAGTACCCAGCACGTTGTCCTCATAAAGTTTATTCAGCACCTTGTCAATCTGTTCAAGGCGCGTCGTGATTTGCGGGATACGCTTCTGTTGTTTCTTTACTTTGTCAGTCTGCTGCATGGCAAGGCTCTTTTTCACTAAGGCTTCAAACTCTGCCCGGTTGCTGATAGAGTATTCCGCGATTTTTTTCAGCACATCTGCGACGGTCTGCATAAGCAGATCCGCGTCCATGATGTGCGGAGAGCTGCACTTGGGATTTTTGGCTTTTCCCTTGTGGTACTCGCTGCAATAGGCAACATGGCGCTTGCCGCCGTTCCTGTAATCTATGCGGATGTGCATTTTTGCGCCGCAGTCTTTACAGAAAAGCAAGCCTGACAGAGGGTGGATTTCTCCGTCCCGTTGGGGCGTTTGACAGGTGCGTTTTCCAAAATCCGCTGCACATTTTCAAAGTCGGTGCGGTCGATAATCGGCTCATGCACATTTTCTGTGATGTGCCACTGGCTTCTGTCTACATAGTGGTTTCTCTTATCTCGGAAATGCTTTGCGGTCTTGAAGTTGACTACATCGCCGCAATACTCTTGCCGCGTGAGGATATGGGTCAGCGTGGCTTTGTTCCACTTGTAGCGGTTATTCTCATTGAGCGTTTTATTTTTACAAGTCCCCCGCCCCCGGTCTTTCATGTAGAATGTAGGGGTCGGGATTTGCTCCTGTGTCAGATATACGGCGATTTGGTTTCGGTTTTTCCCGTCCAAAAACAGACGGAAAATAAGGCGTACAACCTCGGCGGCTTCCTTGTCGATTATCCAAAAGTCCTTGTTGTCCGGGTCTTTGATATAGCCGTAAGGGGCTTCGGTGGCAACCGGCTTTCCGCTCATGCCTTTGGTCTTAATGCCCGTTTTCACTTTTTTGCTGATGTCCTTTGCGTACCACTCCGACATGATATTGATAAAAGGGGCAAACTCTAATGTGTCAGGGTTTTCGCTGTCTATGCCGTTGTTGACTGCGATAAAGCGTTACATTGTTCCGTCTGAAAATCTCCATAGCTGTTGCCGACTTGGAGATAGTCGCGCCCCCAGCGGGTAAGGTCTTTCATAATGCAGACACCGATTTTG
>ENA-OQCF01000360-OQCF01000360.1-human-gut-metagenome-genome-assembly--contig:-NODE-360-length-17820-cov-1.977844_pt1 | contig 17820 bp, 25 predicted proteins | sample MGYA00242756_ERZ504573 | MGnify/ENA primary metagenome ERZ504573 (study PRJEB26092, sample SAMD00036240) | human gut metagenome | host: Homo sapiens | study: EMG produced TPA metagenomics assembly of... | reverse complement strand
TGCCGAAATCAAGGCTTCGGACAGGATTATAACTCTACATCAAAGCGGTCATTCGATGATAGACATTAGTTGGAGGCTTCAGATTGTCCCCATATCTGTTTTGATAACCTGAAATGAATCCACTATGAATAATGTAGGCTAAAATGAGTTATGGATTATGGGTTATAAGTGTGATAGCTTATAACCCATAATCCATAACTTGTAGCTCATCCTCCCTATTGTTTCTTACTGAACTTCTCCTGCAACTTCTGCATCAATTCGTAAAAATTAGGAATATAGACCGTGGCAAGCAAGGTATTCAGTGCCATACCAAACACTACAGCGGCTCCCAGTGCAACACGGCTTCCCGCCCCTGCTCCGGTTGCAAAAAGCAATGGCATAACCCCGAATACAAATGCAAGTGATGTCATCAGAATAGGCCGCAGACGGATATGCCCTGCCTGAAATGCCGCATCGCGGATTGAATTGCCTTGTGCACGAAAGTCACGTGCAAACTCCACAATCAGAATACCGTTTTTGGCAGACAAGGCAACCAGTAGGATGATACCGATTTGTGTGTAGATGCTGACCGGAGTTCCCATGACATAGCATCCCAGCATGGCACCGAGCAGCGCCACCGGAAGTCCCATTACGGCAGCTACCGGACTGGTCCAGCTTTCGTATTGTGCGGCAAGCACAAGGAAGGCAACCAACAGTGCCATGACGAATACGACGGTTGTAGTGGTTCCCGCCTGCGTCTCCTGATAGGCCACCGAAGTCCATTCATATCCGAACTCGTCTCCGAGATGCTCCTTGATTAGACTTTCCATTTGCCGGATGCCCTCTCCCGAACTGCTGCCCGGAGCCACATTGCAGGTCACGGCTGCTGTGGAGTACATGTTGTAGCGGTTTATCTGGTCCATGCCAAGCTGTTCTTCCACTCGGGTGAAGGAGGAGAAAGGTACCATTTCGCCCGATGCATTGGGAACGCTCAGTTTCAGGACATCGTCGATGACACGCTGGGCATGGTCACCTGCTCCCAGCTTCACTTGGTAGATGTGGCCGAACTGCACATAATCATTGACGTAGGCCTCTCCCATATAGTAGCCCAGGGCAGTGAATACGCTGTTCAGCGGAATGCCCATCAGTTGCACCTTGTCGCGGTCGATATTCAGGAAATATTGCGGGACATTGGCTTGGTACTGGCTGCTGACCGATGCCAATGCCGGATAATTGTGGTAGTGCTCCATCAAGGTCTCTACGGCACGTTGCATCTCGGTGGCACCGAGGTTGTGGCGGTCTTCCAATTGGAGTTGCAGGCCTCCGGTGGCTCCCAGCCCGGGGATGGCAGGCGGAACCATGGCAAATATCTCTGCTTCCTGGATGCCATACACTTCCATATTGAAGCGTTGCACTACGGCTTCAGCCGTATGTTCCTTTCCCTTGCGTTCATTCCAGTTCTGCAGTACGATGAAGTAGGTGGCCGCATTGCTCTGTTCCCCTCCTCCCATCACGGAGAAGCCGGATATGCCGATGTAGTCCTTTACTTCGGGGTAAGAATCGAGAATCTTATTTATTTGTTTCCCTACGGCTTGGGTACGCTCCAGACTCGATGCAGGGGGAAGTTGTACGACTGCGAGGAAATAGCCGTCATCTTCTTCCGGAACAAACGTGGACGGCCATTTGACAAACAGCAGGACGGCAATCAGTGTGAACACCGCATACGAAACGATGGAAGCGCCGGGACGCCGGAGCAGATACTCCACTATCCGGTCGTAGATCCTTGTGTCTTGTCGTACAGACGATTGAATCCTCGATACAAGGGATTCTTGGAAGGCCGGGTAGGTTGCAGCATCAAGGCACAGAGCGCCGGAGTAAGGGTCAGTGAGTTGAATCCGCTTAGTACGGTGCTGGCTGCAATGGTCAGGGCGAACTGTTTGTACAGTTGCCCCGAAATGCCACTGACGAGCGTTGTCGGGATAAATACGGCAAGCAGCACCAGCACTACCCCGACAATAGGTCCGGTAATCTCTCCCATCGCTTCGGTCACAGCCTGGCGGGAGGTGTAGCGCCCCGTGTCCAGCAGACGCGTGGAGTTCTCCACCACCACGATGGCATCATCCACCACGATGGCCACGGCAAGTATCAGCCCGAACAGCGTCAGCGTATTGATGGAGAAGCCGAACAAGGACATGACGGCCAGTGTGCCGATGAGTGATACCGGAATAGTGATACAAGGAATGACGACCGCCCGCCAGTTCTGCAGGAACAGGAAGATGACGAGGACTACCAGCAGGGTCGTTTCAAGGAACGTCACCATCACTTCGTCTATGGAGGCATGAATGACATCCGTAGTGTCCAGGGTTACATTGTATTGTATGCCTGCAGGGAAATTTTGCGAGAGTTCCTGCATTTTTGCCTTTACTCCTTTGGAAACGTCCAGCGAGTTGCTGCCAGGTTGCTGATAGATAGCGATGGCAGCGGTGGGTTTCCCGTCCAGTTGGGATACTACGCTGTAAGAGGCCGAGCCTAGGTCGATGTGCGCCACGTCGCGCAGACGGAGTATCTTCCCTCCGGCTTCGGTACGCAGGATGATGTTGCCGAACTCTTCGGGCGAGGTAAGGCGCCCTTTTACGGTCAGGCTGTATTGATAGGCATTTTTATTGTCTGTGCCGATGGGTTGCCCTACGTTACCTGCGCTGACCTCCACATTCTGTGATTGGATAGCTTGGTATACATCGGCCGGCGAAAGATAGCGGATGCGCATGGCGGCAGGGTCGAGCCAGATACGCATGGAGTAGTCCCCTGCTCCCATCACATTGACGGCGCCTACACCGGGCACGCGTGTTAACTGGTCTACGAGATTCAGCTTGGCATAGTTGCTGAGGTAAAGTCCGTCGTAGTCTTTGCTGTCCGACGTCATGGTGAGGAACATCACGATGTTCGATGACTGTTTCTGCACCGTGACACCTTGTACCACAACGGGAGTAGGCAGTGACGATTGGGCCACGCTTACCCGGTTCTGGACCTGCACGGTAGCCATATCAATGTCTGTGCCTACGGCAAAAGTAATGGTAAGAGAGTAAGCGCCCGATGAGCTGGAGTTGGAGGACATGTAAAGCATTCCGTCCACTCCGTTGACTTGCTGCTCGATGGGGATGCCGACGGTTTGTGCCACCGTCTGCGCATTGGCTCCGGGATATACGGCACTGACCTGCACAGTGGGTGGTGTGATGTCCGGATATTGGGCAATGGGCAGGATGCCCAGTGTGACCAGTCCTGCTACGACGATGAGCAGCGCCAATACGGTAGCAAAGATAGGACGGTCTATGAAGAATTTTGAAAACATAGGCTTTGGTATTAATCAATTCATATTAGTTGTCAATGGGATGTACTTTCATTCCATCCCTTACCTTCATCAGTGCTTTGGTGACATAACGTTCCCTGGGAGTGATGCCTGCCCTTATCTGGCGCAGGCTATCCCCTATCAGTTGTCCGGTTTCTATATGGCGGTAGCGCACTATATTCGAATCGTTGACTACGTATATGTATTTCCCCAACTGGTCGGTACCGATGGAGCGTCCGGCAGCAGGATGGCCTGCTGTTGCTCTCCGTAGGGCAAGGTGATGCTGACGTAGAGGCCGCTTTTCAGGAGTCCTTTAGGATTGTCGAGACGGGCGCGGATGTTCAGAGTTCCGGTGTTCAAGTCTACGTTGGGCGAAAGATAATCCAGTTGTGCAGGATAAGTGAGAAGCCCGTCTTTGCCCAGGCTGACGGTTACTTGCCGGGGAATACTGTCTCCTTGCTGCATCAGCATGGAGAGCCATTGGTTGTCTGCTACATTGAAGTACGTGTACAAATGGTCGTCTTTGTAGATGGTTGCCAGTGTGACGGGCTGCACGCTGCCGCCTACATAGCCTCCGGCATCCACCAGGTTACGGCTTACGGTGCCGTCGAAGGGGGCACGGACGGTGCAGTAGCTCAGATTGGTGCGTGCCGTGTTCAGGGCTGCTTCCGCATTGCTCACTGCAGCCTGCGAGGTTGCCACGTCGGATTGTGCTTGCAGCACTTGTATACGGCTTACAGCATCGCTTTTCACGGCCTCCTGCATACGTGTGTAGTTGTTTTGGGCGTATTCCAGGTTGGCGCGGGCAGTGTTGAGTTCTGCTTCTGCCTGCCGCACATTGTCTTGATAGACTGTCGGTTCGATGACAAAAAGCACTTGTCCCTGGCGTACCCGGCTGCCGGGAGCGTAAGAGATGGTCTGTAAGGTTCCGCTGACTCTGCCTACCAGGTCTACGGTCTTTTCAGAAGTCAGGTAGCCCGGATATTCTTTTGTCAGCGTGATGTTCTGCACTGTCGGACGGGCCACGCTTATCTCGGGAATGGGCATCGTTTGTGCCGTTTCTTTCCTTCCCCCGCATCCCGTTGCCAGCAATGGCAGGATGAGCAGGGTGATGTACATTTGATTTTTCATATACGGTTCGGTTTAGTTTATATTCTTATTTCTGATTCATTTCATATCCGCCTCCCAATGCCTGGTATAAGGCTATCAGATGCAGCAAGGAGCTGCCTTGTGCCTGCACCAGTTGATTTTCGTATGTCAGGAGTGAGCGTAGTGCGTCCAGTACGTTCTGGAAGGGAGTAAGCCCTTGTTTGTACAAATCGAGGGAGAGCTTTAGCGTTTCTTCTCCCTGGTTGCATACTTCGCGCATGGCAACAATCTGTTGGATGGAGTTGCGGTAGGAGTTCATGGCATTATCTGTTTCCTGCACGGCGGTAAGCACTGTCTGGTTGAACTGGTGAATGGATTCATCGAGCTGGGCACGTGCCAGACGGGTGGCGTTCACCAGTTTGGTACCGCTGAATAAGGTCCAGCTGATGCTTGGAGCAATTTCAAATGTCATACTGTTCCGTTTAGTCAAGTCCTTCAAGTCATGGGAGGAATAGCCGATGGAACCTTTCAGGAACACTTGCGGCAGCCAGTCACTTTGGGATGCGCCAAGTGTTGCCGCCTGCGCGTTGACTTGGCGTTCGGCTTGCCGTATATCGGGGCGGCGGAGCAGCAGGTCGGCAGGAATACCGATGCCTATGGGTTCCATATAGTCGGGCAGTTTGCCGGGCTTCTCCAATATGGGGCGGATATGCTGGGGGTAAGTACCGAGTAAGATTGCGAGTGTCGTGATGTATTGATTGATGCCTGCCTCCAGTTGTGGGATGGAGGCTTTGGTACTGTAATATACGGATTTGGCTTGCGAGACGTCCAGCTTGGATACCAGTCCGGTTTTGTAGCGTACTTCGGTGATGTTGAGTACGGCTGCCTGGGTATGGCAATTGTGGGTCACTACACTTAGTTCTTGCTGCAGTTCGCGGAGTCCGATGTAGGCAGAGGCTATCTGGGCACAGAGGGAAATCATGACGGAGGTATATTCCTCCTTGCTTGCCATGAAGGTTTCCCGCTGTGCCTTTACCCGTTGGCGGATACTTCCGAATACGTCCAGTTCCCAACTGGCGTTGAGTGAGGTGCTGTATGCACCGGTAATGGATTGCGGAAGTGCGTTGACATTGCTGCTGCTTTGCTGCCGTGCCCATCCTCCGTCCAATGAGATGGAAGGGAAAAGCTGCCGCGTTCTATCCGCAGGTTTGGATTTAGCATATCCATACGGTCCATGGCAGAAAGTACGGAATAGTTTTGAGTGGAGGCTACCGTAATCAATGAATCCAGCATCGGGTCATCGAATGCTTTCCACCACTTGTCGTCAATGGGGGGTATCTGTTCGCTGAACAGATTATCATCTCCGGGAATGGCATGGGAGGCGTCCCTTCCCCAGCCTTGTGGGAGTGGCTTCTCAAGATAGCGGTTGGCTTTCTGTGCCATAGCCGCAGGACATAGGCATAATATGAGCAACGCAGTGCTCCAAGCTTTTATATTCATAAATAAAGGTTTAGGTGGTTATCTTTTTATGGGATTGATAACAACCTAAACCTTTATTTGTTTATGAGTATTTACTCGGTATACCCGAGTATCTTAGAAGGCATACCCGAAACCCACATTCAAGTAGATGGGATACATGGCAAAGGTAATTGTATTGAAATCTTTCTTGAAAATATCATTCAATCCCCATGTAAGGTCGGCAAATACACTCAGATGTTTGAAGGCACGCCAGTCTACACCAGCTTGCACGCCCCAGGCAAACTTGCGCAAGTCATCCGAAAAGTCGTAAGTGGCAATGGCACCGTCGGAGAAGTTCACCTTTTCTCCGGTGGAGTCTCCTTCACGCAAATAGCCTTCATATACATGTCCGGAGAATTCCTCATCCATCAGATATGAGACATATATACCTGCTTTGGCCGCAATCGTGAGTTGATTTTATATGCACCAGCACGGGGAGGTGATGTAGGCATTTGCGTACTTTAGTTTTTACTCCCCCAGTCCAGTTGCCTTTTAAACGGTTACCGTCATTTCCTATGATTTCCATGCCATAGTTCTTTACTGTCGCTTTGGTAATCATATTTTTGGTTTCCAGTCTTACACCGGTTATTACACCCCATTTTTTTGTTGTGCCCAACCATTTAATGGCATTTCCTTCCAGCATAAAGGCTAAAGTAGGATTATAGGCATCAATACTTCGTATTTCTACGGGTAATGGAAGCGGAGAAGTGCCGCCGATACTGACACCGGCCTTATCTCATATTCCCAACCGTGTAGAGCGGCGTTTATAAGCGTACGGTTCTGGTTTTCTTGAGCGTATAAGGCAGTCTGCATGCATCCCACCAGTACGATAAATGCTAATATTTTCTTTATCATGTTGTATTCCAATTCTATATGATTCTTATTCGTAAATCAGTTCCACTTCGTCTATAAGTAAGGTGCTTCCTGGAGCACCCTCAAAAGTGGCACCGTCCTTGCTTGAGGCAAATATGATGCTTATCTTATATTCTCCTTTAGTCAGTCTGGCTTCGTCAATCTTCTTTCCGTAGCGTTGGTAGTCGAAAGGTATATCAAAGAATTTCCATTCGTCTCCTTCTGTTTCTTGCGGATTGGAAACTAAAGCAAGAGCCACCATGCTTGGGGTGTTCGTAGTTTGATTTCGGCAGATTTCCATCCAGTGTTACATCTGTCCCCTTTCCTGCACTGTCATATTTTACTCCATCATAAAATATTGCATAGATATTGAATATATCTTTTCGGGAGGTATATTTCGCCATTTTCATAAAATTGTTCTCCGGCCTTGTACTTATAGTATCCAGTCAGTCGTAGAGGTTTATTGTAGAAAGGAGTACCGAAGCGCGTAGCACTAAGCGGATTGGTAATAGCATTCAGCATGTCAAAACTGCCGATAAACAGATTACCGGCGGCGATGGGCATACCTACCATGTTACCTAAGTCGCCAGTGAGGCGTGTTTCCAATTTCACACATTTTCCAGTTTTGCCATTGTCTATTTGGGTAGTAGGATAATCTTCTGTTGCGGCTCCACTCATAGCCCATTTGAATCCCTTATTACCACTTGCCCATGTCAATTCGTTACCGGAATCTTGCTCTTCGTAGATTCCTGCCATACATTTTGCATGATTCTTACCTTTTCAAAGTGGTATGTGGTCGGAATGTTACTTGCCTTTTGTTCTCTGGCAGTAATGGCGTAGACACGATGCCAGGCCTTGTCTTCCGAAGTGACTGTATATCGTACTGGAGTCGTGAAGTCCTGAACACTCCCACTGGCAGGACTGATGGTAGCCCCCGGAGTCAATTCAAATATGGGGGCCAGACTTGTCATGTCCGTACCTTCTTTCACACTGATTCGTATTGGGTAGGCGTTCTGGCTTTCGTCGTACGACGGGTTCAGATCAATGTATGAATTTGCCAGTACATCTTCTTCAAAAGAGATGCCTGTTATATCAGCTTCAGCATTGGGTGCTTCATCTTTTATGCACGATGCCATCAATATTCCGAAAAGTGAATAGAGTATGAATAATTTGTTTAGTCTCATGCTTTTTAATTTAATTCTATTAATTTTTTTCAAGCAGCAAAACTACTTCTTTTTTTCTCTAATAGCAGGTTTTTATGAGCTTATTTAACAAAAAACGCAATAGGTGCTTGACTATTGCCGCTTTATATATAAAAATGTTCTATTTTTAATTATCTGAGCCGATATGTACGATTTTTCTTTTGGCTCTTACTGGCTTTTCCTTTACAACTTCCACTTTCTGTTCGGGAGTTATACCTGCCAGTTCCGGGTCAATCATGATACGGCCACAATATTCGCAAACGATGATTTTCTTGCGTGAGCGGATGTCCAATTGTCTCTGAGGCGGAATCTTGTTGAAGCAACCACCGCAAGCATCACGCTGTACGTATACGATACCCAGTCCATTGCGTGAATTCTTACGGATACGTTTGAAGGACTGAAGCAGACGGGGTTCAATCTTTGTTTCCAGTTCTTTGGCCTTGTCTCTCAGCTTCTCTTCCTCTTGTTTGGTCTCGGAGATGATTTCGTCCAGTTCGCTTCTTCTTTACGTCGAGGTCTTTTTGTCTTTCTTCCAGCGCAGCAGTGCTTTCTGCTACTTCCTGAGATTTTTCTTCCTCTTGTGCGGCAAATTCCTTGATACGCTTTTCGCAGAGTTCGATTTCCAATGTCTGGAATTCGATTTCCTTGCTCAAGAAGTCATATTCGCGGTTGTTGCGTACGTTGTCCTGCTGGTCTTTATATTTAGCTACAGAAGCCTTTGCGGTTTCAATTTCAACTTTCTTTCCTGCGATGGAGGATTTCAACTCGGATACTTCTGCCTTGATTCTGTCTATACGGGTACTCAGACCGGCTATTTCGTCTTCCAAGTCTTGCACTTCCAGTGGAAGTTCACCTCTCAACGTCTTGATTTCATCGATTTTGGACAGCATTGTCTGCAATTGGAACAAAGCTTTCAACTTCTGTTTCTAGGTTAATTCCTGAGGATCTTTTTTTGCTTCTTTAGCCATTTTACTTACATGTATTTTATGGGGTTTGTATTCACCTTGGTCATCTGGACCTCAAAATGAGGAAACAAATCCCGGATTATTGTATAAAATATTTCTTTCGTATATTGCTCACTTTCATAATGCCCTATTTCAGCCAATAATATATCGGTATCATGTCCGAAATAGTCATGGTATTTTATCTCGCCGGTGATAAAGACATCTGCACGGTTGCGGATGGCAAGCGGCATTAGGAAAGCGCCGGCGCCGCCACATAATGCAACAGTCTGTATTTCCCGTCCGAGGAGTTTGTTATGTCTGAGACACCCTACTTCGAAGGTTTTCTTTATCCGTTTCAGGAATTCAAGTTCTGTCTCCGGTACTTCCAGTTCACCAATGACACCGGCTCCGGCTTGTACCCATGAGTTTTGCAAGGGATAAATATCATAGGCCGGTTCTTCATACGGGTGTGCCGCAAGCAGTGCCTTGACAGCCTCCGCTTTTTTGTAGGCGGGTATGATTGTCTCAATACGTACTTCACACTCGGTATGCAGCTCCCCTATCGCTCCACAGTATGGATTGGCGCCTTCTCGGGCTCGGAATGTCCCCTCGCCTTCCAGATTATAACTGCACGAATCATAGTTGCCGATATTGCCGCATCCGGCGTCGAACAAGGCTTTTCTCACGTCTTCCGCTTGGGCGGTCGGTACAAATGCGGTCAGCTTCACCAGCGCATTTTCTTTGGCTTCCAGAATACGGACATTCTTCAAACCGATTTTCTCGGCAATCTTGAAGTTCACTCCTCCCGGCGCATTATCAAGGTTAGTGTGCGCAGCATAAACAACGATGTCATTCTTGATGGCTTTCAAGATACAACGTTCCACATAATCCCTGCCCGTGATGGACTTATACCCTTTGAAAATGAGAGGGTGATGTGATATAACCACATTATATCCCAATGCAATGGCTTCATCCAGTACGGCTTCAGTAACGTCCAGACACAACAAAGCCCCTGTTGCTTCCGCATCTGTCAATCCGATTTGCAGGCCGGCATTATCAAATCCGTCTTGCAATGGCAGAGGCGCGAACCGTTCAAGGGCGCTTACTAATTCCTTAATTTTCATTGTGAACAGAAAATTTGGTTGCAAATATAGTAAAAAGCAGTGGATTAAAAAGAATTCCAGTTTAAAAAAGTCTTGTAGACTGTATATTTATATGCAATTGAACTCTTTGCGGGTATGATGTGGTTATTTTTGCTCCTTTTTTCCCTTCTTCTCCACCATCACCGGCAGTAGCTTGCCGTAGGCGTCGAACGACTTGCAGGAAGCCAGAGAGATTGTAATCATCAGTGACAGCATGGAGGCGGTAAAGGTGATGACCATAATCATCATCTGATATTTGATGGCTACATTCGGGCTGCTGCCACCCAATATCTGGCCAATCATGGTTCCCGGAAAAGCAACCAGCCCCATCACGGATATATTGGCAATCAGCGGACTGAAGGATTTGATGATGGCTTGGCGGATGAAAGGTGCCTGTGCTTCTGCTCTTGTAGCACCATTGCCGAGAAGATATCGGTAAAGCTGTTGTTCTCGTTTCAATCCGCTATAATAGGTATTGAGGCTATGACGTTACTGGATAGCATGTTGCCCATCAGTATGCCGAAAATAGGGATGAAATACCGGGCGCTGAATACGTTTTCCACTCTCAGTACTATTCCGATAAAGTACAAGCCTACACATACTACACTGCATAAGAAACCTGCGGATATGGGCAGGAACAGAATCTTCCTCTTCAATTGCGTTCGTGCCAATGCCGTCTGCGATGCTACGAATATCATGACAATTACCCATAGAAAGTTTATCCACGGGTTATCCCATAAGAAGAGGTAGTTCAAGTATATGCCGATGAAGAACAACTGGACAATCATGCGTGCCGTACCTATCACAGTAGCGCGCAACAGTCCGGTCTTGAACTTCCATATGTAAAACAACGGTATTAATAATAGCAATAATCCGATGCCCAGGCTGAGGTATGATATATCTATGGTTCCCAATAGTGTGTATGTTATTTCATGATTATATGTCGGTCGCATCCGTCGGCAAATCTTTTGTCATGGGATACGGTCAGTATGGTATTTCCCTTTTCTGTCTGCCTGCGGAAGAAAGAAAGTACTTTTTCCGCGGAACCGGAGTCGAGAGCGGAAGTCGGCTCATCGACAATGGTCAGTGGCTTGCCAATCATTGAGGCTACGGCTATCATCATCCGTTGGCGTTGGCCTCCGGATATTTCGTTTACCCGTTTGTAATATAACTCCCGCTCCAGACCCAAATCCTCGAAACATGCAAATAAGCGGGTTTCAGAAAAAGGCGTGCCCCGGTTTGCCTTTAGACCGAAGGGCAACTGTACCATGTCCTTTACCCACTCCAGCGGCAATGCCAGTTCTTGTGGAATCCATGCAGTCTGCTTACGGACAACGTCGACGTTTCCTTTATCCAGCGGAATGCCGTCTAATACGATACGTCCTTCTTTTAACGGGATAAACCGAGTATGGCATTCAGCAGTGACGACTTTCCGCATCCCGAAGGGCCGGAGATACTGGCTATCTCTCCCCTTTCCAATTGCAGGTTGAAACCCGAGAAAAGTATATCGTTGCCGTAGGCGATACTGGCATTTTCTATTTGCAGCATGGTGTTCCTTTAATCTTTCTGTATCGCAAAGATAGTGCAAAAAAATATTTGTGCTATCTTTGACGCACTAATTAATTCAGGAAAGAAAGACTATGATACAGAATGAACGGGATTGCCGCCACGAACATGTGCTTGATGTGGCAAGGCAAATGCTGACTGCTGCGCGCACGGCACCGAAAGGAAAAGGTATTGATGTGATTGAAGCTGCGCTGGTTACGGGTGAAGACATTAAGAAGCTGTCTGAAAAGATGGTCGCTATGGTTGAAGAGCATGGTATGAAGTTCTTTCTCCGTGATGCGGACAACATTTTGCAGGCTGAATGTGTAATTATAATAGGTACGCGCGAGCAAGCGCAAGGTTTGAATTGCGGACACTGCGGTTTTCCCACTTGTGCGGCCGTCCGGAGGGAGTGCCTTGTGCCTTGAATACGGTGGATGTAGGGATAGCCATAGGCTCGGCTTGTGCCATGGCTGCCGATTTGAGGGTGGATACCCGTGTCATGTTTTCTGCCGGACTTGCCGCCCAGCGTTTGGATTGGCTGAAAGGATGCAAGACTGTTTTTGCCATTCCGGTGAGTGCATCCTCCAAGAATCCGTTCTTCGACCGGAAACCGAAGGAAGATAAGTGATAATTGACGAGTAGAGGTTTGTAATCATAGAGTAGAGGTTTAGAAGTCTGAAGTAGAGGTTTGGCAATTCTAAACCTAAGGTTTATTCTCCCTCTCTCTGCTAACTTAAAAAGTAACGAATTAGAAAAGATAAATAATATGGGATATTTTGTAGGACTTCCGTTGGGGGGTGCCGCAGAGAAGGACTGTCAGGTGCGTTTTGGCAAGAATATGACTTTTCAGGTAGAGACACGTGCTCCCCACTTGCCTGCCGAATGGGCTTTGCAAAGCGGCATACAGCTTACATGGCCCCATGCAGATACAGACTGGGCCTATATGTTGGACGAAGTGCAGGAATGTTTTGTAGCCATTGCCCGCGAAATAGCCGCGAGGGAGTCATTGCTGATTGTAACTCCGGAACCGGATGAGGTGAAGAAACAGATTTTCGGCAGGGTGAATATGGAAAATGTCCGTTTCCTGAAGTGCGAAACGAATGATACTTGGGCACGCGACCATGGAGCCATCACCTTATTGGATGCTGACGGTGTATCTCTGCTCGACTTTAAGTTCAACGGATGGGGATTGAAGTTTGCATCCGATAAGGATAATTTGATTACGCGTCGTGCTGTGGAGGCGGAAGTGATGAAAGGAAAGTATGTAAATCGCTTGGGGTTTGTCCTTGAAGGCGGTTCTATTGAAAGTGACGGTATGGGTACGCTGCTTACCACTTCTGAATGCCTGCTTTCTCCTAACCGTAACGGGCAGATGAACCGAGTGGAAATTGAGGAATATCTTCGTTCCGTCTTTCACTTGCAACGTGTCCTTTGGCTGGATCACGGTTATTTGGCAGGTGACGATACAGACAGCCATATAGACACGCTGGCCCGTTTCTGCCCTGCCGACACGATAGCCTATGTGCAATGCAAGGATGCGGATGATGAGCATTACGAAGAACTGCATCGCATGGAGGAGCAACTAAAGACTTTCCGTACGTTAAAGGGGGAACCTTACCGTTTGCTGGCTCTGCCCATGGCCGATAAGATAGAAGAGGAAGGGGAACGGCTTCCTGCCACTTACGCTAATTTCTTGATTCTGAATGATGCAGTGCTTTACCCCACCTATCGCCAGCCGGAGAATGATGCCCGTGCGGGGAAAGTGTTGCAGGAGGCTTTTCCCGGTTATGAAATTATCGGGATAGATTGCTGTGCTTTGATTAAGCAACACGGTTCTTTGCATTGTGTTACCATGCAATATCCAGTAGGGGTGTTGAAGTAATGTTGATTACATAGTAAAACAATAAATTATAGAATAAGATGACAAAGAAAATAAAAGTAGGTATTATCCAGCAGGCCAATACCAAGGACCTCAGGACTAATTTAATGAATTTGGCCAAAAGCAATAGAGGCATGTGCGGCGCATGGAGCCCAATTGGTCGTTTTGCAGGAACTGCATAACTCTCTGTATTTCTGTCAGACGGAAAACACGCAGTTGTTCGACTTGGCAGAACCGATTCCCGGTCCTTCTACGGGGTTCTATTCCGAATTGGCTGCTGCCAACGATATTGTACTGGTCACTTCTCTGTTCGAGAAACGCGCTCCCGGATTGTATCATAACACAGCGGTTGTTTTTGAACGTGACGGCAGCATTGCCGGGAAATACCGGAAGATGCATATTCCTGATGATCCCGCCTATTATGAGAAATTCTATTTTACTCCCGGTGATATAGGCTTCGAACCTATTCAGACATCTTTGGGTAAGTTGGGGGTATTGGTATGCTGGGACCAGTGGTATCCGGAAGCAGCACGTCTGATGGCACTGAAGGGAGCTGAAATACTGATATATCCTACGGCTATCGGTTGGGAAAGCAGTGATACGGATGATGAAAAGGCGCGTCAGCTCAATGCTTGGATTATCTCCCAGCGTGGACATGCTGTAGCCAACGGTTTGCCGGTGGTTTCAGTGAACCGCGTGGGACACGAACCGGACCCTTCCATGCAGACCAATGGTATCTTGTTTTGGGGAAATAGTTTTGTGGCCGGACCGCAAGGTGAATTCTTGGCCCAAGCAGGGAACGAACGACCGGAAAATATTGTTGTAGAGGTGGACTTGGAACGTTCGGAGAATGTACGCCGTTGGTGGCCTTTCCTGCGCGACCGCAGAATTGATGCCTATGCCGGATTGACAAAACGATTTCTTGACTGATAACGACGGGGATTTCTGGGGGAGAACTAACGGAATGTCACCCGTTTGTTCATCAGGAAATTGACACTTCCGTAGATGAATAATCCCAGGAACTGGGCAAGGTACTCGTTGCAGTCCAGTCCTTCTACCAATCCGATGAGGAAAAGGAATTGTGCTCCATAAGCCATTCCGAAAGCTATGGAAAAGAGCAGCACTTGTCGCCAAGTGTTGCTCTTTTTTTCTGTAGGGAATATCCAGTACTTGCACCAGATGAAGTTGTGTATCTGTGCAAGTATATATGCGGTTACATTGGAGAGCATATAGTTGATGTCCAGTTCGTCCATCATTACCCAAACGGTAACAGCCATAATCAAGGCATTCAGCGTGCCGATTACCGCAAAACGAAAAATGCGTGCAGACTCTTTCACTCTCCTACTCTGTACCTGCTTTTACTCTTTCACTTCAACAATCAGATTCAGTTCGTCCAGCTGCTTCTGGTCAATAACTGAAGGTGCATCCAGCATTACATCGCGTCCACTGTTGTTTTTGGGGAATGCAATGCAGTCGCGGATACTGTCGAGACCTGCGAAGATGCTGACCCAACGGTCCAGACCGTATGCCAGACCACCGTGAGGAGGTGCACCGTATTTGAAGGCATTCATCAGGAAGCCGAACTGCTCCTGAGCCTTCTCCGGAGTGAATCCCAGAATCTCGAACATTTTGGCCTGCAACTGTGCATCGTGGATACGGATGGAACCTCCACCCACTTCAATACCGTTGCACACCATATCGTATGCATCTGCACGGACAGCTGCCGGGTCTGTATCCAGCAAAGGAATATCTTCGTCTTTCGGATGAGTGAACGGGTGGTGCATAGCCATCAGGCGGCCTTCTTCATCGCTCCACTCAAACATCGGGAAGTCAACCACCCAAAGGCAGACGAACTTGTTCTTGTCGCGTAATCCCAGTTGGTTACCCATTTCAAGGCGCAACTCGTTCAGTTGCTTGCGGGTCTTCATGGCATCGTCACCGCTCAGAATCAGAATCAAGTCACCCGGCTTGGCGTTGAAAGCAGCTTCATTTCCTGCAATACTTCCTGCGTATAGAACTTGTCGACACTTGATTTTACGTTACCATCTGCCTCCACACGCGCGTATACCATACCTTTGGCACCGATTTGCGGTCTTTTCACGAATTCGGTCAGTGCATCCAGCTGTTTGCGTGTATAGTGTGCAGCGCCTTCTGCGCAGATACCGCCGATGTAAGCTGCATTGTCGAATACCGGGAATCCGTGTCCCTTCATGATGTCCATCAGTTCCACGAACTTCATGCCGAAACGGAGGTCGGGCTTGTCACTGCCGTAGTACTTCATGGCGTCTGCCCATGGCATGCGCATGAACGGCTCGTTCATTTCTACGCCACGGATTTCCTTGAACAGATATTTAGCCATGCCTTCGAAGAGGTTGATGACGTCATCCTGCTCCACAAAAGACATTTCGCAGTCAATCTGTGTGAATTCCGGCTGGCGGTCGGCACGCAGGTCTTCGTCACGGAAGCATTTGGCTATCTGGAAGTAACGGTCGAAACCGGAAACCATCAACAACTGTTTCAGTGTCTGCGGGCTTTGAGGCAAGGCATAGAATTGTCCCGGGTTCATGCGTGAAGGAACGACGAAATCGCGTGCACCTTCGGGTGTGGAGCCTACCAGAATCGGAGTTTCCACTTCGATGAATCCCTGGCTGTCCAGGTATTTGCGTACTTCAATTGTCATTTTATGACGAAGCTCCAGATTGCTGCGTACGTTGGCACGGCGCAGGTCCAGATAACGGTACTTCATGCGGATATCGTCGCCACCGTCCGTATTTTCCTCGATGGTGAAGGGAGGGGTCAGCGATGAGTTCAGAACATCCAGTTCCGATACGATGATTTCAATATCTCCCGTCGGGATATGTTGGTTTTTGCTGAAACGTTCGTTGACGGTACCTTTAACCTGGATTACGAATTCACGGCCCAAGCGGTTGGCACGCTCGCAAAGTTCGGCATTCACCTCTTCGTTGAACACTAATTGGGTAATTCCGTAACGGTCGCGGAGGTCAATGAAAGTCATGCCTCCCATCTTACGGCTGCGCTGTACCCAACCTGCCAGCGTCACTTGCTTGTTAACATCGGAGATACGGAGTTCTCCGCAGGTGTGTGATCTATACATCTTTTTATTTACTGTTTGACGATTTTACTTATTTACTATTTTGAACATGCAAAAATACATAAAACATATTATATGGCGCATCAAAAGGGGAAAGTTATTTTCAGAAACTCCTTATACAGCTTTTTTACAACATCACATTTTCGTCAGTTTCTTGAATTGCCTTTTGCCTTTATCCAGTATCATTTTGTTTTTATGGGCGATGTCTTCCACAAAAGCATCATTAATCTGTTTCAGTCCGTTGATGTAGTCTTGTGCTCGCTGCAAGACGTTCGAAGTGTCTTTTTCCGCATCCCGGGGGACAATGACCTGCAGTCCTTTCTTCATAATCTTTACATCTACATTCTCTCCCATCATCATCGGGTCGCCGTCAAAGTGGACTACTCCCGGTTTAGAACGGTGAATGCGGAGTGCTTGGCAGCGGAACGTCTTAATCCGGCTGTTCTGGTCGATGGTCTTGTTGAAGAGCTGGAAAGAGAGGGACGGTACATCGAGTACGGTGAACGGTTCAAGTATGGTGACGTCCAGCAGTCCGTCGTTCAATGTGGCTTGTGGGGCAATATACGCATTGTTCCCATACTGCGATGCGTTTCCGCAGGCTATCAGGAACGCTTTGTATCGCAGGGTACTGCCGTCCATTTCCAGTTCATAGGTTTCCGGACGGTACTTTAGGCTTTCGAGCAGGGTCTTTTCCAGATAAGTGAGCGGCCCTCTCCTTCCCGCCTTGGAGAATTGCAGGCTTACAAATGCGTCGAATCCCACGCCGCAGGTACAGAAGAAGGCACATCGTTGATTTTTCCGTAGTCAATGATGTCTATCAGTCCGTCATTGATGATGTCGATGGCCTTTTTCGGCTCCATCGGAATCTGCAGGTGGCGGGCAAGTCCGTTGCCGGAACCGCAGGGAATGATGCCCAAAGCGGTTTTTGTATGTACCAGTGAGCGGGCTATCTCATTGATGGTACCGTCTCCTCCTATAGCGATGACGGCATGTGCGTTTTCTTGTGCTTTCTGTGCCGCTATCTCTACGGCATGGCCTGCCCGTTCGGTATAAATCACTTTCCTTTGTGCATACCTTTCCTTTATCCAGCTTTTCATCGAGCCATTTCAGTATCTCGCTCCTTACTTTGAGTTGCCGGATATGGGGTTTTATGATTAAATGCTTATTTTCTTCTTGTTTTCGTTCATGCAAAGGTTGTTGCTATTGCAG
>ENA-OQCF01000358-OQCF01000358.1-human-gut-metagenome-genome-assembly--contig:-NODE-358-length-17856-cov-8.084889_pt1 | contig 17856 bp, 17 predicted proteins | sample MGYA00242756_ERZ504573 | MGnify/ENA primary metagenome ERZ504573 (study PRJEB26092, sample SAMD00036240) | human gut metagenome | host: Homo sapiens | study: EMG produced TPA metagenomics assembly of... | reverse complement strand
CGAACCTCAGTACCCCGATGGTACGCCGGTGCAGTGCGTGATCGGCTGTACGACGGATTGGCGGTGGTGCCGAGGCGGGCCCGCGTGCAGAGCAGTTCTCTACCCAGAATGTTACGGCAACGCTGTCTGTGACCCCCTGCTGGTGCTACGGCACCGAGACGTTCGATATGGATCCCAACACCATCAAGGCAGTCTGGGGCTTCAATGGCACCGAGCGCCCTGGCGCGGTGTATCTGGCTGCGGTTCTGGCAGCACACGCCCAGCGCGGTCTACCTGCTTTCTCCATTTATGGCCATGACGTGCAGGAAGCCAACGATGATACGATTCCCGATGACGTGGCCGAGAAAATCCTGCGCTTTGCCCGTGGTGCTGTTGCCGCAGGCTGGATGAAGAACAAAGCTTACGTCAATATTGGTGCTGTGACGATGGGCATTGCCGGCAGCTTCTGCGATGCAGGAATTCTGCAAAAGTATTTCGGCATCCGTGCTGAGTGGGTGGACGAGGTCGAGATCCTGCGCCGCATTTCCATCGGAATCTATGACCATGACGAATATGAAAAGGCGCTGGCATGGGTGCGCGAAAACTGCAAAGAGGGCTTTGATAAGAACCTCGGCAAAAATCTGCCGCCTGTCATCACGAAGTCGAAGATCGTTCCGGCAGACAAGGATTGGGAGTTTATCGTCAAGATGACCCTGATCATCCGTGACATTCTATACGGCAATCCGCGTCTGGACGAGATGGGCTGGCATGAAGAAGCGCTCGGTCGCAACGCTGTGGTCGGCGGCTTCCAGGGCCAGCGCCAGTGGACAGACTGGCTGCCGAACGCTGACTTCACCGAAGCATCATGGCTTCCACCTTTGACTGGAACGGCCCGAAGGCCCCGACCCCGTTCGCTACCGAGAACGATACCTGCAACGGCATTGCATGATGCTGGGCAGCCTTGTTTCCGGTTCTGCACCGTGCTTCCATGATGTGCGTACCTACTGGAGCCCCGAAGCCTGCGAGCGTGTGACCGGGCAGAAGCCTGACGGCGTTGCCGCCAACGGCTTTATTCACCTCATCAATTCCGGCGCAACGGCCCTGGACGGTTCCGGTGCCTGCGTGGATGACAAGGGCAATCATGTGATGAAACCGTTCTGGGAGATGACCGATGCGGACATCAAGGCGTGCCTGAACGCCACCGATTGGTGTCGTGCGGACTATGAGTACTTCCGCGGCGGTGGATATTCCAGCCATTTCCGCTGCAAGGCAGAGATGCCTGTTACGATGCTGCGCTTCAACATTGTGGAGGGCATTGGACCCGTCCTGCAAATTGCCGAGGTTGGACGGCTGATCTGCCCGACGAGATCCACAACACTATCGACAAACGCACCGACCCGACCTGGCCGACCACATGGTTCTGCCCGCGCCTGACCGGACAGGGAGCGTTCACCGATGTGTACAGCGTTATGGCAAACTGGGGTGCCAACCATGGTGTGACCGTTTATGGCCATGTGGGTGCTGACCTCATTACGCTGGCCAGCATGCTGCGCATCCCTGTTACGATGCACAATGTCCCCGCCGAGAAGGTCTATCGCCCCCACGCATGGGCCAGCTTCGGCACACAGGATCAGCAGGCTGCGGATTATGCTGCGTGCAAGCAGTACGGACCGCTGTATAGATAACAGCCTAAAAAGGTATAGCGTTATTTTTTGATAGTAAAAGGGTTGCTTATTGTGGCGAATAAGCAACCCCTTTGTTGTGGCATGGCGGACATATCATTATATAGATAGTAAAAATTATATATGTGGAAAGAAAAAATCTCCCCAAGTGCTAATAAAATTGAGCTTTAGAGAATACTGGATTCAAGCAATAGACCTATAATATGATGCTATCTGATATGGCGACAAAACAATAAATGAGAGTAAAAAAGTCTCCGAATTATTGATATTTTTACGAGGTGAGCGCATAATGTAATTACTAAGATAGGAGGCGATTATATGCTGGATGTAAATATGATAATTGCGAACAACATTCAGGCTGAACTGAAAAAAGAAAATAAAAAGCAAGTTGATCTGGCAGAAGGAATTGGAGTCTCCAAGCAGACAATGAGCAAAATTATGAATGGTGCAAGAGCAATCAACGCGATTGAACTTCATAAAATTTCTGAGTACCTTCATGTGTCGATGGATTCTCTGATGAAGATGCCAGAAAAGCCGATGGACACGAATGTGATCCATGCGTTTATGGGACGTGTTAAAACTGAGGAAGCAAGAAAGGGAATCCAGCTTGCGGATGAACTGTCCGATATGATTCTGTTCCATACTAGGGTGTGCGAGAATGGCAAAAAGATGGAGCAGCCCTGGGAGGATAAGTGATGAACAATGTTCTGGAAGATAGCCTCTTTGTAAGCCAAAACAAGAAATTCGATGAAATCCAATCCATAGTCAGACAGTTCTCGGCAGAGTATGTCGGCAATTCCATTATCAAGGACAATATTTTTGCTGTCATACAGAACTATGCAAGAAAGAAAGAAATCGCGCTGGAAATGCTTCGTTACCCGATCCATGATGATGAATTATGGGCGTTGACTTTTTTGAAGCAGGATACGATTTTTGTGTGCGTAAATACAGCACTTCCGCTTTGTAAGCAGTTTTTTGCTGCGGCGCATGAACTGTATCATATCTACTGCTATGTGGAAAATGCAGACCAGAGCTATATAAAAAATGGTTCTATGCTGGATTCGGCAACAGGGGATGAAACAGGAAGAACGCAGGAGGATTTGGAAGCAAATGCCTTTGCAGGGCTGCTTCTGATGCCGAATCAACTGCTCCATGAGCAGATTCTGCTGTATGGGCTTGATAAAGATTTGGTTACGGTAGATTCTGTCCTGATGCTTATGGATATGTTTGCAATGCCCTATAAGGCGGTTGTACTGCGTTTGTTTGAGAGTGGAAATATATCTCATCAGCAGGCTGAAAAGTTGCTGGAGATAGGCCCTGTGTATGTGATGAAAAGGGCATCGCTAACGGGTAAAGCAAAACGCTGGCAGCTTGATGGAAAAGGAACAGAATCTTTTGGTACACTCCTTGAGAAAGTTGAGTACAACAGACAGCATGAGTATCTGACAGAATCTAGAGAAAATGAAGATGTGGCCTATATTGCTCAACTGAAAAAAGAGTACGGCTTGGATTGAGGGGGTGACAGATCGAAGTGAAAAGATACGCACTGCTGGATACTGACTTCATTTCCAAAACGCACTCTGTTCAAGATGATGGCGGTAATCATTTGATTGATCAGGTCATGGAATTACCGGAGTATGAATTCTTTTGTCATGAGCAAATCGTGACGGAAATTAATCGGTATAATGCTGATGCGCCAGTATGGTTGAGAGAAAAGATTGAAACGCAAAAGATAAAAAGCTACACAGATCAAGAAATCATTGAAACTCTGGCACTTGTACGAGGACCGCTGGCGTGTGCGACTTATACGCAGAGGCTAAAATTGGCCTGTGATGCTTTTTCTAAAGATTATTTTTCAGAACATTATCGTGCGTTAGAGGATGCTTATTACACCACAATATCAAAGGAAGATTATTTGAAAGAACTCCAGTTGCTTGTTATTGAAGTAGGAAAGAAAAAGAATCTTGGGGAGATTAAGTCGTTTGTGCTATTACAGGTTTTGTCGGTGATGCTTGGTGAGCGGATATATGTGTTCTGCTCCGATGACAAAAATGCTCGGAATGAAGCCACAAATTTTGAAGATGTTCGGTGCATCAGTCTGGTGTCAGTATTTTCCCGTTTGAATCGTTCATTGCGTTTTATCAGGATCACCACCAAACCACTTTCCGCGTAATGGAAGCATCTGAAGTCAGAAGACTGCAACAAATACCATGCAGACAGGTGTTGCAGGAAATCTTTGATGGGAAATTCATTGAACTGAAAAACGGTATGCTGCGATATAAGCAGTAGATATGAAAATGACAATACGGAAGATACAGTAGTAGAGAGCTAATTCCAGCGGCAAACTTCTTTTACAGTGTGCTTTTGGAATAAGCGCTAATCATATGCCATGCTGTGATGAAGTTCATTTGTATTGTTTTGCTACGAATTAATTAGCGGTGACGTATTAGTCTGAGGATGAACGAAGATACTTATAGATAATGATACGCACGGATGAGTGTGGTGATTTCATTGATTGCAGTTGTAGCATTATATTGTGTTTCTTAGACAAAAACTGAAAAATAACGTTGATATGAGAAAAATAAGAGCGCTTAATATCTCGCTTATACTGTTGTCATTTATTATGCATTAAGACAAGTAAAAAAGCATGAATTGATACTTGCAATTATTGACGTTAAGTTGTATTATATAAAGTACAAGAAATTTAAATTCTGTCACCTTATATAAGAAAAAAGCAAACAATGTGCAAACTTTTGTGTGATGCGAATCCTGTGCTAGTTTCTAATACCTTGTAGATGCTTCATCTGAAGTAAACAGTATACGCTTTATTGAGTTTTATTGTCTACAATACGAAAACACCTGGATGCGCGTGAGGTTTTTGTAAAGATTACTTTTGAGAGAGACATGGAGTACCTGTGGGAAGTCACACTACAGTAAAATTGCATTTTGTTATATGAATAGTTGATTGAGTTCTGCGGAGAATGTTTTGAGAAAAGTATGGTTATGCAAGCAACAATATTGTAATTCATGCCAAGTAGGAGTGTATAACTTTTGGTGTAGTGAAAATTTCTTATCCGTTTTTGGGCTCTGTGGTAACTTAATCCAAGTGGCAAGTTAGGGAAAAATGTTTTATTTTGTTACATCATTCCAGAAGGATAGTAGGAAAATGAAGTACTAATAAATGTTTATCGTAAAGAAGGATATCTGTGAAGAAAAATCGAAGTCGCGAGTTTAATCTTTTAATTGATTTTTACTTTATATATTACACAGGATACTTCTCTGCGGACTATGCAGGGGCTGACAAGAGCTGCCAGCCGGTAGGATGAGGCGGCTTATGCCATATATCAATCTGCTTATATATCTGGAAAAATTTCAGTCCATGGAGCACTTCAAATAGGAACTCGTCGAATATCTGGATTACTACAACAACCGCAGAATCAGGGCAAAACAAAAGGGCTTGCCGCCTGCAATTCACAGACAACAAACCCTTTCGGCTGCTTGAACAATTTTTACTTCAAAATATGACCCTGACTTTTTGGGATCACCTCAAAACCGCGGATGTCCTGCTATTTATTTGGTGAAAAAACCATGTAGCTGATTGCTTTATAAAAAAGACTCGTCAGGCTTTGAAGATTCCGGAGCGGATGCCAGCGCACCGCGGTAGAGCACTTCGGAAGAAACATAACTGACTTCGGGCGCGCTTTCGGGTGTTCTATCACAAAAAGAATCTTGGCGGCCAAGCGAGAACCGATGGTTTTCGGCTTTACATCGACTGTTGTAATACGGTCGGCAACGTTCAAATATTCGCTGTTGTTGTCAAAGCCCGTCAGTACGATACGACCTTCAGGGTCTATCCCTTTTTCTTCAAGATAACGCTGGATGAAATGAGCAATATAGTCGCTGGCACAGACGATACCGTCCGGCATGGTTGGCAAAAAGTCCAGAAAGTGACTGATTTCCTCATAATGGGTACGAAGACCCAATGACCCGGTAAGGTAAAGACTGGGGTTTGGAATGATCCCATGCTCATGCAGCGCATCCAGAAATCCCTCGTAGCGTTCTTTGTTTGTCTGGGCATATTCTACATCGCCTATGAAACTGAGCTTTCGGCATCCATGACGGAGCAGATTGCTTGTAATCTGCCGGATAAGGTCGCGACCCTCAATAATGAGCAGATCCCCATGTAACTGGTTATAGGGGACAGAAGGAACCGTGTCCAGAAAAACCTTTGGTATAGGTAAAGAGGATAACAGCCGCAGCAAGGGCGCAGAGTACGTGTTCAGTACAATGACACCATCTACTGTACCGTTTGTCAAAGGCTCCGGCAACACATAGCCCGCTTTGTAATTTGTGGGAAGATATGTGTACATGAGGTTGACATTATGCTCGGAAAGATCTTTGGCAATCTGATGGATAATCTGCATCCAGAAAAGAGAGGACTCCGGTCGGCACACGGCTACCGCTACGGTGCGTGTGTGGGGAGGCAGTTGAGCAGAGATGGTTGCAGTGGAATCCTGAGATGGAGTGTGGAAATAGCCCATCTCGGTGGCTTTTTGATGGATTTGGGCACGCATAGAATCCGAAACGCCGGGACGGTTGCTTAGCGCTTTCCATACGGTGATTCTGGAAACAGAAAGAGCATCAGCAATATCCTGCATGGTTGGTTTGCTCATGAAAGAAAGCCTCCGTTTTTTGAGTTTATAGTAAGTATAGCACAATCATAAGAGAAAAGCAACACGAAAAGTTAACTTTTGCTAATGTTTGATGTTGAAAATGTTGGCTATCTTGCACAAAAAAACAATGCGAAAACCGTTGATATGCACGAATACAATGAAACGGTGCGCGATTTGTGCAAAATGACGATTGACAGGTACAAAAGTAAATGTTAATATTTGACTAACAAATGGCAACGAATGCTGACTATGGAGTTAACGCTTAGTTAGCACGAAATGCTGGCGGCTGTTAACACTTGCTCGCCAAAAGAAAGGGGCACATTCTATGAAAAAGGATAAGCCGGCAGTTTCAACTTCAACGAAGCCACGCCGCAAACGTTGGACGCGTGATGACACGGAGCTGACACTGCTGGGGCTTCCGGCAGCCATCTGGTACGCAGTCTTTTGCTACCTGCCCATGTTCGGTCTGATTATCGCATTCAAAAACTTCAAGATCACTCCGGGAAAGAGCTTCCTTTACAGCTTGTTCCACAGCGACTGGGCAGGGTTTGACAACTTCAAATTTTTCCTTACCAGCAACACCTTTGCCATGCTGCTGCGCAATACGCTGTTATATAACATCTTATTTATCGTATTGAACATTGTAATTCCGGTTACATTGGCTGTGCTTATCAATCAGATTTACAGCCGAATCGCTTCTAAAGCATACCAGACCATGATGTTCTTCCCGCACTTCCTTTCGTGGGTTGTTGTCAGCTACTTTGTCTACGCCTTCCTGAACCCCGACAAGGGCTTGATGAACACTATCATACAGTTTTTCGGCGGCGATAAAATCATGTGGTATTCTCAGCCAAAATGGTGGCCGCTGATTTTGACTTTCATGCAGGTCTGGAAATCCATGGGCTATAATATGGTTGTCTACCTTGCAAGTATTACCGGCATTGACAGTACGCTGTACGAGGCGGCAACGCTGGACGGCGCGACCAAGTGGCAGCAGACCAAATATATTACACTGCCGGCACTGAAACCCATCATCGTTATGATGTTCATTCTGAATGTCGGCCACATCTTCTATTCCGATTTCGGCTTGTTCTATCAGGTTACGCAGGGTGTTCCCAACTCACTGTACAACGTTGCCAGCACATTTGACACCTATGTCTACCAGGCTTTGCAGAGCAATGTGACAATCGGCAGAACTGCTGCCGCAGGTTTGTTCCAGGCTGCATGCTGCTGCGCGACCGTTCTGGTTGCCAACTTCATCGTTTCCAAGATTGATGAAGAAAGCGCGATTATTTGATGAAGGGAGAACACACAAATGACTCTGGCAGAAAAGCGTAAGATAAAGGCCGAAGAAAAAAAGCTGGAAAAAGAGGAAGCTCGTGCGGCGTTCCGCTTAAACCAGATTAAGCCGACAACGAATGCCTGCTTTAACATTCTGTTTGTACTGCTTTCCTTCGTCTGTCTGTTTCCGGTGTTCTACGTCTTTATGATTTCCGTTTCCTCCACGGATTCTATCACAAAGTACGGGTACAGGCTTTTCCCGGATACATATTCCACGGCGGCGTACACGTTCCTTTGGAATGAACGCGGAACGATTTTTAATTCACTCATAATTTCCGTGGTGGTCACGGTTATGGGTACGGTGCTGGGTGTGCTGCTGACCACAATGATTGGCTATGTGCTTTCCCGCCCGAACTACAAACTCAAGGGTTTCTTTACTTGGATGGTATTCATCCCGATGATCTTCAATGGCGGTATGGTTGCAAACTATGTGGTTGTTGCCAATATGCTGCACTTGAACAATACAATTTGGTGCTTGGTTCTGCCGCTGGCTATGAGCAGTTTCAATGTCATCATCTGTAAGACCTTCTTCCGAACAACGGTACCGGATTCCATCATTGAGTCGGCAAAGATTGACGGCGCATCCCAGATGAAAATTTTCTGGCGTATCGTGGTGCCCATCTCCAAGCCTGTTTTTGCCACAATTGCGCTGTTTTTGACCTTCGCTACTGGAATGACTGGTTCCAGTCCGCCCTGTATATTTCGGATTCCAAGCTGGTATCCTTGCAGGCACTGCTGAACAACATGATGAAGAACCTGGAGTACATCGCCAATAACCCCAGCGCAGGTCTGAGTCTGCAGCAGTACCGTAACTCGATGCCGTCCGAATCCGTTCGTATGGCAATCGCAATCATTATCGTCATTCCCATTGCGTGCGCGTATCCGTTCTTCCAGAAGTACTTTATTTCCGGTCTGACGGTTGGTGCGGTTAAGGGCTAAGAGAAAGACTCTGAAAAAGAAAAACACTGTATAAGAACATCGATGCTAACAAATAAGCCCATTCAATTTTCCCACCACATTTGGTTCTGTTCCCCTATAAGGGGAATGAAGATACACAACTTTACACAAGCAAAGGAGAAAAACAGATGAAAAAGTTCAACAAAGTGCTTGCGCTGGGCATGGCCGGTTCCATGGCCCTCAGCATGGCAGCCTGCGGCGGCAGTTCCTCTTCTGCCTCCACCGGCACCGATGGCAGCAGCACCTCTACGGCTGCTCCTACGGCTGCTCCCTCCAAGGACGTCGTCACCCTGAAATGGGTGGCCGTTGGTTCTGGCATGCCTTCTAACTACGATGCATGGCTGGCACAGATTAACCCGTATCTGGAAGATAAGATCGGCGTCAACATCGACATGGAGGTTATCTCCTGGGGCGACTGGGACACCCGCCGCAATGTTATTGTGAACACCAGCGGTGAATACGACATCCTGTTCACCAACGTCAACACCTATAACAACGACGTCAATACCGGTGCTTTCCTGGATATCACCGATATGGTCAAGGAAGCGGCTCCTGAACTGTACGCTTCCGTTCCGGAAGATTATTGGAAAGCCTGCGAAGTGGGCGGACGTGTTTATGGTGTGCCTACCTACAAGGATTCTTCTCAGAGCGAGTACGTTGTCTGGGATAAGGCAAAGATCGAGGCTGCCGGCTATGACTATACCAAGGAGCTGGGCATCACCGACCTGGATGAACTGACTGCGCCCCTGAAGGCTATCAAGGACACTGACGGCGAGGCTTCCTTCCCTCTGAACAAAAACGGCGGCGGCTACCAGTCCTATATGTATGACCAGCTTGGCGCCGGTCTGTATCCCCTGGGTGTGCGCTATGATGACAGCGAGGGTAAGGTTGTTGCTACTGTTGAGCAGGATGACATGAAGCAGATTCTGAAAACCTTCCATGAGTGGTACAACGAAGGTATCATCAACTCTGACGCTGCAACCCGTCCCGAAGATGCAAACTACAAGGCTTGCTCCATTGCACAGGCTGGTCCGGTGCGGCAATCACTTCCTGGGGTCCGCAGCTCGGCGTTGAGTGCGTTGCCCAGAAGTGGGGCCCGACCATCGTTTCCAATGAAACTGTCCGCGGCTCTATGAACTGTATCTCCGCTAACTGCGCCTATCCCGAAAAAGCACTGCAATTCCTGCAGCTGGTAAACACCGACACCTACGTCCGTGACCTGTTCTACTACGGCGTTCAGGGCGACAACTGGGATTACACCGATGACAGCAAAACCTTCGTCCATAAGAACAACGCGGATTGGTCTATGGCCGGTTACACCCAGGGCAGCTTCTTCGCTATCACCCCGACCGACGATTTCGATTTCAACCAGTTCGACGAAGTTAAAGAACTGAACGAAAAGGCTGAGCCTTCTGTCCTGCTTGGTTTCACTCTCGACACCACCTCCATCGCTGATGAACTGGCAAACTGCATCCAGATTGCAGAGCGTTACAAGGGCGAGCTGCTGACCGGTACTGCTGATCCCGAAGTCATGGTTCCCCAGATGATGAAAGAACTGCGCGCTGCCGGCTTTGACAAGATCGTTGCTGAGGCACAGAGCCAGGTTGACGCTTTCATGGCTACCAATAAGTAATCTTTAAAAATCCAAATACTATCCCTGCAGACAGGGAAACCTTCGGGAGCGGGACGCTGAGTTCCCGCTCCCGATTTATTTTAAGTATCACAAGGAGAATAACGTATGGCTAAAATCATCGGCAGCGCACTGCCCAATATTCCGTGGCAGGAACCGCCTGCAAACACCCGCACCCCTTTCTGGCGCTATGATGCAAACCCCATCATCGGTCGTGACGGCAACGCCCGTTCCAACAGCGTGTTCAACAGCGCCGTTGTACCTTTCAAGGATGGCTTTGCCGGCGTATTCCGCTGCGACAGTCTGTCCATCAGCATGGATATTTTTGCGGGCTTCAGCAAGGACGGTCTGCACTGGGATATTGAGGATACCCCGATTCATCTGGTAGGGGACGACCCGGAGGTCACAACCCGTGAATACCGCTATGACCCCCGTGTATGCTATATGGACGGCAAATACTATGTGACCTGGTGCAACGGCTACCACGGACCCACCATCGGCATTGCATGGACGGATGACTTCAAGACATTCCACCAGTTGGAAAATGCCTTCCTGCCGTACAACCGTAACGGTGTCCTTTTCCCGCGCAAGATTCAGGGGCGCTACATGATGATGAGCCGCCCGAGCGATACCGGGCATACCCCCTTCGGCGATATTTTTGTCAGCCAGAGCGAAGATATGATTTACTGGGGACGCCACCGCTTTATGATGGGTGCTGTAAAAGGCGATGAATCTGCATGGCAGAGCATGAAAATTGGCCCCGGCCCCATCCCCATTGAAACCGATGAGGGCTGGCTGCTGATTTACCATGGTGTTATCAACACCTGCAACGGCTATGTATACCGCATTGGTGCTGCTCTGCTGGATATTGACGAGCCGTGGAAGGTAAAATACCGCGGCAAGGATTACCTGCTGGCTCCTCATGAGCTGTATGAGTGTGTAGGCGACGTGCCGAACGTGACCTTCCCCTGCGCCACCTTGACGGATGCCGCGACCGGTCGTATTGCGATGTACTACGGCTGTGCCGATACCGTGACCGGTCTGGCGTTCACCACGGTGGATCGTGTATTGGACTATATCAAGAAGAACTCTTTCTGATGTTAAAGGGGCAAAGAGATGCCACAGGATAACATTTTGCTGATACCACGATTTCGGTGTAGATACGTTCCACTAACGCAAACAAAAATGCAAAAAACAGCCAGCTTTGAATTGCTGGAAGCCTCGTTATGAGGGAAAGGAAAGACCTATGCGCACCATTGATTTTCTTGACAAGCGCGTCACAGGTATCTGCAATGAGCTGAAAAAGCTTTCTGTAAAACAGAAGTTTGAAACGAGCGACTGGCTCATAAAGCCGGGCAACTTCCTGCGCCCGGAAGATGCCGATGCAGACCCTGCACCGTTTGAACCCTTTGACAGCCGCACCATGCATTGGTACGGACCGGACAAGCATTACTGGTTCCGCGCGGATGTGGCTGTGCCGCAGGAAATGGACGGCAAACCGCTGTGGATGCACGTCTGCACCCAGATTGATGAGTGGGACGATGCCAAAAACCCGCAGTTCCTGCTGTTTGTGGACGGCAAGGTGACACAGGGCGTGGATATGAACCACCGCGACATCCTGCTGGACCGCTGCGCCAAGGGCGGTCAAAAGTACCGTCTGGAACTGCAGTCCTACACCGGAATCCTGCATACCGAATTCAACCTGATTGTAGACCTGCGGGAAATCGACCCCGAAATTGAAGGGCTTTACTACGATATGGTTGTGCCGCTGGAGGCTTTCCCCCGGTTGGAAGAGGACGGCAAAGCCCGCCGTGATCTGGAAAGCGTGCTGAACGAGGCTGTCAATCTGATCGACCTGCGCACACCTTATAACGAGAGTTCTATCAGAGCATTGCTGCTGCCCGGAAGTATCTGGCAAAAGCACTTTATACAGATTTGGCAGGTCATAATGAAGTGATTGCAAGCTGCATCGGTCACACCCACATTGACGTGGCGTGGTGGTGGACTGTGGCACAGACCCGGGAAAAGGTCTGCCGCAGCTTTGCAACTGTGCTGAAACTGATGGATGAATACCCTGATTATAAATTTATGTCCAGCCAGCCGCAGCTGTATTACTTCCTGAAGCAGCGCTACCCCGAGCTGTATGAGCAGATTCAACAGCGCGTGGCGGAGGGACGCTGGGAACCCGAAGGCGGTATGTGGGTTGAGGCGGACTGCAACCTGACCAGCGGCGAGAGTCTGGTACGCCAATTCCTGTACGGCAAGCGTTTCTTCAAGGAAGAATTCGATGTGGATAACCGCATTCTCTGGCTGCCGGACGTATTCGGCTATTCGGGCGCGCTGCCGCAGATTATGGCAAAGTGCGGCATTGATTATTTTATGACCACAAAGCTGGCATGGAACCAGTTCAATAAAATGCCTTACGACACCTTCAAGTGGCGCGGTATTGACGGCACCGAAATTTTGACCCACCTTGTCACAACGCTGGGTGTCGGACAAAGCGAGAACGACTTCTTCACGACTTACAACGGCATCCTGCACCCTGATGCACTGATCGGCGGCTGGCACCGTTACCAGCAGAAGGACATCAACAATGATATCCTGATTTCCTACGGTTACGGCGACGGCGGCGGCGGTCCGACCCGCGCTATGCTGGAAACCTCTACCCGTATGGAAAAGGGCATCGAGGGGCTGCCCAAGGTGCGGCAGGCTTTTGCACGCACCTACTTTGACGAGCTGGCTGAGCGTGTGAAGGACAACCGCCGCCTGCCCACATGGGAAGGTGAACTCTACTTTGAGTATCACCGCGGCACATACACCTCCATGGCGCGCAACAAGCGTTCCAACCGTAAGATTGAGCTGCACATGATGGACTTGGAGCTGCTCAGCCTGCTGGCACAAGCCAAGGTTGCATACCCGGAGGCAGAAATCGACAAGCTGTGGCATGGAATCCTCATCAATCAGTTCCATGATATTCTGCCCGGCTCCTCCATCCACGAAGTATACGAAGTCACGAAAAAGGAATATGCCGAGATGGAAACCGAGATTACGGCACTGCGCGAGGAGCGCCTGCATGCGCTGACCCCCGCAGGGGATGGCGTTACCGTGTACAACACTACCGGCTTTGTCCGCAGCGATGTGGTTGAACTGGATGACTGCAAGGCAGAGGCTTTGCAGGACGAAACGGGTAATGTGTATCCCGTACAAAAAACAGCTGACGGTGCGGTAGTATTTCTGAACGACCTGCCTGCCAAGGGCAGCAAAACGTTTGCGGTTGTACCGGCACAGGCTTCGGCTACGCCTTTTGAAATTGCGACCGATGGACATAAGATCGACACCCCGTTCTATACGGTTACCTTTGATGAGAACGGTCAGATGATCGGCATCTTCGATAAGGAGAACTGTCGAGAGGTGCTCAAGCCCGGTCAGGCAGGTAACCTCTTCCGCGTATATGAGGATAAGCCCATCTACTATGACAACTGGGATATCGATATTTTCTATACCGAAAAATTCTGGGATGTCACCGACCTACAGAAATTCACGTGGACTGAGAATGGACCTGTGCGCGCTACACTGCATATTGAACGCAATTATAGCAATTCCACCCTGGTGCAGGATATCCATTTCTATGCAAAACAGCGTCGAATTGAGTTTGTCACGACCGTGGACTGGCACGAACACCAAAGTCTGCTGAAGGTTCATTTCCCGGTTAATGTCCATACTGATGAAGCTACATTTGAAATTCAGTACGGCAACCTGACCCGCAAGACGCATACCAACACCAGTTGGGATCGCGCACGCTTTGAGAGCTGCGGTCAGAAGTGGATGGATCTGAGCGAAGGCCACTACGGCGTCAGTATGCTGAACGACTGCAAGTACGGCCACTCTGTTAAGGATTCTGTGATTGGGCTGACCTTGATTAAGTCCGGTATTGAACCGAATCCTACCACGGATCAGGAAGTTCACCATTTCACATATGCCATTTATCCGCACGCCGAAAAATGGCAGGCCGCCGGCACGGTGCCGCAGGCGTTCTTCCTGAACCAGCCTGCGTTGGCTGTTCAGGGCGGAAAACCGGGCGAAAGCTTCAGCCTTGCCGGATTGGATACATCTAATGTAGTGTTGGAAACCATTAAACGCGCCGAGGATGGCGATGGTGCCATTGTGCGTATGTATGAATGCGAGAACAGCCTGACAAACGTCACCATGGACTGGAATCTTCCCTTCAACGAGGCAGAAAGCTGCAACTGTCTGGAACAGCCTGACGGTGAGCCGGTTGAAGTCAAAGACGGCAAGATTACCTTTACTGTAAAGCCGTATGAAATCAAGACAATTCGCATCCGCTAAATAAACATAGTCCGAACATTCTGCACGGGCGGTTGGCAATGTGCCCACTTCCCGTGCCTTTTTATGGAGGAAATGATGATGGAGTTTATTCCTAATCCACACAAGATCGAACACCCGGCAGGAACCCATATGCTGGATAATCAGAGCCGGATTACCCTGTGGCAGACAGAACCCGCCGCTTTGCTCTATGCGCAGATGCTGCAGAGTTGCCTACGGGAATATGCCGGGCTGGAAGTGCCGTTCACCCGCGGCAAGCCCCGGGCAGGCGACGCTGTACTTACGGTGGATACCGCCCTGCCGCAAAACCGTTACACGCTGAGCATCGCGCCGGAATGTATCACGCTGAAAGCCGGCAGCGATGAAGCACTCTGCAACGGTGTGCAGACACTGTGCCAGTATATTGAACAGCACGGTGCTGTACTTCCCGCGCTGGAAATTGAGGACTGGCCCGATCTTGCTAACAGAGGCTATTATCAGGACTGCTCCCGCGGACGTGTCCCGACGATGGATTATCTGAAACAGGTGCAGATATTCTCTGCCGTTACAAGATCAATCAGTGGCAGCTCTATATTGAGCATACCTATCTTTTCCGTGATTTGAGCGAAGCATGGCGCGAGGATACGCCGCTGACGGCGCAGGAGATTATGGAACTGGATGATTACTGTGCTGCCCGGCACATTGAACTCGTTCCTTCCCTGTCTACCTTCGGGCATATGTATCGCATTCTCAGCACAAAAACCTGCTGCGACCTCTGCGAGCTGCCTGACTCGGAAAAGATTCCGTTCAGTTATACCTATGCAGGGCATCACCATACCCTGAACGTATCCAATCCCGATGCACTGGATTTTGTAAAAGGGCTGATTGACGAATACCGTCCGCTTTTCCGCAGCAGCAAATTCAATATCTGTGATGACGAAACGTTTGATTTGGGCAAGGGACGCAGCAAGGCTCTTGCCGAGGAGCAGGGAGAGCGCAGCCTGTATCTCAGCCATGTGAAAGCGCTGTGCGAATACCTTGTTGCACAGGGGGTGACACCGCAGTTCTGGGGCGACATCATGTGGCGTTTCCCGGAAAGCTGTGCCGAGTTGCCCAAAGAAACCATCTGCCTGAATTGGGGTTATCTGCCGCACCAGCGGGAAAATGAAATCCGGGATATTGCCGCCAGCGGGATTACGCAGTATGCTTGCCCCGGCGTATGCGGTTGGAATCGTTGGATGCCCCTGATGTATAATTCTTACCTGAACATCCGCACCATGTGCCACCACGCACACAAGTACCACGCAATCGGTCTTTTGAACACGGACTGGGGTGATTACGGTCATGTCAATGACCCGCGCCTGACGATTCCGGGCGTCCTGTACGGTGCAGCGTTCGGTTGGAATGCAGAGCCTGTGGAATTTGACGAGCTGAACGAAGCGGTTTCCCGCCTGTATTACGGCGATACCACGGGGCAGTTTGCCGGTCTGATGGCAAAGCTGCAGGACTATGAAGTCTTTGACTGGCGGAATACCGTCAACTGGATGGAATGTGATGAGAAAACCCGCGCCGAGATCCTTTCTGAGGTAGACTTTACAAAGATTGACGATGCCAACCGCGCCGTAGAAAAGGCAAAGACGGACATCCTTGCGGACGCAGCAAACCTTCCTGCCGGCAAAAAGCAGATTGTACAGGTACTCTGCCAGACGGCAGACATCATTGTGCTGTGGAACCGTATCGGCGCATGGCTCAATGCCGGCTGCCCGCACGATCCCGAAGCAGATGCTATGGCAGCTGCGCTGGAACACTGGCTGCAGCGCTACCGTGCGCAGTGGCGTCAGGTCAGCAAGGAAAGCAGCCTGTCGGTTCTGACAAGCCTGATCTGCCGTTACGCGGATCTTCTCCGCGGACGCGCTTACGGAACCGTGGAGGCGCCTACCGGGAGGTAAGCCATGGGATGGTTTTATCCGTTGTTTTTTCCGGCGCATACGCCGACCGAAGATGAGTTGCAAGCCGGACGACATCGTATTATTGCCGAAGGCGCAGTGGCCGGTGTGATTTATGCCATTGCCACAGGAAACTTTTTGGCCGGGTATTTGAGCAGCCTTGGGGCGTCCGTATCCTTATGCGCCGCAGCGGCCATGATACCGTCTTTCGGGTGCGTACTGCAGTTTATCTCGCCCTTTGTGTTTGAACGGATGCACCACCGCAAACTGGCTATATGGCTTATGTGCGTGGTGTTCCGGCTTTCGGTCAGCAGCATCCTGCTGATACCGCTGGCTCTGCCGGACCCCGGTCATGCCCGCGCTGTGGTGCTGGTGCTTTATACCATCGGCTTTTTCTCTGCGGGGCTTGTTACGCCGGGGCTGGAACACATGGTTTTGGGCATCGCCCCACAAGGTGGGCGCGGTCAGTTCTACGCCGTCAAGAGCATTATCGGAACCTGCGTTTCCAGCGCGGCAACACTTGCACTTGGTCGCGTACTGGATTATTATCTGGAACAGGGGCAGGGCTATACCGGCTTTCTTATCATCGGTATTGTTAGCCTGTCGCTTACTGTGGTGGATGCCGTTCTGCTTGCTTCGGTAAGAGAGAACCCGGTAAAATTCACCTCCAAAATGCGCCCGGCGGATATTCTGCGCCCAGTGCGCGACCCTGCTTACCGTCCGTTGCTTTTTTACTGCGTCATCGGCGGGCTGACCGGCGGCTTTGCTTCTCCGTTCCTTTCCGTGTATGAGCTGCGGGTGCTGGGACTCAGCACACCTTCATCACATCGGTGGGTGTCGTGTCCGCTGTTGTGGGCATGGCAGGCAGCTGGGTGTGGGGGCGGCTGGCCGACCGCACTGCGTGGAACTGCGTTATTTGGCTTACTGCATTCCTGAACCTTTCCTGCACGCTGGGCTGGTCCTTTGTGCGCCCTTCCTTTGCACATTTGGTTGCGCCGGTTCTGATTGTCGTTGCGGCGGGCTGTGCAGGCGGCGCATCACTGGCAAGCACAAACCTGCAATTTGCATTGAGTCCTGAAAGCGGCAAAACCGCTTACTTTGGCGTAACGGCTGCCATGAGCAGCATTGCCACCTGCACATCGGCCGCAGTGGGAACCGCCATCCAGCCCATGCTGGAAAAATCTATGGGGGACAGCTCAATTTCGCTGCTGTTTTTTGTGGCAGGCATCGGCGGTTTTGCAACCTGATTATAAATGGGCGAAAATTGCCCTCTGTAACATAAAGGGAGAAAAAAGATGTACCCATACCAGAACCCGGATCTTTCG
>ENA-OQCF01000357-OQCF01000357.1-human-gut-metagenome-genome-assembly--contig:-NODE-357-length-17871-cov-5.318587_pt1 | contig 17871 bp, 20 predicted proteins | sample MGYA00242756_ERZ504573 | MGnify/ENA primary metagenome ERZ504573 (study PRJEB26092, sample SAMD00036240) | human gut metagenome | host: Homo sapiens | study: EMG produced TPA metagenomics assembly of... | reverse complement strand
GGAAAAAAGAGTTGGTTCGTGATTGTAAGAAAAAATTGAGGAAGGGTCAAATGTAGAAAATTTTCGAATTGACCTATCTGGAATCTCAGGATACTTCGGAAACAAAACTTCTTTTCTATGCAAGTTCAAAATTTTCGTATTTATGAAGGGCAGAGAGGTTTTGCTTTTACTTCGGAAAACTCTCCGGATTCTCCCGCTTCAATGGTCATGATATACGCACCGAATGGAATGGGAAAAACAAGCATCTGTGATGCACTCGAATGGGCGCTGACGGGAAAAATCCAACGTCTTTCCGACATGGAAAAGCTGATTGGACGAAATAATATGCTTCTTCATAATCGGGAAAAATATAAAAGCGTAGAAGAATACCGCAAAAACAATGAATACGCCTCTGTAAAGCTTGTATTAAAAAACCGAACCGGCACTCAGGATGAGCTTCAGCGTGTGGTAATAAGAAAACCCAATGATTTGAACGTTGGTAAGCTCAGAATGACGCCGGAAGGAAAAGAAAAAACTTTTTATAACGAGTTGCACTGGAATCAGATCATTATGCCGCATGACCAGATAGAAAAGTTTGTGAGCGCGATAAAACCAGCGGACCGCTATAATGAATGGATGGTGTGTGTAGACCCGAACGGTATTCTTCAGGAAAAGTACAAAAGTCGATATATAGAGTTTTCTGAGGCACAAAAGCTATGCAAGGATGCCGAAACTAAACTGGATAAGCTGGTTCAGGAACAGGAAAATTTGAAATGGGTAGAAGCTGTTTCCCATGAACTGCGAAAAAACATTACGGGCTACAATGAAAGCGTGCCGGATGCTCTGAAACTGGAGATGCCTGCGGAAAAAGTAGGAATCGATGAGTTCCTCAAGATAAGGACAAAGGCAAAAAAGTGCAATGAGATACTTCAGAATGAGCTGAGAAAGGCAAAAAAGCAGCAGGAAACGCTTGAATTCTATCTGGAGCGCGAAGGCGAATGTTATATACAGCTGCGGAAAGAGCTTGGCCAGAGATCAGACGAATATCAGCAGTGTGATAAAAATTTGAATGATCGCCGTTTGTATGAAAAACTACAGAAAGAGCTGGAAACCGCCTGCAAGGAACGGGAAGAACTGCGGCGGGAATCTGAAATCCTGCAATACATCAAAAACCAGGGTCGGACCCAGATGGAACGGAAAACGCAGCAATTTTTCGCCGTAAGTGAGCAGCTGCCAAAACAGGAACGAATGCTGGAATCAATCATCAAAAATCAAGCAAAAGCAGCACTGTCTCTGAAAGAACTGTGCAAAAAAATCCAGCAAATACAGCTCGAAAAAAGTCTCCGCAATACGGATGAAAAAGAACTATTGGAACTTGCCAGGAAGGCGGAAGCTCTTGAAAAGCAGATAACTGCGGAACAGTTCGCACTCGAACAGAAAAAGACTGTGGAAAAGGAGGCTCTCCGCAGAAAAAAAGCACAGCAGAAACATCGCCAAGAGCTTTCAGAATATATTTTACCCGAACAGCTTAGCGAATACAGCACTCATCCTATTCCTCAAAATCACCAGCTATTCAATTATGCTGCAGACATCGATGAACTGATACATCGATATCATGCCAATCAGACCCGACAGGCAGATTACGATGAGCAGGTCCGAAAAGCAAAAGAAGTAGAACAAAATCTACTTTCCATTGCAGAGCAGGGACGAGTATTTTTGGAACAGCATCCGGAGCAGTGTGAATGTCCTCTGTGCCATACCAAGTTTGAAAGCTGGAATTTGCTGTACGGAGCGACGCTCAAACTTGAAAGCAACCAAAAAGATCAGCTGAAAGAATCGGCGCGTCGGATCCAGAAGGAAGCGGAGAACATTGATGCAGCTTACCTGCGGATGAGGCGGGAATGGTTGGCAGAGCGCGAGAGCCTGATAAAAAAGGAAAACGAAATTTGTGTACAGTATGATCAGGCGTTTCTTGCTGCAGAAGAAAGAAAAAAGAGTGCGGAAAATCAAATCAGAGCACTTGAACAAGAAGAACAGGACGTGCACCTGAACGCGGCTGAATTAGGCTGGAATTGGGAGCGACCGCTTACCGTCAAGGAAGTCGAGAAAGTCACTCTTGAACAAAATAAAAAAACGTCAGAAGCAGGAAAGCGATGCATACGCACAGAGAGAATTGCTGGAGCAGCAAAAGAAGGACCTTCAGGCTGAAAGGCGAAATGCTGAATGCGAAGTTGATAAACTCAAAACATGGAGTGTGCAAATAAAAGAAGAGCACTTTGGGAAAAAAGCGTAGCTTACCTGAAGGAAACGTCATGGGATTTTGATTTAGACGAGCGAGAGCAATCTCTATACCTCAAATCAGTAGATCAGAACAACAAAATCGATTCACTTCAGGAAAAAATGATGCCGATTGCGGGAATTTCACACAGCAATGTTGAAGCTCTCGATGTTGAGCGAACAAGAGCGCAAAAAGCTTTGCAGAAGTCGCAGAAAGTATTCGGAATAATTGTTTCCATTGTAGAAAACTCCAATCCCGAAATAGAGGATTTAGAGCATGCAAGGAAACAATATATCTTGGAGCAGGAACAGATAAAAGCACAGATCAGCGAGCTAGGCAATGTGATCTGTTCAGAAGGAGTCGGCGAAAGTATCCGAAAATATAACGAATACAAACTCAGAATCGAATCTTTGGAGAAAAAGGTGACAGCACGGAAACAAGCTGTGCAGAAAGCACAGGATGCACTGGAAAAGGAAAAGGAGACGCTTTTAGCAGAGCTGCAAAAATATTTCCAGCAACCTCTTTTTAACGAAATCTATCAGAAAATCGATCCACATCCATACATGAAAAAAGTCAGTTATGAAATCATGTATAACGACGAAAAGAATGAACCGGAGTTGTATATCAAAACGCAGGCAGATGAACGTGAACCCTATCATCCGGAATTGTTTTTTAGTACGGCACAGTTGAATACTGTCGCATTGAGTTCGTTTTTGAGTCGCGCACTTTCACTGACGGGAATTCCCATCGGGACCATCGTGATAGATGATCCGGTCGGGCATTTTGACGATATGAACATCCTTGGATTCGCTGATTTGATGCGGAGTATCATTGAAAAAAGCAAGAAGCAAATCGTAATCACCACTCATGATGAAACGGTGTATCAGATTTTCCGCCGAAAACTTCCTCCAGAGATATATCGCTCGCGCTTTATAGATATGACCGAAGAATAAAATCAAACATTTTTTAGATAGCGACAAGACTATCAATCTTTGAACATCTCTTGAATGAGTAGTATACAGAGATAATATTAGAGAATTTAGCAAAGCGTAAACAGCAGGCCTGTTTTAATGCTCCCCAAAACAAAAGCAAAGTGCGCCCACCCGGACGCACCCTGCAAAAATCCACACACGATAAGTAAAGCAGGGAGTTCCCCATCGAGAACTTCCTGTTTTTCTTTGGTTGCAATATGAGCCTGTTCTTCCTGCCACGCAGCAAACTCCCGTTGACCTTCCTCGCTGTTCCAGCAGGCAAGGATCGCCGGTAGAATGCCCGTGCCAGACGGTCGATGACTTCATCGGGGTAGGGGGAAGTGTTTGTGGACTTTTTCTTTTTGTTCAAACGCACGCTCCTTTGGACATCGGTAAACAGCATACCATGTGCCTGTTGTTATGCTGTCTGGTCTTTAACATCTGCGAGTGCGGCTTCCAGAGAAGTAAGATAGTCCTTATGCTTGTGAATGATCTCCAGAATCACATCACGCTGCGCATTATCGGGCATCTGCTCCAACTGGTAGTTGAACGAAATGCGGAAACGAGTAGTGAGTTCTTCCAACGCCACATACTCGTACCGTACATCCTCCGGGTAGCATCGCTGTCGTAAACCGATTCGAACTTTCGGAATGGCATGACAGGCGCTTTGCCCGAAACGCGGATCACACCATCAGCGTCAGGTGTCGGTTCCACCTTCAGCTCCGGGTGCAGAATATCCTGCAAAATCTGTGCGCGGTCATAGTAGGCCGCCTTGGCTAGGCGGTGTATATCTGCTTTGGACACTTTTGTCTGTCCGGACAGGATGCTCTGCTTCAGGCCAGGCATCAGTTCTTCTGCGATCTCCACGCCTTTCATATACTTCGAGGCGCGGATAACGATGTCCTTGCTCACACCGTTTTCTTCTGCGATTCGGTCGCAGGTTTTGGTGCTGTCGATCAAGTTCGCATTTAGCAACTTGATTTTGCATCGCTGCTCTTGCGATCACCGCCGTGTGCGGCTTTTTCGGCTTCGTACTGTTTGCCCATCAGGTAGTACTTCTGCTCCGGCGTGAGATTGCGCCGCCCCAGCTGATTCTTACAGATCCAAGCGAGAACTTCTTCCCGGCTTTCAAAGAGGAGCGGCATCGTGGAGAAAGAGATTTCGGGATGCTCCTGAACGATTTCATAACGGTTGTGTCCATCAACAAGGGTATTACCCCAAACAATCAAAGGAGAAATCAGCTTGCCTTCTTTGAGGATGTTTTCTTCAAGCTGTTTAAATTCATCATCGGTCAGAGGAGGGATCTGGGACTGGAACTCCGGGTCGATTTTCAGATTGATCATACGCACACTCCTTTATCTCTCCTGCTGCGCTGGTTCTTCCTCCCGGAAGTAGGACGCAACATTTTGCTTTGCGGTTTTCAGTTTGAGCAGTTCTTCTTTGGCTTCCTTGTACTGCTTGTAGAATTTTGCCTTTTCGGATGCCAGCTGCGCATACTCGGCTTCCAGCTTTTTCGGGCTGGGCAGTTTTGTGATGTTGTTTGCCTTGAGATAGGCCGCTGCCGCCCGGTACGCTGTCAATTCTGCACGGTGCTGTTCTTCAAAGGCTACGGGTCGTTTTGCAGCTTTTGACTGCTGTGCGATTTTCTTGGTGCTGGTGTAGGCTGCGACGTGATAGCGCAGCTCTTTGTTGGTTTTCATGCGACCTTCGAGGTCTTTCACCACCGCCAGTGCATCGTGATACTTGGTTTCCAGTTCGGCGATGCGCTGGTTCAGAGCGTCCTCGTCGGTCAAGCCCTTTTCCTGCAGAAGCTTCACGGTCTGTGCCATAACTTTGAGATTGTGTTTCGTGAGCCAACGCTTATAGCCGATGCCTTTGCCCTCGGTCATCCTCGACTGGATGTGGATCAGTTTCCCGATGGTATCCTGCTTGAACTGCGTCTTGGGTTTGCGTTCGGCGTTTGCCTGCAACGTGGCAAGCACTGCTGCCTTATCGAACTTGTCACCGAGCTTTTTTGCCCGGATGAACTTCGTTCTGCCAGATGGCAGATAGCTGAGCTGCCCACGGCTTTCCTTGACGGCAATGCCGTATTGCTGCATGAGCCTATCAGAAAACTCCTCAAAACTCACAGCGCGATACAGCACCGAAGAAATCTGTTTCCGCAAGGTTCGCGTTTGCGAAGCAACAAAAGCCCCAGTGGGGCTTTTGAGTGACCGAGCGGTTTGCGCAGCAAATGGAGGGGCCTCGCCCCGACAAGCGACTTTTATGGTTTCAAACTTCTTCTGCTTGGGCGGCTGTCCGGCTGCGGTGAGGGCTGCGTTTTCACGGTCAAGTTTCTGTTGCCTACGCCGCCTTGCCCAATATTCAGCCTCGCTGACACGCTCTTTCGAGCCGTTGAGCAGGTCGATCTGGTACAGTCCGGCACCCTCGCACAGCTCCATGACCTCGACACGGAGGTGCCGCATGGTCTGGGCAGTGCTGGAATGCTTCATACCCTCACGCCAGTCGCGGGGCTTCTGCATATAAGGCTTGCGTTCCACTTCCCGTGTTCGGATGCTGCCGATCACGATGTGGACGTGGATGTTTCCCGAATGGTTGTGCCCATCCGGGTGAGTGCAGACGATGGCGGGATGACCGGGGAAGTTTTCTTTGCAAAAGTTCAGACCGAGTGCCTGTGCCTTTTCCATGGTCAAGCCGTTCTCTACTGCGTCCTTCGGGTCGAAGCTGATGATATAATGGCGGGTCTTCACGTCCGCAGATTGTTCGTAAAACAGTATTCAACAAATGACACGGCAACTGGATGTCAGGATTGGTTACGGTTCACTCTGCTAGGCCTAAAAAGCATTAAGTCCCATGACCACACCGCCGAGGTGTTGGCCATGGGACTTTTTGTGTCTGGGAGCGGCACACCTCTATCGAGGTGTAACACACTAGACTTTGTTCCAAAGTCGTGTGCCAAAGGAGATTACGCTCCTTTGAAATTTCCGTCATCATAGAGGAAAGAAACAATCTATTAACTTTCCCATGCAGCAACAATGCTTCTTTCTGGGTTTTGAGGGTCAATAGTCACCTTTATAGGTGTTCCCTTGCTCACGAGAGGGTTGAACCAAAACCAATGGGACTGTCCATAATAAGTGTCTTTTCCAATCTTGTATTGATACCGAATCACCCAAGGATAAATTACATCTTCATCAGCAAGGTGATAGGTACTCATGTGGAATTTTATGTGAACCCTTTTTACTGCATTAACTTTTCCGGAAACAATCTTTCCGTTTTTCAGCAGGTCTGCTTTGCGGATGTCTGTAATCCATGCTACCCCGATAATTGCCATAGCAATAAGCCACGCAGCTATGAGTGCCCCGATTCCAACTTGCTTATAGGCGATAGAAATCAGAAAAGCAACAAAAATCCCAACAGCACCAAGAATATGGAGCAAATCTTTAGAAAAGAACTTATGGATTTTTTTCATGGAAAGACACTTCCTTTCTCGGTAGACAACATTATTTGTTCTATTGTATCATATGCTCTGTGTTTTTTCAAACCAAGTCAAGTGATTGGTGAAACGACATGAAATAATTGCATCTCACGACGGGTCACCGAAGATAATTGGATTTTTGCAAAAAGAGGAGTAGTGTATCGTCGAAGGATGTGTTATACTCAGTCTATGGAACAATTATGAACTTTATTGTTACTCGGCAGGGTTTGGGGCAGGCACGCCCCAACAAGATCACTTCGGAAATGCAGACGCATTGTAGAAGTGAAGTCCCGATGGAACACAACATTTTCAAGAATTGAAAATTTGTGGCCACGGGACGGTTCTTGCCCTCTACCGCTGCGCTCAAAACGCATTTTCAACAAATGTTTCCGAATTGTTAAGACGCAAAAAATAAGTAGAGAGACTCTGCTCATGTAGTGGGTCACCGTTTGCCCCGAACGAAGTTCCTGCCCCTGTTTGTGCAGCGGCGTTGGCTGGAAAGCCGGTATCACGTCCGGTCGGCTCATGAAATTTTCAAGGTACGTTCCCCACAAAAGAAAAATACCGCCCACGCAGCGCAGCGATGATTTTGTCGGGTGAATCGGCGGCAAAATGAATCGGGTGTGTTGCGGGGCGGTAAAAATCTTCACGGAGAATAAACCCACACCGTTCTGTACTTTTCTACAAATTTGGTGGGATTTGCGATAAAGGGTATCATGGATTGCAGGGCACGTCAAGATGGTTTTGCAAAATTTATTGCGGTAAAGCGGTGATAGTAGGACTTATACTTAACACACAGAAAGAAACAATTTCCGTTTCGCACATTGTAATGTTCGCAGAAAAAACTTATAATGCTTTTGAACCTGTAGGACGCACAAAATGCAGAAAAGAGAGGGAATCATGAGAAAACTGTTCCTTTTGGAAGATGATCTGAGCCTGATCAGTGGGCTGACCTTTGCATTCAAGAAACAGGGCTTTGCACTGGATACAGCCCGGACGCTGGCAGAAGCGAGGTGCTGTGGTCAGACAGAAAATATGACCTGCTGGTGCTGGATGTTTCCCTGCCGGATGGCTCTGGCTTTGATTTCTGCCAGAAGGTGCGGCGCACATCCAACGTGCCGATTCTGTTCCTGACCGCTTCGGATGAGGAAATGAATATCATCATGGGACTGGAACTGGGCGGGGATGATTACCTGACCAAGCCGTTCAAGCTGGGTGTCCTGTTGTCGCGGGTCAATGCACTGCTTCGCCGTGCAAATGCGTCCAGCGCAGGAGAACCCGTACTGGAATCGGGCAGCATCACCGTCCGGCTGTTGCAGGGGCAGGCGTACAAAAACGGAATCTTGCAGGAACTGACCGGCGCAGAGTACAAGCTGCTCTGCTTCTTTATGCAGCATCCGAATGCCGTGCTATCCAAGGAACAAATTCTGGATGCACTGTGGGACTGCGATGGGGATTACATTGACAGCAGTGCCTTAACAGTGTACATCCGGCGGCTACGGATGAAGATTGAGGACGACCCCGGCAAACCGCAGATGCTGCTGACTGTCCGCGGCATGGGATATAAATGGAATGGGTAAAGGTGCCGTATGAAAGTATTCGCAAACCGGGAGATCCGAAATTTGTTCCAAGCCGTGCTGGCGGTCTGGGCGGTGGCATTGGCTCTCACGCAGGGCATCGTATGGCATACGACGCATGTATTTTCTTTCGGGGTACTGTTGGTTTTTCTGCTGCTGGGCGGCTGCCTCTGGGGCGTGCTTTTTCGCTATTTCCAAAGGCAGAGCGCGCTTCTGGAACAGGCAGTCCAGCAAATCCAAAGCTGTCTGGATGGCAACCCGGATGCACGACTGGACTGCGACCGGGAGGGAGAATTTTACCGTCTGTTTCACTCCGTTAATGCATTGGCGGTAGTTCTGAGCGCACACGCAGACAACGAGCAACGGGAGAAGCGTTTTTTGAAAAATACCATTGCAGATATTTCGCACCAGCTCAAAACACCGCTGGCGGCGTTGAATATCTACAACGGTCTGCTTCAGGACGAAGCTGTTTCGCCATCGGAGGTCAAAGAGTTTGCAGACCTGTCCGAACAGGAGTTGGACCGCATCGAAACGCTGGTGCAGAATCTGCTCAAAATCACCCGGCTGGATGCCGGTTCGGTCGTCTTGGAGAAGAAAAACGAAAATGTTGCTGAAATGGTGCAGAACATTGCGCGGCAGTATAACTATCGTGCAGAACAGGAACAGAAAAAGCTTGTTCTGTCCGGCTCAGAGGCGGTTACACTTTGGTGTGACCGTGACTGGATGCAGGAAGCTGTGGATAATCTTGTAAAGAATGCCCTTGACCACACAAAGAGCGGAGATACGATTCAAGTAGAGTGGAATGCACTGCCGTCCATGGTTCAGATCAAAGTGCGCGACAACGGCAGCGGCATCCACCCAGAAGATTTGTACCATATCTTCAAACGGTTTTATCGCAGCCGCTTTTCACAGGATACACAGGGCATCGGGCTGGGTCTGCCGCTGGCAAAAGCCGTTGTGGAAGCCCATCACGGCACCCTTGAAGTAGACAGCGAGCTGGGAAAGGGCACGACCTTTACTCTGAATTTTCCGATTCCTACAAAATTGTAGGCTGAGTGTAGGCTTGCAGTAAGGTTGACGTGTTATCCTTTTCTGCACAGACAGAGATAATCCGTCTGAATCGAAGGAACCTGCAAAGTGAGGGATACACTATGGAACTATTAGAAGTCAAGCATCTCTGCAAGACCTACGGCAGCGGAGAAACTGCTGTCCATGCGCTGAAAGATGTTCGCTTTTCCGTGCCGAAAGGCGAATATGTGGCGGTCGTTGGCGAATCTGGCTCCGGCAAAAGCACCCTGCTCAACCTGATTGGTGGACTGGATACGCCGACTTCCGGCAAGGTGCTGATTGACGGCAAGGATGTTTTTGCCATGAAAGACCGGGAACTGACGATTTTCCGCCGCCGCAATATCGGTTTTATCTTTCAGGCATTCAACCTCATCCCGGAGCTGACCGTAGAACAGAACATCCTGTTCCCGGTGCTGCTGGACTACCAAAAGCCGGACAGGGCATATCTGGAAGAACTGCTGACCGTGCTGAATCTGAAAGACCGTCGGAAGCATCTGCCAAGCCAGCTTTCCGGTGGGCAGCAGCAACGGGTAGCCATTGGCCGCGCCTGATGACCCGCCCTTCGCTGATTTTGGCGGATGAGCCGACCGGCAATCTGGACACCCAGAACACCAGCGAGGTCATTGCCCTGCTAAAAGAAACATCCCGGAAATACGAGCAGACCATCCTGATGATCACCCACAACCGCAGCATTGCGCAGACGGCAGACCGGGTGCTGCAGGTATCGGACGGCTGCCTGACCGATTTTGGGAGGTGCCGGGAATGAGCAGCACAGAAATGAAAAGCTATCTGAGCCTGATCCCGATTTCTGCCAAGGTACGCAGACGGCAGAACCGCATGACGATTTTGTGCATCGTCCTTGCGGTGTTTCTGGTCACGGCGGTGTTCAGTATGGCAGATATGGCGATTCGGATGGAAACCTCAAACCAGCTGAACAAAAACGGAAACTGGCATATCATGGTAAAGGACATCTCCCCTGAAACAGCCGCAGAGCTTGCCGCACAGGAGGATGTTGCTGCATTTTCGGCGTATAGCGACATCAACGCTTCCCTTACGGAAAACTACTTTGCCGGAGATAAACGTGCCGCACTGGTAGGAGCAGATGACGCAATCCTTCAAATCTTTCCGGGAATGCAGTGTAGCACTGCCCCGGCGGATGGCGAAGTGCTCGTGACAGCAAACATCCGGGATTGGCTGGATGTTACGGTCGGTACAGCGATTCCGCTGACGCTCCCGGATGGACAGACCATTTCACTTACTGTCGCAGGTTTCAATGAGGATACCTCCGATGCGAACCAGTACGATGCTGTTGTGCTGGTGATGAACCGCAGTACATTTTCTCAGATCGCCGCACAGGTAGAAGAATCCTTTGAAACACAGTATTACATCCAGTTCAAGCCACGTACCAATTTGCGGCAGTCCATTGTGAACATCGAAAACAAGTACGGAATTTCGGAAGAAAAAATCTCTGAAAATACTTACCTGATGGCGTTGAACGCAAGCAGCAACAACGATTATATTGTAGGCTTATATACGGTAGCGGCTGTGTTGGCTGGCATGGTCGTCCTTGCCGGAATTTTTATGATCACAGGCAGCATCAACAGCAATGTGGCTCAGCGCACCAGCTATTATGGAATGCTGCGTTGTCTTGGGGCAGGAAAAAATCAGGTTCGGATGCTTGTCCGGCTGGAAGCTCTTTTCTGGTGTAAAACTGCTGTTCCAGCAGGATGTGTACTGGGAATCGTTTCCACATGGGGATTGTGTGCCTTTTTGCGTGGATTTGTCGGCGATGAGTTCAGCTCTTTGCCGGTGTTCGGAATAAGCCCGGTCGGCATTGTTTGCGGAATGGTATTGGGACTAGTCACGGTTTGGTTCGCGGCATCTTCTCCGGCACGGCGGGCGGCAAAAGCTTCTCCGATCACAGCAGCAACTGGGAATGCGGTGGAAAATGCAGCGGATTCTCCGTGTCATGCTCGGTTGTTTGGAAGTCGTGCAGAGCTTTCTTTGGGCGTGAGCCATGCAACCTCGTCCAAAAAGAATCTGCTTTTGATGACAGGTTCCTTTGCGTTGAGCATTCTCCTGTTTTTGAGCTTTTCGGTTTTGCTTCGATGGGTTGGATTTGCGCTGAATCCGTTGCAGCCCTACGCGCCGGACTTATCGGTGGGTGAAACATCCGGGCAAAATGTCCTTGACCCGGTGCTGGTGGACCAGCTGGAAGCTCTGCCGGAAGTCAAACACGCATTCGGGCGGATGTATTGCCCGCTCCCGGCGGAATATCAGGGAAAACAGGGGTCCATCGACCTGATTTCATACGATACTATACAGTTTGGCTGGGCGAAAAAAGACCTGATTGGCGGAACCCTTCCGCAGGAGCCGGAGGATGGCACATACCCTGTGCTGACGGTATTCGACAAAAGCAACTCTCTGACCGTGGGGGATACCATTCAGCTGGAGGATGCAAAGCTCACAGTCGTGGGTGTATTGGACGACAGCCCGTTCAGCAGTACCGATTCCCCGACTGTTATCTGTACCGAAGAAACCTTCCATCAGCTGACCGGGCAGAACCGCTATGCGGTGATCGATATTCAACTAGAAGATACCACAGCAGATGCAGCCATTGCTCAAATACACACCCTGCTGAGCGACACGTTAAACAAGCAGGTTATTTTTTCCAACCGAATCGAAGGAAATCGGATGATACAAAGCACCTACTGGGCGTTCCATCTGGTGGTCTATGCGTTTCTCATCGTGATTGCAGGAATCACCATTCTGAACATCATCAACAGCATTTCCATGAGCGTGTCGGCACGAATGAAACAGTATGGCATCCTGCGTGCCATCGGGATGGATGATGCACAGCTGAAACGCATGATCTCTGCCGAAGCTGGCACCTATGCAGTGGCCGGTCTTGTGGTGGGCATTGCGCTGGGTCTTGTGCTGAACCGGATGCTGTATACCCGGCTCATCACCCATTATTTCGGTGCAGCATGGCAGGTGCCGTGGGGCTGTCTTGCTGTGATTGTCGTAGTCGTGCTGGCGGCTGTGGTGCTGGCAGTATATAACCCGGTCAGGCGAATCCTCATGCAGCCATTACTGCAACCATCAGTGAATTATAAACCAGAACAACAGATGCCCACCAGCTTATGGCGAAAACCATAGGTCGGTGGGTATCTGATTTACGAAAAGAATTAAATGCTGTTCGCTGATTTTCACATTGCAAACCGTTGTAAAATTATTATACGAAACTACATTTTGAAAGAACCGTTCGCCGTTTAATGATGTGTAAAGTGGGGTGCCTGCCATGACCGCTGTGATCTATGCCCGCTATTCCAGTGACAACCAGCGCGAAGAATCCATCGAAGGTCAGACATTCCTCTTTATGAAAAGCAGCTCCGGGATGCCGAATCGGGTATCCAGAATATGCTCAATGCGATTCAGGCTGGAATCCTGACCAGTTCCACCAAGGAGCGGCTGGAGCGGCTGGAAGAAACCAAGCGTGAGCTTGAAGCCCGCATTGCAGAAGAGAAGCTGGCAAAGCCCAAGGTCACGGAGGAGTTCAGCTGGTCCTGGTTGCTCCGGTTTCGCAAGCTGGACATGAGCCTGAAAGACCAGCGGTAGGCACTGGTGGATACGTTCATCAATGCGATTTACCTGTATGATGATAAGGTTCTCATTACCTTTAACTATAAAGAAGGGACACAGACCGTGACTTTTGTAGAAGCGGCAGAAACCGCATCAAAGGGAAATGGTTCGGATTTGGATTGCTTTACTGCGCCAAGGGGCTGTTGCACATGTGACAGCCCCTCTTTTATTCGTAGAATCGAAAAATAAAAAGCATGTTTTTGTGAAAATAGAAGCATGTGCAACAGATTTCCTTGAAAATCAGAAATTTTCAATGGATCTGTGATGCACATGCTTTTTCCTATTGTTCGATTATATGTCTAATTCTTAGGGGCGATTCTGCACTTTCATCCAAAACGATGTGCAACAGCCCCTTTTTGTTTTGCATGGATTTTATTGAGCAGTAAAAGAGCGGATTCGAACAGCCCGTGCGCCCCGGTGGGGCGTTTCTAGGGCGCGGCTTGGCGAATTCCTTTGGGCACACAAAAAAGCGCATTGCAATGTACTTTTGCAAGGTTCTTTTTGTTTTAATGTTATTCTGGTTTTAGAATAATTTTAGCAGCATATCATCTGCGGCATCAGTGTATTGCCCTTTTGCCAGTTGATCATTTCTCAGTTGATTTACAGTGGTACGCATAAGGCGAATTTCTTCTGTGGAAAAAGTAGCTTTTTTATCGGCTGGGAGAGAATTGATTTTTAGTATCAGTCGCCCCGGTTTTTCTGTGCTATGCCCAAGCGCCCTTTGCTGGTAATAGTAAGGTGCGCGTGCTTTCAGCGTAATACTTTTGTTTGCTCTGGCTAATTTGATTTTCTTCATTATAGTCCAATCGCCTTTCCGAGTTTCTCTTGTGCTTTGCGTTTATTTTTGTCAAATGCGTGGGCGTAAATATCCAGCGTTGTACTTGCTTGTGCATGACCCAATAGACTAGCCACCGTGCGCACGTCCACGCCCTGCGCAATCAGCATGCTGGCCCTGTCAGTAGCGGTGACGCTGCCGCAGTCGTTGCGGTCTGCAAGGAGCACGGCACGGCGGCAGACAGCTACACAAACGCCGAAAATCACTTGCAGATCATCTGCATCCGCAGTGCAGTGCAGTCCGTTGCAGACGCTGTGCTGGCCGTCTGCAAGGAGCGCAAGCTGACCGACGCGAAACTCTACGCAAGTCACTGGGCGTGAAGGAGGTTCTTTCTATGAAGCAGTTTCTGGATGCTCTCACAGCGTTGTTGAAGGTGAAAACCATCGTCACGCTGGTTATTATCGTTGTGCTGGCCGTGCTGTCTCTCAACGGAAGCGTCGAGCCGGACAAGTTCCTCACCATCGCAACAATGGTCGTTGCGTTCTATTTTGGAACGCAGAATGAAAAAAAAGTCGTAGTTCCCCCATAAAATCACCTTTTCGCCCCGGAAAGGATGATTTGCATGAATAGTTTTATCGGATGGATTGGCGGCAAGCGTGCCCTGCGCAATGAGATTCTGCAGCGTATGCCTTCGGGCATCGGACGCTATATTGAGGTGTTCGGCGGCGCAGGCTGGGTGCTGTTTGGGCGAGAGCCGAGCAGCAAGGTTATGGAAGTGTTCAACGACTATGACGCGGAACTTGTCAACATCTACCGCTGCATACGCAAAGAGGACAGGCAGAAGACTGTCGTGCAGACACCGCATCCTGTTGAAGTTATTGAGAAGAGTCTGGCAACATCCTCGCTTATTGCCTGCATTATGAATATGAAGTATGTAAACGCCATCCCGCTCTACCGTATAGAGCAGGAGTTTGCGCGCAACGACCTTGTCATCTCCCGCGCCAACATGGCGAACTGGATGATCTATTCCACGGAGCATTATTTCAGCCTCATGTATGACCTGCTTAAAAGTATATTGTGCAAACAGCACATGGTGCAGGCAGACGAGACTACCTGTAATGTGGTACGGGATGACCGCCCGGCCGGCACAAAGTCCTATATGCATGTGTACAGAACGAATGCGTTTCAAAAGGGCCGGCAAATCGTTCTGTACAAATACAGCCCGGGGCGTGGGCACAAGGTAGCCGCTGAGTTTCTGGAGGACTTTCACGGATATCTGGAAACGGATGCTTTCAGTGGCTACAAGGCTCTTGAAAAGGAGCAGACGCAAATTACAGCAGCTTTTTGCTGGGCCCATGCTCGCAGAGACTTTTCCGATGCCTTAAAAGCAGTCGGTGCCAAGAGCGGAGTTGCAATACCGCAGGAAGGTTCCGTTGCCGCTCAGGCACTAGCCAAAATAGCAGAGATCTACTATCTTGAAGGCTTACTGAAAGATCGCTCACCAGAAGAACGTCTGCGCCGCCGCCAAAAGGAGATTGCTCCTTTGGTAGAGGCTTATTTCGCATGGGTAAAAGAGCAGAACCCTTTGCAGATTGGCAGCAAGAAAACCTGCGATGGATTGGCTTACAGCCTGAACCAAGAAAAGCAGCTGAAAATGTTCTTGTGTGACGGAGAAATCCCTATTGACAACTCTGCAAGCGAGCGTGCTATCCGCCCCTTTACAGTCGGGCGCAAAAACTGGATGATGCTCAACACCCCCAGAGGAGCACAATCCAGTGCGATTCTCTACAGCATTGCAGAAACAGCCAAGGCCAACAATTTGAAGCCGTATGAGTATTTCCGTTTTTTACTGGACGAGATTGCAGAGCATCTTTATGGCCGGGAGCATGATCCGAATGACCGTGCGTTCTTAAATGATCTGCTGCCGTGGTCGGACGAGCTGCCTGACGTTTGCAAAAAGAAAATTTGAAGTTTGCTGGAGCCGGGTTTGGCTCCAGCTCTATTTTTGCTCGATGGCTGTGGTTGAGCGGTTACTGTTGTTTTGTGTGACCCTCTTGAATACACTTTCCTAGGAGAAAAAAGAGTCCGGAGAACCTTACCGATTTGGTAAGATCCCCCGGGCTCATTATATATTTTCTCTGTTTTATCCGGGCGTAAGGGTACGGCTTCTTGCTTCATTGTAGCATTTGCGGCGTTACTCTTCCCTCAACAAGGTCAGTGTAACACCACGCTTTGCCAACTCACGGTGAATGTACGGATAGTCCGGTTCAACGTACAAGCACTCTTGTACTTGTACGGGAAGAGCATCCGATTCGAATCGGCATTGGTAATGTCGTCATCAACAGGCCACTGTATGGCATGCTTGTCCATTTCAGCTAAAACCTCGCGGACGGTGTGCCGCGAACAATGAGCGGTTGTCTCAATCGTCCGTTGGCTGTAACCGAGATTGTTAAGCCTCAAAATCTCCAAATAGTCTATCATTTTGGAGTCCTCCATAAGAAATTCAGTCACAGAATCAACTATGTCACATTCATTACAGTGGATGTTGGGGCTTTAGTGCGTGAAAGTGGGGCTATTTTCCCGACACGGTGGGGCTAAAACTTTGTGCGCATGGGGCTTTCGGAGCGATTTATGCATTTCGCACAGCAAAGCTGTTTTTCAAGCACGGCAAATAGCATTTACATATTCCCGTTACTAGCGAAATAAAAGAATGCACGGCCAATGCTGCGAACCATTCACACAGACGGTTTCTTTTTGGGATAGGTTTCGTTTGCATGGTCAAATTGGGAGGGGTTCGCTTCAAAAGCCTTTACCATTACAACACTGTGACCGAAATGCTTATTGGTTTGACAAATAAATATGAATAATTACACCCTTTTCCCAAGCAGAAATCGTACCTAACAGAACTGATGTTTCCAGCCATGACAAGGTTGTGCTATTTGTTCTGATTTTTGGGTGGGTTTTTTCGATATAACCCTTGTCATTTGCAATACCCACATTCTCGATAAATACTAGGCATGATTTTCCAGAACTATCTGTTCCCTCTAGCATATACCGTGCGGAAAGCTCGAGCTTTCCGTCATCGTGCATTTGTTGCGTATCGACGCCCCCAGGGAGAATCTTGCCATAAAATCCAGAACCCTCTCCTTCGCCGTCAAATAGAATCATTCGTGCCAGACCGCGTTGCCCATGTACCTCGTATGTTTCTTTGATTCTAACGTGTACAGTCAATACTTCTCGCATGGCTATCAGCCTTTCAACATAATATAACCGTTTTCTTTTACTTCATAACCCATAGTGGTAAAATCCACAGACAGTTCGGCGGTAGTATTACCCTGCCAGATAAAATGCATATTGTTTTTATTGGAAATTACAGAAATTTTCGCATTGCTCGTAAAGGCTCGACTGGATTTTCTGAACCGGAGGAGTTCTATCTGTTTCTTGACCACATCTTGGGTGAGGGCACTATGAATTTGTTCAACGGTCAAGTTGGTTCGGTTAATCTCTTTATGGCCCCCCTCACCTGCTTTTGCAACCGCTTCGTGATCATTTTTCCCCGCGAACAAATCGAGATACCACACCTGCGGTTTACCGGGCATGAATAGTTGAATTGCTCGTGCGACAAGCATCTTTCGGTCATCTTCGCCAAGAGCACTGTAATAAGTGGCATTCACCTGATAGTATACATTTTTTTGGCCGTGCAAATTCTTCACAAATCCGCCACGTGCTACGATTAAGTCGATTAACCCCGCAATGCGTTCTTCAGGGAGAAGTCCACGCAAATCAAGCAGCGGAATGCCGTCGTGACAACCAAGCATATTGACAGTGACAATGTGTTTTTCAATCAGTTCATTGGCCCAGCCTGCAAGTGTAGTACCGTCTTTTTGCTCAATTGCATCAATCAATAACCCAGGAAGGAAGAAATCATAGGTTAGATAACCATAGTTTGCAACCTTTTCGTAGGTTCTTTTCTTCATAGCTTGCATGGATTTCCGGCAGAAGTGTCAGTCCATATGGCGCTGCTAACTCTCTGACATGTTCCAAAGTATTCCAGGTTTCTGGCTCGTTCATAAATTGTGGCTGCCGGTGCCTTAGGAGCATATGCG
>ENA-OQCF01000356-OQCF01000356.1-human-gut-metagenome-genome-assembly--contig:-NODE-356-length-17888-cov-3.302855_pt1 | contig 17888 bp, 24 predicted proteins | sample MGYA00242756_ERZ504573 | MGnify/ENA primary metagenome ERZ504573 (study PRJEB26092, sample SAMD00036240) | human gut metagenome | host: Homo sapiens | study: EMG produced TPA metagenomics assembly of... | reverse complement strand
CAAAATATATGGAAGCTAACGTATATTTTTCGCTGCATTTAGTAAGTACGGGAATCTTTCTTCTGTCAATTCATCTTATCCATCTTTTTCGGCAGTATGGACACCGACATAGACGTTAATGCCGATGGCAACGCGATATAGACATGAGCAGCGTACTCTCCTTCAAAGGCTGATTCATTTCTGCATGGGTTTCGGTTGGTTCATGTATTTATGCCAGCTCCCTACATTGTCCTACATTACCTGGGCGCCGTGATAAGCGGCAGCTTTTTTGTCTTCGTCCTGGCTTGGATTTATAAACTCTGCTATAAGCTGAAACAAGAAAACAAGCCCGAACAGGGAGAAGAATTAATAGGCAGGAAATGCGAAATATATACCCGCTGCCAAGAACAAGAACAGGCAGGAACAGACTATGTGGTCTATATCGCCATCAATGGCGCACAAAGAGAACTTACCGTGCGGAGCATACAGGGTAAAAGCTACCGGGAAGGCGATATCCTCACACTGAAGGATTACAAGGAAGGAATCTATTATATTGATTAAATAAACCCTAAAAACGCAATCATTTATGGATGAGCAGATTCTCATTTATGCAGCTATTCTGGTAGCTGTCATCGTCCTGACCATCGTCGGGATTTTAAGTCGTTACCGCAAGTGCAAGAGCGACGAGGTATTGGTAGTATATGGTAAGACCGGCGACAAGAAATCGGCTAAACTGTATCACGGAGGAGCCGCTTTTGTATGGCCCATTATCCAGGGATACTCTTTCCTGAACATGAAACCCATGCAGATTGACTGCAAACTGACTGGTGCCATTTCCAAACAAAACATCCGCGTAGATGTGCCCACTACCATCACTGTGGCCGTAAGCACAGAGCCGAAGTTATGCAGAATGCAGCCGAACGCTTACTGGGACTGAATATCGAAGCACAACAGGAACTGATTAAAGACGTTGTTTACGGACAAATGCGTCTGGTCATTGCCGACATGACCATCGAACAACTGAACAGTGATCGTGATACATTCCTTGAGAACTGCCGCAAGAACATCGACTCCGAATTGAAGAAATTCGGTCTTTACCTGATGAACATCAACATCAGCGATATCCGCGATGAAGCCGATATATCGTCAATCTGGGAAAAGAAGCCGAAGCGAAAGCCAAGAACGAAGCCTTGGCTAACATTGAAGAACAACAGAAACTGGGTGCCATCAAGATTGCGGAACAACAAAAAGAACGTGCCACCAAAGTAGCGGAAACCAACCGCGACAAGAACACTCAACTGGCCGATACGCAACGTGACGAGGAAATTAAAGTAGCCATAGCCGACAAGGAACGTGAATCGAAAGTAGCAGAAGAAAATGCCGAAAAAGAATCACGTATCGCCAAAGCCAGTGCCTCTATGGAGGTGAACAAGGAACAGGCGCGTACCGAACAGGAAAGCCGTACGGCAGAGCTCCAATCCGATATGGAAATAAAGCAGGCGGAAGCACAAAAGAAATCGGCCATCGGGCAAAATAACGCTGCCAAAGAGGTTGCCGAAAGTAATGCGGAACTGGAAGTTACCAAGCGGAAGCCTCTAGAAAGGCCGGTGAAGCACAAGCCCGGACACAAGCTGCCGTCCTCACCGCACAGGAAAACGCACAGCGTGAAATAGAAGAAGCGAAAGCCCGCAAAGTGGAACAGGCCTTGAAAGCGGATAAGATTGTTCCTGCCGAAATAGCCAAACAGCAGGCCATCTTGGATGCGGACGCATTGGCCGAGCAAATAAAACGTAAGGCAAATGCAGAAGCGGAAGCTATCCTGGCCAAAGCACAGGCGGAAGCCAAGGCCATCCAGATGAAACTGGAAGCAGAAGCGGAAGGCAAGAAGAAGTCCTTGCTGGCCGAAGCGGAAGGTTTCGAGGCCATGGTGAAGGCTGCCGAGCGCAATCCCGAAATCGCCATCCAATACAAGATGGTTGACCAATGGAAGGAAATCGCTTCGGAACAGGTTAAGGCATTTGAACATATCCAACTGGGAAATGTTACTGTATTTGACGGTGGCAACGGCACAACGTCCAATTTCTTGCAGAATGTGGTCAGCAAAGTGGCTCCCGCACTGGGTATTCTAGACAAGCTTCCCATTCATGATACCTATCAGAACATTGTCAATCCTTCCTCGAAAGGAAATGCACAGAATAAACCGGAGAAAGAGGATTTTGAACCGGTAGACAAGGACGGAAAGAAACGCCCGACCGACACCCCTCCTGCTCCGGACAAGAAATAACAGGAAATAGTTTACTTTAAGAATAGCGTTTGTATGATGTGGCGGCAGAAACAGATTTCTGCCGCCACACATTCTTTTTAACCGTATTATCACCGCTTTACAGAGTAAAATTCGTAATTTTGCAATCGGTAAAAAGAAATAAATCAATGGATTTTAAGTACGACGTTATTGTAATAGGCGCCGGACACGCAGGCTGTGAAGCAGCCGCGGCCGCAGCAACATGGGTTCGAAGACCTGCCTGATTACCATGGATATGAACAAAATCGGGCAAATGAGTTGTAACCCTGCCGTAGGTGGCATCGCCAAGGGACAAATCGTAAGAGAGATAGACGCATTAGGTGGCTACATGGGACTGGTTACAGACCGTACAGCCATACAGTTCCGTATGCTCAACCGCTCCAAAGGTCCCGCTATGTGGAGCCCCCGCGCCCAATGTGACCGCGGCAAGTTTATCTGGGCATGGCGCGAGATTCTGGAGAATACTCCCAATCTGCACATTTGGCAAGATACCGTAGAAGAACTAATCGTGGAAAACGGCGAAGCGACTGGAGTCATGACTTGCTGGGGAGTGACTTTCCATGCTAAATGTATCGTGCTCACCGCAGGAACCTTCCTGAACGGACTGATGCACATCGGGCATAAACAACTGGCAGGAGGACGCATGGCCGAACCTGCCTCCTACCATCTGACCGAATCAATCACCCGCCACGGAATCACCGCCGGACGCATGAAGACCGGTACGCCTGTCCGCATAGACGGGCGCAGCGTACACTACGACCTGATGGAAACACAGGACGGAGAAAACGACTTCCATCGCTTTTCGTTCATGAGCGAACCGCGCAAACTGAAACAACTGCAATGCTGGACCTGCTTTACCAACGAAGAGGTACACGAGATACTACGGAAAGGTCTGCCCGACTCTCCCCTTTTCAACGGACAAATCCAAAGCATCGGACCGCGTTATTGTCCCAGTATAGAAACCAAAATCGTAACCTTCCCCGACAAGCCGCAACATCAGCTTTTCCTGGAACCCGAAGGAGAAACCACACAGGAACTTTACCTGAACGGGTTCTCTTCTTCACTGCCCATGGACATACAGTTGGCGGCATTAAAGAAAGTACCCGCATTTAAGGACTTGGTAGTCTATCGTCCGGGATACGCCATCGAATATGATTACTTCGACCCCACCCAACTGAAACATACATTGGAATCGAAAATAATCAAGAACCTGTTCCTTGCCGGACAAGTAAACGGAACTACCGGTTACGAAGAAGCAGGCGGACAGGGAATCATTGCCGGCATCAACGCACACATCAATTGCCACGGTGGCGAACCGTTCACACTGGGACGGGACGAGGCCTACATCGGTGTCTTGATTGACGATCTGGTTACAAAAGGTGTGGACGAACCTTATCGTATGTTCACCTCCCGTGCCGAATACCGCATCCTGCTCCGACAAGACGATGCAGATATGCGCCTTACCGAACGCGCCTACAAGCTGGGACTGGTAAAACAAGACCGTTACGAACATCTTTGCAGCAAACGGGAAGCCGTGAACCAAATCATCGACTTTGCCAAAACCTTCTCCATCAAAGCCGCATTAATCAATGATGCTTTGGAAGTTTGGGTACTGCCCGTCTGACACACGGCTGCAAACTAATCGACCTGCTGAACCGTCCGCAGATTACCATCGAAAATATAGCCGGCCACATTCCGGCTTTCAAAGCCATGCTGGACCAAGTTACCGACCGTAAAGAAGAAGTGATTGAAGCTGCCGAAGTGCTGATCAAATACCAAGGATACATTGACCGCGAACGAATGATCGCCGACAAGATACATCGTCTGGAAGCCATCCGCATCAAAGGCAAGTTCGATTACAACTCATTGAATTCGCTCTCTACCGAAGCCCGGCAGAAACTGATGAAGATAGATCCCGAAACTTTGGCCCAAGCCAGCCGCATACCGGGTATCTCTCCTAGCGACATCAATGTCTTACTAGTCCTGCTGGGACGGTGAAACAAGGTATGTTTCACGTGAAACAAGTAATTTAATAGACTAACAATAAAATACTGGTTATGAGCAAAGAAACGCTTAAAGCAAACTTAAGAGAAATTCCAGATTTCCCCATTCCGGGAATTCTGTTTTACGATGTGACAACCCTGTTCAAAAACCCCGAATGCTTGCAGGAAATACTAGATACTCTATACGAGATGTACAAGGACAAAGGCATCACCAAAGTAGTAGGTATTGAATCGCGTGGCTTCATTATGGGTGGTGCGCTGGCGGCACGGTTAGGTGCCGGATTCGTGATGGCACGCAAGCCGGGCAAACTTCCCGCAGAAGTAGTAGAGGAAACATATGCAAAAGAGTATGGAACCGACACCATTCAGATACATAAAGACGCCATCGATGAGAACGACGTGGTTCTGCTGCACGATGATTTATTGGCTACCGGCGGAACCATGGCGGCCACTCATCGCTTGGTACAAAGATGTGGCGCCAAAAAGATTTTCATCAATTTCATTATCGAACTGGGAGGTCTGAACGGCAGAAAGGCATTCCCCGAAGATATCACGGTGGATACACTGCTTACTTTATAGTGTCACACAACATGTCCGTCAAAACGGGCCCCATCATCGTTCACAATAAAAAGAGATCTATGGAATGAGATGGACGATGAAACCGAAAGATATATATCTTCAGGCTGTAAGATATATAATGTTACAGCTTGAAGATATATAATGTTACAACCGAAAGATATAGGATGTTGCGGTTGCAACATCAACTCAAGAAACAGTTCTGCCAACCGGCAATATTCAATAAGCATGTATGGAAAAAGAAGAGATTACAACCAATGATTATCTGAAAGGAATTGTACTAAACCTGCCCGACAGCCCCGGCATTTACCAATACTTGAACTCCGAAGGAACCATTATCTACGTTGGAAAGGCAAAAAACCTGAAGCGCAGAGTCTCTTCTTATTTTAATAGAGAACACCCCAACGGCAAGACACGATTGCTGGTCAGCAAAATTGCAGATATCCGTTATATCGTGGTAAAAACAGAAGAAGACGCTCTTTTACTCGAAAACAACCTGATAAAGAAATACAAGCCACGTTACAATGTATTGCTGAAAGATGACAAGACTTACCCCTCTATTTGTGTAAGCAACGAATATTTCCCACGTATCTTCAAAACCCGGCAAGTCATCCGCAACGGGTCCTCTTATTATGGTCCGTACAGTCACATGCCCTCCATGCTTGCCGTGATGGACTTGATCAAAAAGCTCTACCCCATCCGTACCTGCAAACTCAATCTAAGTCCCGAAAACATTCGCGCCGGCAAGTTCAACGTATGTCTGGAATATCACATAAAGAACTGCAAAGGGCCCTGCATCGGGCAGCAGTCACACGAAGAATACATGAAGAATATCGGTGAAATCAAAAATATTCTGAAAGGAGATACCCAGATTGTAAGTGACCTGCTGATGGAAGAGATGCAAGCGCTTGCTGCCGAAATGAAATTTGAGGAAGCACAGAAAATAAAAGAGAAATATGACTTGATAGAAAACTATCGTTCCAAGAGCGAAGTCGTTAATTCCATCATTCATAATGTGGATGTGTTCTCCATTGAAATGGAAGAAAATTCAGCCTATATCAACTATCTGCATATCACAAACGGATGCATCAACCAAGCCTTCACCTTCGAATACAAGAAACGTCTGAACGAAACGAAAGAAGAACTTCTACAATTGGGCATTATTGAGATGCGTGAACGATATAAGAGCACTTCCCGCGAAATCATCGTACCTTTTGAACTGGATATGGAGATGAACAATGTATCCTTTACCGTTCCCCAACGAGGAGAAAAGAAGCATTTGCTGGATCTTTCCGTAATGAACGTGAAACAGTATAAAGTGGACCGCTTGAAACAGGCGGAAAAGTTGAATCCTGAACAAAGAAGCGTCCGTCTGATGAAAGAAATCCAAGAGCAGCTGCACATGAAAAAACTACCGAACCACATCGAATGTTTCGATAATTCCAATATTCAAGGCTCGGACGCGGTGGCCGCCTGCGTCGTTTTCAAAAAGGCGAAACCAAGCAAGAAGGAGTACCGGAAATACATCATCAAGACTGTGACCGGACCCGACGATTACGCCTCGATGAAAGAGGTGGTACGCCGCCGGTATAGCCGTGCCATAGAGGAAGGTTCCCCCTTGCCCGACCTCATCATTACCGACGGTGGAAAGGGGCAAATGGAAGTGGTGAGAGAAGTGATAGAGGACGAACTTCATCTGGATATCCCCATAGCCGGACTGGCCAAAGACCGCAAGCACCGTACCTCGGAATTGTTATACGGATTCCCTCCGCTGACCATCGGTGTGAAGCAAAGCACTCCCTTGTTCCATCTGTTGGAAAACATACAGAACGAGGTACACCGCTTCGCCATCACCTTCCACCGGGACAAACGAAGCAAGAGTCAGGTGGCGTCCGCTTTGGACAATATCAAGGGAATAGGCGAAAAAAGAAAGACCGCCCTGCTGAAAACATTCAAAAGCGTCAGCCGCATCAGGCAAGCCTCACTGGAAGAGATTGCAGCCGTGGTAGGTGAAGCAGCCGCTAAAAATATCAAAGAAAATCTCACAGAATAAAAGGGATTTCCTACCTTTGCATACATCTACTACAGGGACATGCTCTGCCTCGTATCGGTCCAGGCAAGAAGCCGGCAACATATTGTCCATTGTAGAAGCGGAAACATTACCGATAAACAACTAGAATTTTTCTAACAAGAAATTAAAGAATATAAATATGAGAGTAGTTATTCAACGAGTAAGCCACGCCTCTGTTACCATAGAAGGCGTATGCAAATCGGCGATAAAAGAAGGATTCATGATATTGGTTGGCATTGAAGAAGCTGATACACAAGAAGATGCCGACTGGTTATGCAAAAAAATAATAGGATTGAGAGTCTTCGACGATGAAAATGGAGTCATGAATAAATCTATCCTAGAGGTAGGAGGCAACATATTGGTGATCAGCCAATTCACACTACACGCATCTACAAAAAAAGGCAACCGTCCCTCCTATATCCGTGCTGCAAAGCACGATGTAGCCATCCCCCTCTACAATTATTTCTGCCAAGACTGAGCATCGGTCTGGGCAAAGAAGTAGGAACCGGAGAATTCGGAGCAGACATGAAAGTTGAACTTCTGAACAACGGTCCTGTTACTATATGTATGGACACCAAAAACAAGGAATAATGACACTGGAAGAAGCACAAAAAGAAGTGGACCGCTGGATTAAAACGTATGGTGTACGTTACTTCAGCGAACTGACCAATATGGTCGTTCTGACCGAGGAAGTAGGCGAACTGGCACGTGTGATGGCACGCAAATACGGAGATCAGTCTTTCAAGCAAGGAGAGAAAGACAACCTTGCCGATGAAATGGCAGATGTACTGTGGGTCCTTATCTGTCTGGCCAACCAGACCGGAGTAAACCTGACCGAAGCCTTCCGTCAAAACTTGGAGAAGAAAACAAATAGAGATAAAGACAGACATAAAAACAATCCCAAATTATAAAGAATTATGGAACATAATCACGAATTCGAAGGTGGACATGAACATCGTCATGACCACGATCATGGACCTGAGCACAGCAAGTACGAAGAAGCACTTGCCAAGTATAACATCCGTTTGCACGATGAGGATGTAAAAGCGAAAACTGCCCTACTCATCGAAAAACATGTAGCAGAAAACAATACACCGGACGTAAAGAAATTCCTGTTCCATTGCATTGACCTAACCACTTTAAAGTGTACTGATTCAGATGAAAGTGTAATGAAATTCACCGGAAAAGTAAATGAATTTGTTGACAAGTACCCCGATCTGGACAATGTAGCCGCAATCTGTGTATATCCTAATATGGCAGAAGTAGTCAACGACACCTTGGAAGCAGATCATGTAAACATAGCCTGTGTATCGGGCGGTTTTCCCTCCTCGCAAACCTTTACCGAAGTAAAGGTAGCCGAAACAGCTATGGCTCTCCATACCGGAGCCGATGAGATAGATATCGTTATCCCGGTAGGCAAGTTCCTGAGTGGGGATTACGAAGGAATGTGTGATGAAATAGAAGAATTAAAAGCTGTATGTGGTGAGCATCACCTGAAAGTGATCTTGGAAACCGGAGCACTGGGAAGCGCATCCAACATCAAAAAAGCGTCCATTCTATCGATGTATTCCGGAGCCGATTTCATCAAAACCTCTACCGGAAAGGAAAACCCCGCCGCTACTCCTGAAGCTGCCTTGGTGATGTGCGAGGCTATCAAAGAATACTATATGACAACAGGCCGCAAAGTAGGATTCAAACCCGCCGGAGGAATTAATACCGTACACGATGCTTTGGTTTACTATACCATTGTAAAAGAAGTGTTAGGTGAAGAATGGCTGACAAACGAGTTATTCCGCTTAGGAACAAGCCGCCTGGCCAATCTGCTTCTCTCAGAAATTGTAGGCCAAGAAACCAAGTTCTTCTAAACAAAGAACTGTTTCACTATTTAAATAACAACCACATTTAAAGTGACCGGAATGAGCCTTATCTATTCCGGTTATTTTAAACTACCAAAGAAAGGCGTACCTCAAATGCGTGTCCTTATTGTATAAAGGACCACGCCCGAACTTTTTTGAGGTACATATCTTCAACAATCGTACTATTTATCTCTTTCAATCACATAATCAATATAAGCAGTCAAAGCATCTTTTACAGCTTGACCGGCTGATTGTGGAAGTAAAGCCAACGCTTTATTACGATAATCCACCATTGCCTGCCTGGCATACTCTATCCCTCCCTTCACCTTAGTATATTCGATGAAACGGGCAATATCTTCATCCGAAGCGTCTAATGCCCGGATGCGTAGCGCCAGTTTCCGCATCTCCTCATCATCAAACATATTCAACACATACAAAGCCGGCAATGTCAGCTTCCCTTCACGCATATCGTTCCCGGTAGGTTTACCTATCTCATCAGAAGAATAATAGTCGAAAATATCATCCTTTATCTGGAAAGCAATACCAATCATTTCGCCAAACAGACGAGCATTTTTCACCATTTCATCGGATGCATGCACCGAAATAGCCCCCGCTTCCGCACTGGCAGTAAACAATGCAGCCGTCTTTTTACGAATGACATCATAATACACTTCTTCCGAGAACTCAGAAGCATTAATATTCGCCAATTGAATAATCTCGCCTTCAGATAAGTTCTGTCCCAAACAAGCCACCAAATCTACAATTGTAATCTCGCGGGTCATGGCAGAATGCTTCAGGCTAGTTGCCAGCATATAGTCGCCTACCAGAACCGACACCTTATTATTATAGATAGCATTTACCGAAGACTGCCCACGGCGCTTGTCACTCTCATCCACCACATCATCGTGCACCAGGCTGGCCGTATGGAGCAACTCCAATGAAAGAGCCGCATGAAGCGTAGAATCATTGATTTCACCGAATAATTTAGCAATCAACAACGCCAATATGGGACGCATCATCTTGCCATTTCTCTGCTTAATATAGGATAACACCTCACTAAGTAAAGAATTGGAACTTTGGAGCGAAGAGTCAAACAACCTTCTAAATTCCTCAAACTCCTTGTCAATAGGCAATTTGATTTGCTGTAATTTGTCCATGCAGGTTAATTGTGCACAAAAATAGTAATAAAAGACGGAATACGGTATTTTTTTGTACTTTTACAATGAAAAAACTAAAGATTTTTAAGAATGGACAAACTTTTTCTATTAGATGCTTATGCATTAATATACCGTGCGTATTACGCTTTCATCAAAAGCCCGCGTATTAACTCCAAGGGTTTCAACACTTCAGCCGTACTGGGATTTGTCAATACACTGGAAGAGGTCTTGAAGAAAGAAAATCCTACGCACATCGGTGTGGCATTTGATCCCGCCGGTCCCACCTTCCGGCACGAAGCCTATGAACAGTATAAGGCACAACGTGAAGAAACACCCGAAGTAATCCGTTTGTCCGTACCCATTATAAAGGATATTATACGGGCCTACCGTATTCCTATTCTGGAAGTACCGGGATACGAGGCCGACGACGTGATCGGTACACTGGCCACCGAAGCCGGCAAACGGGGGATCACTACTTATATGATGACACCGGACAAAGACTATGGCCAACTGGTGAGCGGAAATGTCTTCATGTACCGTCCCAAGCATACAGGCGGTTTTGAAGTGATGGGAATAGAAGAGGTAAAGGCAAAGTTCGATATCCAGTCACCCGCACAAGTCATTGATATGCTGGGACTGATGGGCGATAGTTCCGACAACATTCCCGGTTGTCCGGGCGTGGGCGAGAAAACAGCACAAAAGTTAATCGCGCAATATGGCAGCATCGAGAATCTCCTCTCCCACTCTGCCGAACTGAAAGGAGCCTTGAAGACCAAAGTGGAAACTAACCGGAAAATGATTGAGTTCTCCAAGTTTCTGGCAACTATCAAGATTGATGTCCCCATCGCTTTGAACATGGACGAACTGAAAAGAGAAGAACCGAATGAAGAGGAACTACGGAAGATTTTTGAAGAGATGGAGTTCCGTACCTCATCGACCGCGTTTTCAACCGAGACAAGAAATCCGCCTTCGCCGGAACATACCCCGATGCGACCGGAAACGACCCGCAAGGACGAAACCGTACACCGGGAGGAAGCGCCCGGCAGGGAAATACGCCGAACGGTTCGGGACAACTCTCCCTTTTCGGCGAACCAGCTTCGAACGGTGAATCACCCGCTTCCCCGTCTTCTCCTCAAGGCAATCTCTTTGCAGAATTTACCGACGGAGGGACGGAAAGTGAGAAATATTCGAATCTAGCATGTTTAGATAATTTAAAATACGACTATCAACTCGTTGATACAGAAGAGAAAAGAACTGAATTATTACAAAACTTACTTACAAAAGAAATTTTCAGTCTAGACACAGAAACAACAGGAACCGATCCCATCACCGCAGAACTCGTGGGAATGAGCTTCAGCTATGCCGAAAATCAAGCATTTTATGTTCCTGTACCTGCGATCGGGCTGAAGCGCAAAAAATAGTTAATGAGTTCCGGCCGGCTTTCGAAAAAGAAGGAGTATTGAAAGTAGGGCAAAATATAAAATACGATATGCTGGTACTGGGCAACTACGGAATCGAAGTGCGCGGTCCCCTGTTCGATACCATGGTGGCACATTATGTACTACAACCGGAATTGCGTCACAACATGGACTACCTTGCCGAAATCTACCTGCATTATCAGACTATCCACATCGAAGAACTGATTGGTCCTAAAGGCAAAGGTCAAAAGAATATGCGCGACCTCTCCCCCGAAGCTATCTATAAGTACGCATGCGAGGATGCTGATGTCACACTGAAATTGAAAAACATCTTGGAACAAGAATTGAAAACCAACGATGCGGAAAAACTCTTCTACGAAATAGAAATGCCCCTGGTACCCGTACTTGCTTATATGGAACGCAACGGTGTACGTGTAGACACTGAAGCCTTAAAACAGACCTCGGAACATTTCACCGCCCGCATGAACCAAATAGAAGAAGAAGTGCACCAACTGGCAGGTACGGATTTCAACATAGCTTCACCCAAACAGGTAGGTGAAGTGCTTTTTGACAAACTGCGCATCGTGGAGAAGGCCAAGAAAACCAAAACCGGACAATATGTCACCAGTGAAGAAGTATTGGAAAGTCTGCGAGGAAAACACGAAATAGTAGGCAAGATATTGGAACACCGCGGTCTGAAGAAGCTTCTCGGTACTTATATTGATGCTCTGCCCCTATTGATTAATAAAGAAACAGGTAAAATTCATACTTCGTTCAATCAAACGGTCACTGCGACCGGCCGGCTCAGTTCCAGCAACCCGAACCTTCAGAACATCCCTATCCGCAACGAAGACGGCAAGGAAATCCGTAAGGCTTTCATCCCCGATGATGCTGCGAATTTTTCTCCGCCGACTATTCACAGATTGAGCTACGCATTATGGCACACCTTAGCGGAGATACCAATATGATAGAGGCTTTCAAGGAAGGAGATGACATTCATGCCGCCACCGCAGCAAAAGTATATAAGATAGGTATAGATAAAGTTACCCGCGAACAACGCAGTAAAGCAAAAACAGCTAATTTCGGTATCATCTACGGCATCAGCGTATTCGGACTGGCAGAACGTATGAATGTAGACCGCAAAGAGGCAAAAGAACTAATAGACGGCTACTTCGAAACTTATCCCCAAATAAAGGAATATATGGACAAAAGCATTGACCTTGCCCGCGGACAAGGATATATTGAAACCATATTCGGCCGTAAACGATATCTTCCGGATATCAATTCCAGAAATTCGGTTGTGCGCGGATATGCCGAACGGAATGCCATCAATGCTCCTATCCAAGGAAGTGCAGCCGATATTATCAAGGTAGCTATGGTACGCATATACCAGCGCTTTCAATCTGAAAGTATAAAGTCCAAAATGATACTTCAGGTACATGATGAGTTAAATTTCAGCATTCTACCCGAAGAAAAGGAAAAAGTACAGAAGATTGTGATTGAAGAGATGGAAAATGCCTACCGTATGCAAGTACCTTTACGTGCAGACTGCGGTTGGGGAAGCAACTGGCTTGAAGCACATTAAAGCATACATAAACCAACTATTAGCAAGATAGATAGTACTATATGTAAAGTATTTATATCATAAAAGCTCAATGGTATTTTCCAATCCATTGAGCTTTTCATTTGCCATCCCAGACATAAGTGGAAAACACAAAGACAAGACAATTATAACAAATAGCCATTATACAATTCTTAATATTTGTTTAATCAGTGACATTTTGCAAAAATATCATCATTTTCTAGCAGAAATGTTAGGAGATTCAATTTTCTTTCGTACATTTGCACCGCTTTTAAAAACAATATGAAAGTAACAATCTAATATAATCAATATCAATGAAAAGATCAATTTTTTGAAAGGAATGCTCGTTGTAGCAATTTTATTTATTGCTAACCTTACAGTTTTTGCAGGAAATCCGGGTGACAACCTGATTTACAATGCAGAAGAAGTAAATGGAGTAGTTGTTTCGGAAACGATTTTTAAAATGGAAGGCACCATGCTTACTAATTATATGAAGCACAATTACAAGTATGACGCCAACAACCAACGTACTGAGGACGAGGCGCAAAAATGGAACAGTAACAAAAACCGCTGGGAAAATAACCTCTGCATTCGTTATACTTATGGCAATAAAAGTATGACTACTGAATATTACAAATGGAACTCTAAAAAGAAAGAATATATATTAGTACCCGAAATGACCGTAACTATGGACAAATAAATCTATTCTAACAATCTAACACTTTTCATAAAAACTCGACGAAAGGGCAGCCGTGACGGTTGCCCTTTCTGTTTCGTAACAAGCCTCCCCCTTTTCGCATATAAAAAAGCCAAATCTGACTTCAATATGAAGTCTGATACAAAAGAATGGTTATCTTTGCAAACAAATAGATAGATAATAATCAAAAAAACAAATAGATAATGGCTTTACAATGTGGTATTGTCGGTCTTCCAAACGTAGGAAAGTCGACACTTTTTAATTGTTTATCGAATGCAAAGGCTCAAGCAGCCAACTTTCCTTTCTGTACCATCGAACCGAATGTAGGTGTCATCACCGTTCCTGATGAACGCCTGACCAAACTTGCCGAACTGGTTCATCCGGGACGTATCGTTCCCACTACTGTAGAAATTGTTGACATTGCAGGACTTGTAAAAGGGGCTAGCAAAGGTGAAGGCTGGGAAACAAGTTTCTGGCAAATATCCGTGAAACAGATGCTATCCTGCACGTACTCCGTTGTTTTGACGATGAAAATGTAACTCATGTAGACGGTAGTGTAGATCCGGTACGTGACAAAGAAATCATTGACACCGAACTCCAGCTGAAAGATTTGGAAACCATTGAAAGCCGTATTCAAAAAGTACAAAAACAGGCACAGACGGGCGGTGACAAACAAGCAAAACAAATGTACGACATCCTTGTTAAATATAAAGACGCATTGGAACAAGGCAAATCTGCGCGTACCGTACAATTTGACAGCAAAGACGAACAAAAAATCGCAAAAGAACTGTTCTTGCTGACCAGCAAACCAGTGATGTACGTATGCAACGTGGACGAAGCAAGTGCTGCTACCGGCAATAAATATGTAGAACAAGTACGCGAAGCCGTAAAAGAAGAAAATGCAGAAATTCTGTCGTAGCCGCCAAAACCGAAGCCGATATCGCAGAACTTGAAACCTATGAAGACCGCCAGATGTTCCTTCAGGAAGTCGGTCTGAAAGAATCAGGTGTAAACCGTCTGATCAAATCGGCTTATCACCTGCTGGAACTGGAAACCTTCATCACCGCCGGAGAAATGGAAGTAAAAGCCTGGACCTATCGTAAAGGATGGAAAGCCCCCCAATGTGCAGGAGTCATCCACACCGATTTCGAGAAAGGATTTATCCGTGCCGAGGTAATCAAGTACGAAGACTACATTAAATATGGTTCGGAAGCCGCCGTGAAAGAGGCTGGAAAAATGGGCGTGGAAGGTAAAGAATACGTAGTACAGGACGGTGACATCATGCACTTCCGTTTCAATGTATAAGGTAAATCAAAACGCAAAAGACTTGTCATGCAATGCATGAAAAAACATCAGGAAACCAGCAAAACTGATGGCAGACCGATAAGTCAGTGTTTTGTTTCCTAAAACAAAATACAACTAACATGGAAAAATATTTAATCGTGGGAACCGGCGGCGTTGGAGGAAGCATCGCCGGTTTCCTTGCTTTAGCAGGAAAAGACGTAACATGCATTGCCCGTGGCAAGCATCTGGAAGCCATTCGTGAAAAAGGGCTTCACCTTAGATCAGACTTAAAAGGTAATCACTTTCTACCTATACAAGCCTGCACAGCCGAGGAATACAACGAGAAGGCCAACGTAATTTTTGTATGCGTGAAGGGCTATTCCCTGGATTCCATCAAAGATCTGTTGGAAAAAGCCTCGGATAAAGATACCTTGATTATCCCCATCCTGAATGTTTACGGTACAGGTCCCCGCATCGGGCAACTTGTTCCACATGTAACAGTACTGGATGGATGCATCTACATCGTAGGTTTCGTTTCCGGACCGGGTGAAATCACACAAATGGGCAAAATATTCCGGCTGGTTTTCGGTGCACGTCCCCAACAGGGTGTGGCTCCGGAACGTCTGGAAACCATTGCCGATGTACTAAGAAAAGCAGGGATCAAAGCCGATATTTCGGATGATATCAATCGCGACACCTTCATCAAATGGTCATTCATCTCGGCTATGGCCTGCACAGGTGCCTACCATGATGTCCCGATGGTCCTCTGCAACATCCCGGAGCAGAACGCGACACTTTCATCGGTCTGTCCAAGGAAAGTTCTGAAATAGGCCGCAAAATGGGAATTACCTATGCGGAAGACCCGATAGGATACAACTTAAAAGTGATTGACAAATTAGACCCGGACAGTACCGCATCCATGCAAAAAGATATAGCCAAAGGACACGAGTCCGAAATACAAGGACTATTGTTTGATATGATCGCACTGGGCGAAAAGATGGATGTGGATATGCCCACTTACCGCAAAGTTGCACAAAAATTCAAGATATGAATACACTGTCAGCCATTCTTTGGAATCCCGATATAGAAATCTTTTCCATTTTCGGCATTTCCATCCGTTATTACTCCGTATTGTTCGTTACAGGGCTTTCATTGGCCTACTGGGTGATATACAAACTCTACCAAGACCAAAAAATTCCTTACGAAAAATTTGATTCCCTGTTCGTTTACTGCCTGCTGGGTATTGTTATCGGTGCTCGCTTGGGACATTGTCTGTTCTATGAGCCAGGCTATTGGCTCTCTCACCCTGTAGAAATGCTGTTGCCCGTCAAGATTACCGATTCTGGGATAAAATGGACCGGTTATCAAGGTCTTGCCAGCCATGGAGGAACCATCGGACTAATGCTCGCCTTATGGATCTATTCACGCCGTGTAAAATTGAAGTTCCTGACTGTACTAGACAATATAGCCATCGCCACCCCGCTGGCAGGTTGTTTTATCCGTTTAGGTAACCTGATGAATGGTGAAATAGTAGGTACGGTAACTCATGTTCCTTGGGCGTTCATTTTTCCGCACGAAGATATGCAACCCCGCCACCCGGCACAACTCTACGAAGCCATCGCCTATCTTCTGATTTTTATCATAGGCTTGCGGTTGTATAAAAAGTACAAAACCACGCTATACCCCGGTTTCTATTTCGGCTACTGCCTCACTACCATATTCACCTTCCGCTTCCTTGTAGAGTTTATAAAAGCCAGCCAGGAAGCCTTTGAAGACAGTATGATGCTGAACATGGGGCAATGGCTCAGCATTCCGTTCATACTGCTGGGAGCGCACTTCATGTACCATTCTTTTAAACCCGTAAAATAAATGAAACATATAATAGATATTGAAACCTGGGAACGCCGGGACAATTATAATTTTTTCCGCAACTTCCATAATTCATGGATATCCATTACCAGTGAAGTGGATTGCACTGAAGCATTTCCAGCTGCAAAAGCCGCCAAGCGCTCTTTTTTCCTGTATTACCTGTATGCTGTGCTACGTGCTGCCAATGAAGTGAAAGAATTCCGTTTCCGTACAGATAAAAACGGACAGGTGGTTTATCACGATCAGGTGGACATCATATCACCTATCGCTGTACCCGGCAAGACTTTCTACACAGTCCGCATCCCTTACCATGCAGATTTTGAACGGTTTTATGCCGAAGCATATCACATCGTCCATAACATCCCCGAAGAGGTGACCCGTATGGAGCCGAAAAAGTCATTAAAGAACAGGGAGATTTTGATATTATCCAACTGAGTGCCACGCCTCAGCTTTATTTCACTTCACTCACCTATACACAAATGGCTCCCGACCATCCATTAGACTATCCGCTGATGAATGCCGGCAAAGTAGTGCCACGCGAAGGAAGACTGGTAATGCCCATCGCTTTCACTGTAAACCATGCTTTTGTGGACGGAGCGCACATAGGACAACTCTTTCAGAAAATAGAGGAGATATTGAAAGAGGTGGCTCAATAAATAGAGGGGTCTCAAAAGGCATAAAAATCCCTGTCGGACACGTATGTATGCATTTCCCTACATATACGTTCACATATATCCATAAAAGAATAAATAACCAGAAAAAGAAGACAATCTGTCAAAATGCCGATGCACGAGAATACGATGAAAATACACAAACTGTATCCTTTGAAACAGGACACCCTCATACACCGGCATTATCATTTTGACAGATTGCCAGTTTAATTAAATCAGTTTAGAAACGATAGCCTACGGAGAACTGGAAAGTTGAATTCCGCAAACCATTTTGTGCCTGTATCTTTTTTATTCCGACCCTATAATCAAACTTATCGTATAATGATCGGCAATAACAGCCTTCATTCCAACAATGCCCCCATAATCCCAACGGCGGAAAGCCTGAACGATTACCACTATTATTTCAGGTTCTAATGATGAGAA
>ENA-OQCF01000353-OQCF01000353.1-human-gut-metagenome-genome-assembly--contig:-NODE-353-length-17897-cov-5.179516_pt1 | contig 17897 bp, 22 predicted proteins | sample MGYA00242756_ERZ504573 | MGnify/ENA primary metagenome ERZ504573 (study PRJEB26092, sample SAMD00036240) | human gut metagenome | host: Homo sapiens | study: EMG produced TPA metagenomics assembly of... | reverse complement strand
CTCAAACTGCGCAGCACCGTCATCTTCGGCGGCGTGGGCCAGGCCCCGCAGGTGGAGGCCATCCGAAAGGGCGTGGACATCCTCATTGCCTGCCCGGGCCGTCTGAACGACCTCATCGGACAGGGCCATATCGACCTGTCGAACCTCGAGGTCTTTGTGCTGGACGAGGCCGACCGGATGCTGGACATGGGCTTTGTGCATGACGTGAAGAAGGTCATCGCAAAGCTGCCCGCAAAGCGCCAGAACCTGATGTTCAGCGCCACCATGCCCAAAGAGATCGAGCAGCTGGCCGCAGGCATCCTGCATGACCCCGCCTTCGTGAAGGTGGACCCCGTGTCCAGCACGGTGGAGCGCATCGACCAGAGCCTGTATTTCGTCGAGAAGGGCAACAAGAAGTTCCTGCTGCCCTGGCTCATCAAGAACCTGACCCCGCCGGTGCAGAATGCGCTGGTGTTCAGCCGCACCAAGCACGGCGCGGATAAGATCGCCCGCGATCTGACCAAGCAGGGCATCACCGCCGCTGCGATCCACGGCAACAAGAGCCAGACCGCCCGTGTGGCGGCGCTGGAAGGCTTCAAGGAGGGCAAGACCAGAGTGCTGGTGGCCACGGACATCGCCGCCCGCGGCATCGACATCAGCGAGCTGTCCCATGTGTTCAACTACGACCTGCCCGAGGTGCCGGAGACCTACGTCCACCGCATCGGCCGCACCGCCCGCGCGGGCGCAGACGGCACGGCGGTGAGCTTCTGCGCACCCGAAGAGATGGAATATCTGGCCGGCATCGAAAAGCTCAACCGCCGGAAGATCCCGGTGGTGTCCGGCCACCCGTGGGACGGCGTACCCGCCCCCGTAAAAGCAGCCCCGCCGGTGCGGGGCCGCAAGCCCAAGGCCGAACAGCCTGCCCCCGAAAAGGCCGAAACTCCCAAGGCGGAAAAAGCCGCCAAACCCGCTGCGCCCGAAAAAAAGAGTGCGGCCAAGCCCTCTGCGGCAAAAAAGCAGAAGGCTCCCAAAATCGAAGCAAAAGAGGAACAACTCATGGATGATAACAAGCGCACCCCCGGCGGACGCGACAACAGCCGCCGTAACAATAACAACCGCCCCCGCCGCGAAGGCAATGCCCCCGCACAGGGCGCAGGCCGCGGCAGCAACGCCCAGCCGAAGTTCGACCCCCACTTTGTGAGCGCCCCGGAGGCCACTCCGCTGCGCCCGGCCAAAAAGACTCCGGCTGCACCCGCCGCCCCGGCCATCCGTACGGCTGCACAGCCTGCTCAGCAGAACAGCAGCATGCAAGGCCAGAAGAGCCGTCGCAATGACCGCAGCGACCGTCCGGCCCGCCAGAACAGCCAGCCTGCCGCCCAGAGCCAGAGCGCAGAGCAGGGCCGCGGTGCAAACAACGGCCCAGCGCGGCCGTCAGAATGCGTCCCGCAATGCACAGCCTGCACCGGCCCGTGCCCCAGAGCGGAGAGCAGCCGCCGCGGCCGTGCCGCTGCTGCAAGGGACGAAGACCCGGGCCTTATGCTCATCAGCCGTCGTCCGCCGCAGCAGAAGTTCACGAACTTTGAGGAGTATATGACGCCCACGGCGGTGCAACTGCACCCATTGAGGACCACAGCGACGAAGTATGAGCAAAAATGAACCGTTTGCCCCATGGCAGTGCCCGCTGTGCGGGGAGAAACTGACCGGCGACAGCACCCTGAAATGCACAAAAGGCCACTGCTTTGACCGCGCCAAGGAGGGCTACTGGCATCTGCTGCCGGTGCAGAGCATGCGCACCAAGGCCCCCGGCGACAGCAAGGAGATGGTGGTCGCCCGCCGCGCGTTCCTGAATGCCGGATACTACGGCATCTTTGGCAAAGCGGTGGGTGAGCTGTGCGCAGAGTACGGCCAGCCTGCCAGCCCGGAGGCGGCGCTGCATCTGCTGGATGCAGGCTGCGGCGAGCTGGTACGACCGCTGCATCGCGCAGGCGCTTGCCGAAAAAGGCCGCCGGGTGCAGCTGGCGGGTTTTGATATCGCAAAGCCTGCGGTGCGCCTTGCGGCCAAGGCCCTGCCCACGGCACAGTATGCGGTGGCATCCAGCTTCAGCCAGCCGGTGCGCACCGGCTGGGCCGACCTGCTGCTGAACTGCTTTTCGCCCTTTGCACAGGAGGAATTCCTGCGGGTGCTGCGCCCGGGCGGACGGATGATCTATGTGGTGCCCGGTGCCGAACATCTGTACCAGATGAAGGCCGTGCTCTACGAAAAGCCCTATAAAAACCCGGTGCAGCAGATCGCCTATGACGGTTTTGCCGCCATTGGGGAACGGAAAGTGACCGGCCGCGTCACGGTGCCCCACGAACAGCTGGAAGCGCTGTTCGCCATGACACCCTATTACTGGAAAACGCCGCGCGGCGGGGCGGAGCGCCTTGCTGCGCTGTCCCAGCTGGAAACCGATATCTCGTTCCGGTTCCTTGTATTTGAAAAGCTGTAATGATAGCAGTTTGCGTTTTTAATGCACAAGCAGCATCCGCAAACTGCATATCGCAAATATGCCGTTTTAATAGGCACTATTTTTGAAAATTGCGGTAAAAAGCAGAAACGCTCGTCATGCAGAATTGTGTGACGAGCGCTTTTTTGCTTCAGTTTCTGTCAAAAGCCCCGTCCCCGAGGGGGCTGTCGAGCGAATACGAGACTGGAGGAGTTCCGTGTGATAGGTCGTCCACGAAAAACACCACTGCCCCCACCGCCGGAGGATAGGAGAAGTCCGGCAGGTGAGGGCAGCAGTGCTGTATCGGGATAGAGAGATCGCTTAGTGTTTTTCGCCCTTGGGCAGCAGACCGGCACGCTCCAGAGCCGGACGCAGGGCGAGGTACAGGATGACCGCACACACGGTGGAGGCCACGCTGTTTACAAAGGTGACACCGCCTGCAATTTTGGTCAGCGCCTGCGCCACGGTGTATTCCTGACCAAAGATGTACACATTGCGGAAGTAGCCCAGGAACGGGTCGGTCAGCACGTTCAGCAGCAGGCCGGAACCGGCAGAAACGATCACCTTGACGAGATAGCCGGAGCTGTGCTTGTCGAGGTCGCGCAGCTTGAATGCCTTGTGCGCCACGGCACCGCAGGTGATGCCGATGATGAACTTGAGCACAAAGGTGGTGACGGCGTAGCCCGGGTCACCGGCCAGAATATCGGCCAGCGCCAGACCAATGGCACCGGCCAGACCGCCGGACACACCGTCCAGCAGCAGGGCGGTCAGGGCGGTGAAGGTGTTGCCAAGATGGAACGAAGAACCGCCGTAGAACGGCACACGGAAGAACAGATAGGCCACAAGGCTTAAAGCGCATGACACCGGTCATGGCCAGCTCCTTGGTGGTGAAGGTGCGCTTGTACAGCACACTTGCAAACAGAATGACGATGACAACGACTGCCAGAAGCAGCCACATTGCAGTAGTAGACATGATTTTACTTTCCCTCCAAATTTCCGTTCCCGCGGCACCAAAGCCCCACTGGGGCTTTGATTGCTTCGCAACCACTTACCTACAATCCTACTTGACATTTGGGTGTCCAGCGGGTATGCTCCTATTATACGCGGAACTGACACCATGAAAATACCCAGAATAAAGTTTTTTAATGGGGTCAGTTTGATGCAATACCCAGACAGGAGGGATAATTTATGGTCCATCTGACCACGGCGCTGGATGCTTCTTCTGGTGTGCCGCTGTACGAACAGCTGTACCGCAGCCTTGCCGGAGAGATGCGAAGCGGCACCCTTGCGGCGGGCACCCGGATGCCCGGCAAGCGGCGGCTGGCGGCAGAGCTGTCCGTCTCGGTGAATACGGTGGATGCCGCCTATCAGATGCTGGCGGCGGAAGGGTATCTGGAATCGCGGGAGCGCAGCGGCTTTTATGTACAGGAATATCTGGCCCTGCGTCCCGGCCTGCCAGCGGGCCGGAACAGCCCGCACCGCCAAAACCGGAACCGCCTGTGCTGCCGGTGCGGTACGACCTTTCCACCCGCGGGGTAGACCCGGAGCTGTTCCCGTTCCGCACATGGGCGCGGCTGCAAAAGGAGCTGCTCTATTCTTCGCCCCAGCTGCTCACCCACGGCGATGCGCAGGCGACCCGGCCCTGCGGCAGGCGCTGGCGGAATATCTCTCTGAATACCGCGGTGTGCAGTGCGGGCCGCATCAGATCGTGGTGGGTGCGGGATTGGAATATCTGCTGGGCCTGCTGGCACCGCTGCTGCCCGGCCCTGCAGCGGTGGAAACGCCGGGCTACCCCCGTGCTTTGCAGGTGCTGCAGAACAACGGTGTGCACTGCTGCTGCCTACCGGTGGACGAGGACGGCCTTTCGGTGGAAGCACTGAACCGGTCGGATGCAGCGGTGTGCTACGTCACGCCCAGCCACCAGTTCCCCACAGGCGTTACCATGCCTGCGGGCCGCAGGGCCGAGCTTCTGCACTGGGCAGCCCGCAGGCCGGGCGGGCGGTATATTATAGAAGATGATTACGATTCGGAGTTCCGTTTTGATACCCGGCCTCTGCCCAGCCTGCAGGGCATGGCGGGTGCAGACGGCCCGGTGGTGTACCTCTCCACCTGCTCCCGCAGTCTGGCTCCCAGCATCCGTATCGCCTATATGGTGCTGCCGGAGCATCTTCTGCCTGCATGGCGGAAAAAATACCGCCTTTACTCCGGCACGGTGAGCCGGTTTGAGCAGCAGACGCTGGCCCGCTTTATCACCGAGGGCTACTTCACCCGGCATCTGGCCCGGGAACGTGTGGCCTACAAGGCCCGGCGGGACGCGCTGGCGGCAGCGTTGAACACTGCCTTTGCTCCCGGCGAGCTGACCCTTGCGGGTCTGCACACCGGACTGAACCTGCTGGCAAAGCTCAAAGACCCGCCGCCGGATGCTGCGCTGCGCTGCGCGGCGGAAGCCGAAGGCGTGCAGCTGAGCCTGCTGAGCGATTACGACCTGACCGGAGAAGCACCCTCAGCGGCGGGCACGCTGGTGCTGGGTTATGGCTCGCTGAAGGACGAGGCCTGCGCCTCGGTGGGCGAAACATTGAAAAAGGTCTGCATGGCAGCGCGGGAAGCATCCGTGACTGTGTAAGTGCCGCTGGCGGCATTCCACTGGCCGGGCAGGGCCTGCGCCGCCACAGCGGCGTTGTTGTTAGCAAGAAATTCCAGTGTGCGTTCCAAAGCGTCATAGTCCAGCGCGGTCAGGTCGGTGAGCAGGGCCGAACTGCTGGCACGCAGGCATCCGGCAGGGTGGCGGGCAGCAGGTCCAGATCCTGCCGGAGAAAAGCATCCCACACGGCAGCGCGGGCCGCTGCGGTGCGTACTGGTGAAAAGGCTTCGTCGGCCTGCAGCTGGCACAAGAATTCGTGCGCGTCCCCGGCGGAAATGCCCTGCACGGCCCGGCTGCGGCCATAGCGGGCAAGCTCTTCCTCGGTCAGTGCGCCGGTAAAGCCCACCCGCACCGGCCCGTACCGGCTGGCAATGCGCTCCAGCACATCGGGAGAAAAGGCCAGATACCGGGTGTCCTCCGGCAGGGCCAGCACCTGTGCCAGCGCTTCGCGGCAGCGGGCCGGGCCAGCGGCGGCATAGCAGCGGGCAAGGGATGTTTCTTCTTCTGCAAAAGGCACGGTGAGCACGGCAGGCACGCTGAGCAGATGCACGCAGTTCTGGCTGGCGTTCAGGTAGGCCAGCACAAAGCCGGGCTGTTCGCCGGAGACGCACAGCAGCACAGTGAGCTGGTCGGTGGTCTTGGGCAGCTGGATGGGCACACCGCTCTCGCTGCGGGCAGCCTGCCGCAGCTGGGTGCGCAGCTGCTGACGGGACAGCAGCACCGTGCCGCCCACCAGCGGCACCAGCACCAGCAGCGAAGCAAACAGTGCTGCCCAAAAGGGCTTCCAACCTCCACTGCGCATGGGATACACCGCCTTTCCTTTGCATAAAGCTTTGGCCTGCAGGCAAGACTTTATGCAGAAAAGGAGGCGTTTGCAGATGAAAAACAAAAAAGAGACAGCACCGACCACAGAGAAAGAACGGGAGAACTTCTGGCTGGAGATCGGCCCCGCCAGCGCCTATTACGGCACAGATTCTTACGAGACCGCGAAAGAAAACGGCGATGCCAGCCCGGATGGCAAAGCCCGGGGGTTTGAAGGCGCAGAGCCAAAAGAAAAGTAAAATAAATTTATGGCAGCGCTATGATGAGGGAGGATAAAAGTAATACCAAAACAAAATTCATCTGTCGGCATAACAGATGAAAAAGCAGCGTATGATATACAAAATGTCTTGCGCACAAGGACAGAATATGGTATAGTCTTTCTATCGCGCACAACTGTGCGCCAGAAGAACTGAAAAAGACGTGCACGGCGGAGAAAGACCGTGCACTCTGGAGAAGCCCGCTTGTAAAGTGGGTGCCGAAGGTGTAAGGCCGCAGGGAAAGCGGCTGTATCTCTCAGGCAAAAGGACAGAGCCATCGTCTTTGCGCAATGGGGCGCAGCCGGGAATGCGGCGCACCCCGGCTGCGGAAAATGAGAGCGCTCCGAATTTTGCGGGCAGAGCCTTTGGTGGGTTCTGTCCGCTTTTGTTTTGTGTATAGGGGGAAAGAGAGAATGGTCGAGATGATCACGCAGGTGAACAATGCCATCAATGGCGTGGTGTGGGGGCCGTTTGGTCTGGCACTGCTGTTCTGCACCGGCTTCTGGATGAGCGCCCGCACGGGCTTTTTCCAGTTCCGCAAAATGGGCTACTGGCTCCGGCACACCATCGGCGCGATCTTCACCAACAAGGACATCACCGCGCACACCAGCAAGGAGGATATGGCCATCAGCCAGTTCCAGAGCATGTGCACGGCGCTGGCGGGCACCATCGGCACCGGCAACATCGTGGGTGTGGCAACGGCCATCGTTTCCGGTGGGCCGGGTGCCATCTTCTGGATGTGGGTCATGGCATTGCTTGGCATGATGACCAGCTTTTCGGAGAATGTGCTGGGCGTGTACTACCGCCGCAAAAACGAAAAAGGCGAGTGGTCGGGCGGTGCCATGTACTACCTCACCGATGGTCTTGGCGCAAAGAAGGGCTGCAAACAGCTGGGCAAGGTGCTGGCAGTGCTGTTTGCCTGCTTCTGCATTCTGGCTTCCTTTGGCATTGGCAACATGAGCCAGATCAATTCCATCGCGGGCAACATGAACGCTGCTTTTGGTGTACCGACCTCGTCACCGGCCTGTGCCTGATGGTGGTTACGGCCCTTATCGTCATTGGCGGTTTGAAGCGCGTTGCTGCTGTTACCGAAAAGCTGGTGCCGCTCATGGCCCTGTTCTACATTGCAGGCGCGCTCATCATCGTAGTGCTGCACGCGGGCAACATCCCAGCGGCATTTGCGGCTATTTTCAAGGGTGCTTTCAATCTGAACGCCGCCGGCGGCGGTGCGCTGGGCTACGGTATCAGCCAGACCATCACCTGGGGCTTCAAGCGCGGTGCCTTCTCCAACGAAGCCGGTCTCGGCTCTGCCGTCATGGTCAACTCCGCTTCCAACGTCAAGGAGCCGGTGCATCAGGGCATGTGGGGCGTGTTTGAGGTGTTTGCCGATACCATCGTGGTCTGCACGCTCACTGCTCTGGTCATCCTGACCACCGGCGTGGTAGACCTGCAGAGCGGCGCTGTACTGGCCGGTGTGCAGGACAACGCATTGGTGGGTCAGGCCTTCACCGCCGCATTTGGCAGCTTTGGCCCCAAGTTCATTGCTGTTTCCATTCTGTTGTTTGCCTACTCCACTACGCTGGGCTGGAGCCACTACGGCACCAAGGCCGTGGAGTATCTCTTCGGCACCACAGGCAGCCGCATCTACAAGGTGGTCTTTGTGTGCATGACCGTGGTGGGTGCCACCATGAAGCTGGGCCTTGCGTGGGATCTTTCCGATACTTTCAACGGTCTGATGATGATCCCGAACCTGATCGGCGTGCTGGTGCTGTCCGGCACTGTGGTGGACATCACTCGCAACTACTTCGACCGCCGGGTGAAGGGCAAGGACATCGAACCCATGTGGTCGGCTTTCCTGGAGTACCAAAAGCAGGAGGAGGCCGAAGCCGCCGCAGAGGAAGCGGAGCTGGAAAAGGCCGCAAACGAATAAAATACCCAAAAGCAAGGGCTGTCTGTGAATGAGGACAGCCCTTGCTTTTGTCTGCTGCCCTGCCTTATAATAAATTAAAAAACAGGGGAGGGAACAACCATGAGCGAATTTTCCCATCTGAAAAACAAACTCCTTGCCGAACAGGTGGAGGACGAAATTTACCACTATATTCTGGATACCCCGCTGGAGCCGGGAGCCAAGCTGCCCAATGAATTTGAGCTGGGCGAAAAATTCGGTGTGGGCCGCAGCACGGTGCGCGAAGCCGTGAAGCTGCTTTCCAGCAAGGGCATCGTGGAGGTGCGGCGGGGCTCCGGCACCTATGTGGTCACGACCGCCAAGGGCCTTTCGGACCCGCTGAACCTGCGCAGCGTGCAGGACAAGAACGCACTGGCGCTGGATCTGGTGAACGTGCGCCTGTTGCTGGAACCGGGCATGGCCGAGATGGCAGCGCTGAACGCTTCCGACGAGGACATCGAGCGCATCCAGCGCCTGTGCGACCGGGTGGAGAGCAAGATCCACAGCGGTGATCTGTACATTGAGGACGACATCGCATTCCATACCTGCATCGCAGAGAGCAGCAAGAACATGGTGGTGGAGCAGCTGATCCCCATTATCGATACGGCGGTCATGATGTTCGTGAACGTCACCCACAAAAAGCTGACGGAGGAGACCATCCTGACCCACCGCATGATCACCGAAGCCATTGCCCGGCATGACTCCATTGGCGCCCGGTCTGCCATGGTGATGCACCTGAACTTCAACCGCAACTGCATCCGAAAGCTTTACGACGGCGAATGGGAAACCTGACGCCGCTGCATTTTACGTCCCCGCACAGTGCAAGGGCTGTGCGGGGATTTTTTACGTTTGAAGTTGTCTGATGACTTTTTAAGACGAATGACACAGAAAAGTCGGAAAACTGGTTAGAATCTATGATGTATCCAAGATTTCAGAGCAATGTGCACGAAAAACTGGGCTGGTTATTGTTATAAAGTGGGTTCTGACTGCGACAACTTGCAAACGAGGCGGGATTCGATTAAAATGAATATGTAAGATGTCCGACAGTCAAAAGGACGATTTGCAAAGCAGAAAAAAGAGTATTTTGGAGGTACGATCATGGAACTGCGTTCTCAGGCAGTGCGTAAACTGGCACCGGAAAACGATCCGCTGAAGATCGGCATGGGCTGGAAGGTGGACGACCTTGCAAAGCCCCAGATCATGGTGGAGAGCACCTTTGGCGACAGCACCCCGGCAGCGCCATCTGGATCAGTTCGTGAAGGAGGCTGTACAGGCAGTCAACACCCACGGCGGCAAGGCTGCACGCTATTTTGCAACCGATATGTGCGACGGTATCGCACAGGGCCACGACGGCATCAACTACTCGCTGCCCCACCGTGACGCCATCGTGAATCTGGTGGAAGCTCAGGCCAACGCCACCGTGTACGACGGCGGCGTGTTCATCGCCAGCTGTGACAAGTCCATGCCGGCCATGCTGATGAGCATTGGCCGCCTGAAGGATATGAGCGCCATCGTGGTCACCGGCGGCGTGATGGAAGCCCACACCCTGCCCAAGAAGTACGTGGTCAATGACCCCGCCTGCGCCATCAACGACCTGCTGACGCTGGAACAGATCGGCAAGTTCGACGCATGGGAAAAGACGGGCGTGATCCCCAACGAGCAGCTGGACTACTACAAGCACAATGCCTGCCCCAGCTGCGGTGCCTGCTCCTTTATGGGCACCGCTTCTACCATGCAGATCATGGCCGAGGCTCTGGGCCTGATGCTGCCCGGCACCGCCCTGATGCCGGCCACCGCCCCGGAGCTGAAGCAGGCTGCCTATGATGCCGGCGTTCAGGTGATGAAGCTGGTGGCGAGGGCATCAAGGCCAAGGACATACGTCACCATGAAGAGCTTTGAAAACGCCATCATGGTGCACGCCGCCATCTCCGGCTCCACCAATGCCACCATGCATCTGCCCGCCATTGCACACGAGTTCGGCTTTGAGATCGATGCCGACACCTTTGACCGGATGCACCGCGGCGCACACTATCTGCTGAACATCCGTCCCTCCGGCGACTGGCCCGCACAGTACTTCTACTATGCAGGCGGCGTGCCCCGCGTGATGGAAGAGATCAAGTCCATGCTGCATCTGGACGTGATGACTGTCACCGGCAAGACGCTGGGCGAAAACCTGGAAGACCTGAAGAAGAACGGCTTCTACGAGCACTGCGACGAGATCCTGCAGGAAAAGACCAAGGGCCTGGGCATCAAAATCACCCGCGAGGACATCATCCACAGCTTTGACAACGCCAAGGGCACCGACGGCAGCATCGCTATCCTGAAGGGCAATCTGGCCCCGGAGGGCAGTGTCATCAAGCACACCGCCTGCCCCAAGAACATGTTCCACGCCACCCTGCGCGCAAAGCCCTTTGACAGCGAGGAAGAGTGCATCAGTGCTGTTCTGAACAAGCAGGTCCAGCCCGGAGATGCCATCTTCATCCGTTACGAAGGCCCCCGCGGCAGCGGCATGCCCGAGATGTTCTACACCGGCGAGGCCATCTGCGCCGACCCGAAGCTGGCTTCCAGCGTAGCCCTCATCACCGACGGCCGCTTCTCCGGCGCAAGCCGCGGCCCGGTCATCGGCCATGTCAGCCCGGAGGCTGCAGTGGGCGGCCCCATCGCTCTGGTGGAAGAGGCGATCTCATCCGCATCGATGTGCCGAACCGCCAGCTTGCCATCGTGGGCGTGAACGGTGAGGAAAAGACCCCCGAAGAGATGGAGGCTATCCTTGCCCAGCGCCGTGCCAACTGGAAGCCCAAGGCTCCCAAGTACACCAAGGGCCTGCTGAAACTCTACTCTCAGCACGCCGTCAGCCCCATGAAGGTGCATATATGGAGTAAAAACGCTTCGTTTGCGATAAAAAGCAAAAACAAAAATCAACTGTTCAGCGTTGCTTTGCTGAACGGTCCGGATAAAGTTACGCCAAAAACAAAAAAGCGGATATTGCTTCACCTATAAAAACCATCGAGATCCGGTGTCCGTCTGCGGGGACGGCGCTGAAATAAGACCCAAAGCACACAAAACATCAAAAAATGGAGGAAACGTTTATGACAGCTGTTGCAACCCCGGACGCCGCACGGCTCGTGTTCGCCGCGGTGGCGGGCCTGATCCTTTTGCTCATCCTTATCATCAAGTTCAAAGTCCACGCCATGATCTCCATCCTGATCGGTGCGGTGGGCATCGGCCTGATGGCCGGTATGCCCCTGTCTGACATCATCGGCTCGGTCAACGAAGGTATCGGCAACACCTTAAAGGGCATCGCTCTTCTGGTGGGCCTTGGCTCCATGTTCGGTGCCATTCTGGAAGAATCCGGCGGCGCACAGACGCTGGCCGTGACCATGGTGCGCAAGTTCGGCGACGAAAAAGCCGCATGGGCGCTGGGTATCACAGGTCTGGTGGTGGCCATGCCGGTGTTCTTTGATGCCGGTCTTATCATCTGATCCCGCTGGCCTTCTCTCTGGCAAAGCGCACCAAGCGCTCGGTCCTGTACTATGTCATCCCTCTGCTGGCCGGTCTGGCTGTCGGCCACGCCTTCATCCCTCCCACGCCGGGCCCCGTTCTGGTGGCCAGCATGCTGGGCGTTGATCTGGCTGGGTCATCCTCATCGGCATCTTCTGCGGCATCTTCGCATGATCGCCGCCGGTCCCATCTGGGGCAGCATCTGCGGCAAAAAGTACATGGTTGAAGTCCCCGAGCACATTGCACAGCAGGCAGACATTGACGAGAGCAAGCTGCCCAAGTTTGGCACCATCGTGGGCATCATCATGATCCCGCTGCTGCTCATCATCGCAAACTCCGTGGCAAAGGTAGTGCCCGCACTGGCAGGCATCCAGCCCGTTCTGGCCTTCCTCGGCGAGCCCTTCATGGCGCTGCTGCTGGCTACCATCGCTGCTATGTACCTGCTGGGCACCCGCCACGGCTACACTAACGCCCAGCTGGAAAAGATCATGACCAAGTCTCTGGAGCCCACCGGTATGATCCTGCTGGTCACTGCCTGCGGCGGCGTGCTGCGCTATATGCTGCAGAACTCCGGTCTGGGCGATGTCATCGGCAACGCGTGGCAAACGCCAGCCTGCCGCTGGTGCTGGTGGCCTTCATCGTGGCTGCTCTGGTGCGTATCTCGGTGGGTTCCGCTACCGTGGCTATGACCATGGCAGCCGGCATCATCTCCGCCATGCCCGGCCTCAGCGAGCTGAGTCCGCTGTACCTCGCCTGCGTCACTGCTGCCATCGCCGGCGGCTCCACCGTGTGCTCTCACTTCAACGACTCCGGCTTCTGGCTGGTGAAGAGCCTGGTGGGCATGGATGAAAAGACCACCCTCAAGACCTGGACCATCATGGAACTCTGGTTGGCGGTGTGGGCTTCCTGGTAGCACTCATCATCTCCTTCTTTGCCTGATCATCCTCATCTGCGGGGCTGTGCCTGCACACAGTCTGCGCAATGCTTTGCAAATTCCTGCAATCTCCTCAGCACAGCAGACCCCCGGGCGGTTTACCGTCCGGGGGTCTGCTGCTTTCTGTATTATCTGTATTATAAAAGCGGAAGGTCCGGCCCGGAGGCCAGCTGGATGAAGGCGTCCATTTCCCGGGTGCAGCATTTATCCTTGTGGTAGAACATCTGGCGGTACATGGTCAGCCGGAAGTCTGACACCTCCAGAATGCGCAGATCTCCTCTGGACGCAGGCTCGGCCACAGCGAAGCGCGGCAGCAGGGAAATGCCGGAGGAGCGCTCCAGCATCTTGATGATAAAGGAGGTATCGCTGATCTCTAGGCTGGGGGTCAGCTCGATCTGGCGGGAAGCCAGAAACCGGTCAAAGGTGCGGCGGTAGTTGGCGTTGCGTTCGGTGAGGAAGAAGGGCTTGTCCAGAAGCTCTGCTACCCGGTACGGGCCGGGGTGGCCGAGGTCGATGTCCGGGGAAGCCACGAACACCACCTCCTCCGGGATCTCGTTGCATTTGTGCCAGCTGTTGGAGTAGCGGGGCTCGTCCAGAATGCAGATGAGGTCCACCTCGCCGCGCTCCATCTTTTCGATCAGCTCTTCCGGGGAGCCGGTAGTGACCCGAAGGCTGACTTTGGGGTGTTCCACCCGGAACTGATGCATCAGGCCGGGCAGACGGAAAAAGCAGAGGGATTCCAGCGTGCCGATGTGCAGGCAGCCCTCCAGCTCGGCATCCTCGCTCAGGGCGCGGCGGGCGTTGTGGATGGTATCCAGAATGCTGTTGGCGTATTCCAGAAAGCACTGACCCTGTGCGGTCAGGATCACCCGCTTGCCCATGCGGTCGAACAGGCGCACACCCAGCTCTTCTTCCAGCGCTTTGATCTGCACGGTAACGGCAGACTGGGAATAGCCCAGACTTTCCGCTGCCTTGGAAAAGCTCTGGAACTGGGCGGCACGGATCAGGGTGTTCAGCTGGCGCACTTCCATGGCAAAGCTCCTTTGATATTAAGATTTTTAAACTATAACTTTATTTTTATGAATTTGAATCATGCATATGTCTATGTTAAACTAAATGTGTCAACACGTCAAGTGAAAATTTGACGTTTCGTGAAAGGCTGGCCGTGCGGGCTGCGGCGGAGAGAGCGCTGTCAGGTGCCGCACAAAGGTCAGGATAGGAAAAGGAGGATTTTATTCTTATGGAAAAGAAAAAATTCAAGCTCGGACTGCTGCCGAAGCTGCTCATCGCCATCGTGCTGGGCATCATCATCGGCCAGTTCTTCCGGTGTGGTTCTGCCGGGTCGTCGTCACGGCATCCAGCATCTTCAGCTCGTTCCTGAAGTTCATCATCCGCTGATGATCGTGGCCTACGTCACCATGGGCATTGCCGACTTGAAGAGCGGCGCAGGCAAGCTGCTGCTCATCACGGTGGCTCTGCCTACGGCTCCACCTGATCGCAGGCTCGGCATCCTATCTGGTGTCTGCAAGCCTGTTCCCCAGCTTCATGAGCGAAGGCGCTCTGGAACAGATCGCCGCCACGGCTGACAACTCTCTGGTCAGCTACATCTCCATCTCCATCCCTCCGCTGCTGGACACCCTGTCTGCCGTGGTGCTGGCCTTCGTACTGGGCCTGTGCATGTCCACCTTGCGCGGCAAGACCATCGGTGATACACTTTATAATGGAATGAAGGACTTCTCCGGCATCATCGATCAGGTGCTGCACAGCGTCATCATCCCGCTGCTGCCCCTGTACGTCTGCGGTACCTTCATCGACATGACCAAGTCCGGCAAGACCTACGCCATTCTGAGCATCCTGTGAAGGTGTTCCTGGTGGTCATCATCATGCATCTGGTCTGCATCTTCCTGCAGTTCTGCGTTGCAGGCGCTGTGAGCCACAAGAGCCCCTTCAAGATGATCCGCAACCAGATCCCCGGCTACACCACCGCTCTGGGCACTCAGTCCTCTGCAGCCACCATCCCGGTCAACCTGCAGTGCGCTGCGGCTGACGGCGTGAGCGAGCAGATCCGCAACTTCGTGGTGCCTCTGTGCGCCAACATCCACATGGCAGGCTCCATGATCACTATTACCGCCTGCGCAACTGCCGTCTGCCTGATGAACCAGCTGCCCATCAGCCTTGCTACCGTGGTGCCCTTCATCATGACGCTGGGCGTTGCCATGGTGGCTTCTCCCGGTGCTCCCGGCGGCTCCATCATGACCGCTCTGCCCTTCCTGTACATGATCTTTGGCGCTGAGGCCGGTGACCCCAATGGCCCCATCTGCGCCATCATGGTGGCTCTGTACATCACTCAGGATTCCTTCGGCACTGCCTGCAACGTCTCCGGCGACAACGCCATCGGCGTGATCGTGGAGACCATCTACCAGAAGTTCATCAACAAGAGCAGCGCAAGCGTCTGATGCGCGGCGCGGTTCTTGACCTGACAGGAGTGACACCCCATGGCATTTATCAGTGTTTTTGATGTTCTGGGCCCGAACATGATCGGCCCTTCCAGCTCCCACACCGCAGGTGCGGAGATCATCGCCTTTCTGGCACAGAAGATGATCGCCCCGCCGCTGAAGCGGGCGGACTTTACCCTCTACGGCTCCTTTGCCAAGACCTACCACGGCCACGGTACCGACCGCGCCCTGTTGGGCGGCATCATGGGCTTTTCGGCCGATGATACCCGCATCCGGGATTCCTTTGCCATTGCCACCGACCGCGCCTTGGCTACAGCTTCACCCCCAATGAGGTGGAGACCGACATCCACCCCAACACGGTGGATATCCGCATGGAGAATGCGGCCGGTCAGGTGATGACCGTGCGCGGTGAATCGCTTGGCGGCGGCAAGGTGCGCATCGTGCGGATCAACGGCGTGGAGGTGGACTTTACCGGCGAGTACAATGCCCTCATCGTGGTGCAGAAGGACAAGCCCGGCGTGGTGGCCCACATTACCAAGATCCTCAGCGACCGCAGCGTGAACATTGCGTTCATGCGTCTGTTCCGCGAGGAAAAGGGACACACGGCTTACACCATCGTGGAGTCGGATGAGCGCCTGCCCGAGGGTGTGGATCAGCTGCTGCTGGCAAACCCGAACATCAACGATGTAATGGTCGTGCAGCCGTAAGGAGGGACAAGCGATGAACATGGATTTCAAGTCCGCCAAGGAGCTGCTGGACCTGTGTGAGGAAAACCAACTGCCCATTTCGGAAGTGATGCGCCAGCGGGAATGCCTGCTGGGCGAAACGCCCCGGGATGCTGTGGACCACCGCATGGCAAAGGCATGGGAGATCATGCGCGCTTCTGCCACCCAGCCGCTGAAAAAGCCCATCAAATCCATGGGCGGGCTCATTGGCGGCGAGGCCAAAAAGCTGGAAACACATTATAATAAGAAGAAAAACATCTGCGGCGACGTGCTGCAGAAGGCCATGACCTACGCCATGGCCGTGCTGGAAGTGAACGCTTCCATGGGCCTGATCGTGGCTGCACCCACCGCAGGCTCTGCAGGCGTGGTGCCAGGCATGATGCTGGCCCTGCAGGAGTGCTACCGCATCTCCGACCAGCGCATCGTGGATGCCCTGTTCAACGCCGGTGCCGTGGGCTATCTTGCCATGCGCAACGCCACCGTGGCCGGTGCCGTGGGCGGCTGTCAGGCCGAGGTGGGCATTGCGTCTGCCATGGCTGCTTCTGCCGCCGTGGAGCTGATGGGCGGAACCCGCAGCAGTGTCTGGATGCAGCTTCCACCGTGCTGATGAACATGCTGGGCCTTGTGTGCGACCCCGTAGGCGGCTGGTGGAGTACCCCTGCCAGAACCGCAACGCTGCCGGTGTGGCCAACGCCTCATTGCAGCGGAACTGTCCCTGAGCGGCATCCGCCAGCTGATCCCCTTCGACCAGATGCTGGACGCTATGTACGCTGTGGGCAAGCGCCTGCCCGCCGAGCTGCGCGAGACCGCCCTTGGCGGCTGTGCCGCCACCCCCGCCGCCTGTGCCGCCTGCGGCCTGTGCAGCGGGAACTGATCTTTCAACATGCAGCGCCGCCGGTGTGGAAACGCTCGGCGGCGTTTTTGCGCGTTCGTGACCGGAAATGCCGGCCCAAACGGCGGGGCTTTGCATCTTTTTGTGCAAACACACCGAAAAGATGGCCGGGATGACTGGCGCTTGTCTGCGAAATGTGATAAACTAAACGCAGAAGTGCTCTGCGCAGCCCGTGCAGAGCGGCAAAAAAGATGATAAGTGAGGTCGTTTGTAATGAAGATCATTCGTGCAAAAGATTATGCGGATATGTCCCGCAAGGCAGCCAATATCATTTCGGCGCAGGTCATTATGAAGCCCAACTGCGTGCTGGGTCTGGCGACCGGCGGCACCCCCGTGGGCGCGTATGCACAGCTGGTGGACTGGTACAACAAGGGCGACATCGATTTTTCTGAGGTGACCACCGTCAATCTGGACGAGTACCGCGGCCTGCCCAAGGAGCACCCGGAAAGCTACTGGAGCTTCATGCACCGCAACCTGTTCGACAAGGTGAACATCGACCCTGCCAAGATCAACCTGCCGGACGGCACCAACCCCGATGCAGAGGATGCCTGCGCAAAGTACAACCAGATCATCCACGCTGTGGGCGGCATCGACCTGCAGCTGCTGGGCATCGGCCACGACGGCCACATCGGCTTCAATGAGCCGGGCGAAGCCTTTGAGCTGGAGACCCACTGTGTGAACCTGACCGCCGAGACCATTGAGGCAAACAAGCGCTTCTTTGACGGCAATGTGGATCTGGTGCCCAAGCAGGCTTATACCATGGGCATCAAGACCATCATGCAGGCACGCAAGGTGCTCATGGTGGCAAACGGCGCAGGCAAGGCCGAGATCGTCAAGAAGGCATTCTTTGGCCCCGTCACTCCGGAGGTGCCCGCAAGCATCCTGCAGATGCATCCGGACTTCACGCTGGTGGGCGACGAGGAAGCTCTGAGCCTGATCTGATCGTTCCACGCTCTGACTGCCGCACGGTGCAATGCTGTGCGGCAGTTTTTTGCTGCCAACGGCTTTACAATCGCGCAAAAAGGCGGTATTCTTTTATATATGACACTTTTCTCAGGGAGGAAACCATGGATATCCGCCAGCTGCACTACTTTCTGGTATTGTGCGATGAAATGAATTACAGCCGCGCGGCACAGCGGCTGTTTTTGTCACGGCAGGCACTGCGGCAGAGCATCTCTGCGCTGGAAGCCGAGCTGTGCGGGCCGCTGTTCCTCAGTGCCCACCACAAGCTCACCCTTACCGACCGCGGCATGAGCCTG
>ENA-OQCF01000352-OQCF01000352.1-human-gut-metagenome-genome-assembly--contig:-NODE-352-length-17927-cov-5.775000_pt1 | contig 17927 bp, 25 predicted proteins | sample MGYA00242756_ERZ504573 | MGnify/ENA primary metagenome ERZ504573 (study PRJEB26092, sample SAMD00036240) | human gut metagenome | host: Homo sapiens | study: EMG produced TPA metagenomics assembly of... | reverse complement strand
CCGCCTGTAAACCCTGAACCATGCCGCCGCAGCTCGTTCTCAATTTCAGCCTGCGACAAAACAAAAGCGGAGGGCGTTTTTTTCGCTCCTCCGTCTTGGTTCGATTTTTTCGATTTGCTGGGCGTTCGGTGGGGAAGACGGCAATCCAGAAAACTTAGCTGTAGATCAGCTCCGTCATCACCAGCTCCTCTGCCTGCGTTTTCAGGCCGTTCATGTGCTGTACCCACGCCATCTGGTTTTGCTCCTTGTCCGGTGCCGGGTTCTGTTTCAGCAACTGCTCCATGGTCTGCTGCATCCGGCTTTCCGCCGTCTGCTCCACTTCCATCAGGTGCGGGTACAGGCTCCCGTTCAGGAGCATCGTGTTGTACAGTGCCGGGTGCTGCTGCCTCAGAAAGCTCAGGCGCATCCTGCCGTACTTGCCCAGCGGGGTCTTCGGCTGGCTGAGGGTCAGGTTCGGGAGCTGGTAATCCCCGATCTTCGTGTAATTCAGACTGCTGCTCATATTCTTCCATCCTTTCTACGTTTCGGCGGCGGGTCGTGGTTTTCACCGTCCGCTCGATTTTGCGTAAGACCTCGCGGCTGATGTCGCTGGTAGCGGCACCCAGCGCATAGACTGCATCGGGTGTGGAAAAGGTGTGGATGGCCTGAAAGTCATCCTTGTCAAAGTAGCCTTCCGGCTCAAACCCGCATCGTTCTAATAGGGTGTAGGTGACGCTGATGGCGGCGGCGGACTTGAACTGCATCTCCACCCCGGCATCATCATAATCCATCAGCAGCGAACCGTCAACGATGGCGCGGATGTTCCCCGCCGTTGTTGTCCCAGTAATCTGCCACCAGTTTCCCTGCAACGTCCGCAAGCTGCTGGCTGACACGCTCTCCGCTGATGCCATAGGTGGCGGCGAGCATTTCCGAAACCGGCTGTTTCAGGTCATCGTTGTACTGCCACACCTCCGGATCACGGGAATTGCGGCGCACCCCGGTGTCCGACACATCGAAAACGTAGTGCAGTCGGGGAAATCCGCTGGATTCGTCCAGCAGAGCGATGCCCTTGGCACCCCGGCGCACATAACGGTTCATCCTGTTGTTCCAGATGTCAAAGTCGGCGCAGGCAGTGGCATCCGGGCGCTGAGCATAGATCATCAACTGGTCCGCAAAAGGGTACTTGTACAGCCGGGATGCGGTTGTCAGGTAGTCCGTCCAGCTTTCCCAATACCGGGTCAAGCCGTTCGCCGTGCGCTGGGCAAGGGCGAGATATTCTTCGGTTTTGCTTGGCATAGCGTTCCTCCCTTCAATCTCGTTGTAAACAAAAAAGCGAGCGGCCTTTTCAGGTCACTCGCTTATGGAATTAAAACTGGTTTTAGTATAGCATGAATCGAAGCGTTCTATCAAGACCTCACTTTTGAGGGTTTCAAAAACTGGAACCGCAAAGTTTCGATTTCAAAGCAAGAACGTTCTGACGAATCTGCTCTATGACTGCTTTGAATTCATCATCGCTTTTTCCGGTAGGGTCATCCAGACCCCAATTCTCATCAAAAGGTCTGCCAATAAACGGGCAGCTGACATTGCAGCCCATGGAAATAGCGATATCCGGCTTTGGAATTGCAGAAATCAGCTTGGAATACTGTGTCTTTTCCATGTCGATGCCATATAGTTCTTTCATCAGGCGCACAGCATCCTGATTGATCTGCGGTTTGGTTTCGGTTCCAGCCGAGTAGCTTTCAAACACATCTGCGGCCAGTACCTTGCCAAAGGCTTCGGCAATCTGACTGCGGCAGGAATTATGGACACAGATAAAGGCGATTTTGGGTTTTGACATATAGGTGTTCCTTCCCCACAAACTGGAAGTTATCGCTTTGTTTCCAGCTCTACATTTTTATAACTAATTGCGATATGGCACGGAGCAAAGATAACAGCAGCCACTATTAGAGGGATATAACGACTCAATATTCCGCTCGCCAAAAAAATCACTGACGGAATAATTGATAATGCCAGTGCTCTGAAAATGCTGTTCCTCTTAAAGCAAATAATCCAGATTAAACAGTATGCTGCTAATAACACAACATTAACTATTAAATATAAGGAAAAACTCTCATCTGGCGAAAAGCCAAATCCACATCTCGGGATTATAAATACCATAAAGCCAAAACAACCCATTCTACCTATCTGCTCCAAGACTTCCACGAACTTATTTTTCCAAAGATTCTGAAATCCGTCCTTATTTATGGATGCAAAAATTATATTTGGAATCATTATAACAAGCATAAATGCAAGTCCATAAAAATTTATCCAGTTCATATATTCCCTCCTCCATAAATCCCGATTTGTCAATCAAAAACAGAAAGAAAAATATTTTTATTTCTTTCGGGTATCCTTCTGCTGAACTGCCAGCATAAGCAATGATCTTAACTAGAGGATATAAAATCCGCTTTACTCTTCGAATCTTCCTTCATGCGCAGTTCCTTCTGCCACAGCGCGAGCTGTCCTCGCGCGAAGAGGCTGTCGATCTCGAGCTCTTCATCCAGTACGAGGAGATCTGCGTCGGCGCCTGCGGCGATGCATCCCTTTCGGCCATCCTGCGCGAGCAGAGTCGCCGGTGTGGTCGTCAGAAGCTTCAGTGCCTGCTCGAGCGGCATGCCCATGCGCACCAGCGCCCGGATGGTTTTATGCAGGTACTTCGGCGACGCATAGGTCAGTCCCACGCACTCGCCTGCGTCGTTAAAACGCGGCTGGCTTCCGTAGGCGTCACTTGACAGGCTCACATGATCCGGATTTACGCCCTCGCGGTGCAGTAAATCAAAGAGCTTTCGGGCATCCTCTTTCACCGCCACCTCATCCGAGCCGGCGGTACAGTCGATGTAGCCGCCTCGCTTCACGAGCTCTACGCCAGCGTCGATGAGCTCTGGTGAGCGCAGCATATGCGTCGGGAGCAGGTTCTTCGCCGGTACATCCGAGTGATCCAGTACGTAGAAAATCGGATCCAGCTTCGCCTTCCCGCTGCCCATGTGCATCGTCACGAGCCCCGGTGTGCCGCTTAGCAGACCGGCGCGGCGTGCAGCTGTTGCCAGTGCGATCAGCTCCGCTCCACCCGGATTCGAGCTTCGATGATCAGATACCGCGACCTTCACACCGATCATCGGTGGGATCAGAACGATGTCCCGCTCGACGCTGCCGGTGAGTGTCGTCGGCGGGTAGCCATAGGACGAGGTCAATGTATACACCGTCATGCCTTCTTCTGTCAGTGCACGGGCCTTCGCCACCAGGTTCTCGAGCTTCTCGTGATGCCGTCCGTGCCCAGAAGCCCGACGACGGTCGTGATACCATTCTTAAAAAAGGTGCTGAGTGAAGACTCCGGCACACGGGAAGCCGGACCCTGCTCTCCGCCGCCACCGGTGATATGCACATGCAGATCGATGTAGGCCGGCACGAGGGTCTTTCCCGAGAGATCATAGACATCGACATCCGGAAGTTCATCATAACCTGTGATTTCTTCCGCGATTCGGAGGATCCTCTCCCCCTCGATCAGCACATCCCTTTTACCGAGAGGAGCTGGTGTGTAAACATTGGCATGCTTTAATAATTTCATAGAATCATCCTTTCTATGGCTTCGTGTTCTGGCCTTGATTGAGGCGATGTTTTATATGGACATGAGCTTACATCTATCTAGTATAAATTTTGACACGGCTTATGTCTGTACGTAAAATATGATTTTCGTGATTTTACGGAACCATTATAGACATTCTTTACTCAGATTTTACCTATTCTATGTGTTTTTTTATTTTGCAGAATTATCATACAGATAAATCCCGATTTGTCGAGTTCAGTATACCACACCGAATCCCATTGTAAAAGAGCCTATGTATGCCGCCCGCAGGCGGCGAAAGTCAGTCCGGGGGAAATTCCAACTCGCCAAACTCCGCATCGGTCAACAGTTTCAGCTTTTCGATAACACCTTCCGACAACTCCCGCAGGGCGGTTTCATCGGGCATCAGGTAGCACTGCATCAGCCGCAGTTCGTGGATAAGTCCCATCCGGGTGCCGGTGTTGTAGAGCATCATCAGCGTGAGTTCTTCATGGTTAAAGTTCATGCGCATCCCTCGCTTTCCGGCAGACGGTGGGATTGCACTCCGGGGCATCGCACTTTTCTTTGAGATTCATCAGAACCGAAGCACGTTCCGGCTTTTTATCCAGAAACCCCTGTAAATCTTTGAAGCCGATGCTGTCCACATAATGCACAGACACCTCGCCATTGCGTTTGAGTGCGATCACATCGCTAACCGACAGACTGTGTCCCTCAAAATCTTGCGGACGGGAGAGGTTAAACACCTGAAACAGTTCTTCCAAAACCTCGTTGCTCGGAACATCCTGCCACATGGCGGGCAGATCAGCATAGTAGGTGACCTCGTAATGCTCCGGGTCGGGCGTTTTGCCTCGACGATTCAACTCCCGCATAGAAGCAAATCTTTCATCGAAGATTTTTTCGTCATGCCGCAGCTGCATCACCATATAAACATCGCACCCTGCGCTCAGAAACTTCTGCGGGATGTCCGTCATGGGTTCACCGTCAAAATTCTGGTTCCATTTTTGCTGCATCGTCCACCTCACAGTTCTGGCGCAGAACGTGCAGAGGATTTTGGCGCAGCCGTATCACTTGCCAGTTCTGCCAGCTTTTCCATTGTGGAAGAGCGATGGTCTGCGCTCCGTTCCTCGGCTTCCGCAACTTTATCCATAACGGCATCGTAGTCCTGCAACAGCCGCCGCCCCTTTTCCATGTGGTGCGCTTCCAGAATCTGCTCACGGGCTTCCTGAATGGTCAGTTCCGGGGCATCCAACTGCCCGCCGTCCATCACAGAATAATCGCTGTGGTAGAGTGTGTAGTCCCATCCATCCTCACAGGACTGGATGGCAAGATAGCCTTTGCCGCCCAGTTCCCATGCAGCCTGCTCGTCCTGTGTCTCGATCTCCGGGTAGAAGTCTGCATGGTTTCGTTCCATAACCTCGGCAAACTGGCAGATGTGGAACACATTGCCCAAACCGCCCATGTCAAAGTGATAATCATCCAGATGTTCCACCCGTGCCGTAAAACTGCGCCCATCCGGGTAATCCACCTGAATCACGCCGCCATCGGGAATGCGATAGAGGTCATCATAGTGGCTGTTGATGAGACGAATATCCTTCGGCAGCGTTTCCGGCTCCCAGATGCGCCGTCTGCCGATGCCCGCCTGCGGGATGTTTTCGAGGATCTTTACGCTTTCCTGTTGGATGACCTTGCGGTCATCGTCCGAAAGTGCAAACAGATACCAGTTCCGGGCGGCAGGGATGGCGTTCCGTCCATCGGGCGGCAGATTCTTTTCCGAGATCTGCCCACTTTCCAGCGGCTCACCAGTTACCTTGTTGTAGGTGGCAAAGCCGACCCCTGCACCGTTTTCCCGGAGATGCAGATAGCGTTCATCGTTGATAAGGTAGACCGCTTCTTTTATCTGCTCCATCAGCACCCACCTTCAAATTCCAGAGAAAACTTGCTGCGGCCATCGGCTTCACAGGACAGCAGCACGGTGGCATTGTAGGTCTTGCCCTTGGCACTCTTGCAGTCCTTCAGCCGGACACGCCCATCCCGCAGCAGCTTGTCCGCCACATGAGCGTCCAGCCGCTTGCCCAGACGCTTGAAGAACGCATTGTCCTTCCACAGCACGAAACGGCAAGGTTGGATTCACAGAACCAGCCTTTTTCACGCTCTACAACATTTGCACCGCAATTCGGACAGACACCAATGATTTTGTTTTTCATAAGCGCATTCGCTCCCTTCGCAGCCTCGGTGGTCGTTACCAGCGAGGAGATCATCTCTTTGATTTCAGTCATAAAAGTTTCCGGCTCCATTTCGCTGCGCTCGATTTGCAGCAGTTTTGTTTCCCAATCAGCGGTCATTTCCGGGGATTGGATTTCTTCGGGCATTACGGTAATGAGGGCTTTTCCCTTATCCGTGGGCAGCAGCACCTTGGCTTTCTTGGTGCCCTTCCGTTCCAGAAAGCCCTTCTGCACCAGCTTTTCAATAGTTGCGGCGCGGGTGGCCGGGGTGCCGATGCCCTGACGTTCCACACCCTCCGGCATACTGTCTGTACCCGCCGCCTGCATAGCTGACAGGAGGGTATCTTCCGTGTAGGATTTCGGCGGGGATGTTTGCCCCTCTTTCAGTTCGGCACTGGTAACGCTGCACTGGCTCTGCTCTTGCACATCCGGCAGAACAGCCGGTTCTTTCTGCTTGCCAAGCAGTTCCCCCAGCATTTTCCGCTCCATGGTTTTCCATCCCTCGGACAGCACCACCTTGCCCTTTGCGGAGAACTTCTCCCCGGCACAGATGGTGGTGAGCGTGGTTTCTGCATAGCGGTGCAGCTCACCCACGGCGCAGAGCAGCCGTGCGGCAATCAACCGCAGAATATTCCGCTCTCCGGCAGGGAGGGCGGCAAGGTCTGCTTTTGCTATGCTTTTCGTGGGCAGCAGTGCATGGTGTCGGTGACCTTGCTGCCGTTGATGACCTGCTGCACATGGATGGGAAACGGCTCTTCCACAGCAAACGCCTTGCCCGTATTCGTCACCAGCCCCGGCAGGATGCCGCCATATCCTCCGTCAAAAAGCGGCTGTCTGTGCGGGGGTAGGTGATGAGCCTTTTTTCGTAAAGACTTTGGGCATAATCCAAGGTCTGCTGTGCCGTAAATCCCAGCAGGCGGTTGGAATCCCGCTGCAATGCGGTAAGGTCATAGAGCGGCGGCGGATTTTCGGACTTTTCCTTGCGCTCCATCTTCTGCACCGTGACACGCCCCTCCTTTCGACATTTGGAAAGCAGCAGTTCGGCATCCGCTTTCTGTGCAAACCGTTTGCTGGATGCAGTGCCGCCGTCTGCAAGGGTCAGGGCAACCGTGTAGAATTTCTCCGGCACAAAGGCGGCGATAGCGGCTTCCCGCACTACTGTCATGGCAAGCACCGGGGTCATAACACGCCCCACCGCCAGCGGTTGACCGTACAGGCACGAAAAAAGCCGGGAAGCGTTGATGCCGACTATCCAGTCGGCACGTTCCCGGCAGAGTGCTGCATTGTACAGCGCATCGTATTCAGTTGACGGTTTGAGGTGGGCAAAGCCCTCCCGGATGGCATTTTCCTCCATGCTGGACAGCCACAGGCGGGAAAAGGGCTTTTTGCAGCCCGCTTGCTGGTACACCAAGCGAAAAATTAGTTCGCCCTCACGCCCTGCGTCCGTAGCACAGATCACGCTGTCCACATCCGGGCGGTGCATCAGCTTTTGCAGGATGCCGAACTGCTTTTTGGTGCTGGCAGACACCAGATACTGCCACTTTTGCGGCAGGATGGGCAAATCTGCGATACTCCACTTGACGTATCTGGCGTTGTAGACATTGGGTGGGGCAAGTTCCACCAGATGACCAACGCACCAGCTTACCAGATAGCCGTTGCCCTCCAGATAACCGTCCTGACGGTTGGTGGCACCAAGAACTTTGGCGTAGGACATGGCAACCGAGGGCTTTTCTGCTACAACTAGAATTGAAATAAGCAATCCCTCCAATCTGTTTTCATTTGGATATGTACGGCGGCAAACGCCGCCTTGAAATCAGATGGGTTCGGTGTCCTGCTCGTCCGGGGCTTCGTCCTCGTCCGGCACATCGGTCGGAATTTCAAAATCGCCCTTGTCCTCGGTATAACCTGCATCGGGGTCGAGGGCTTCTTTTTCTGCCTGCTTTTTCTGCTTCTGCTTTGCAAAAACGTAGAAGCCGCCGCCTGCCGCCAGCGCAATCAGCACGACCACACCCAGAAAGCCGGATGCGATCTTTGTGACCTTGTTTTCCTTGGGCTGTTCTGTGCCGGATGCTGCCGCTTCTTCCGCAGCTTTTTTCGCTTCCTCCTCGGCTTTCAGCCTATCCTGTTCCGCCTGCGCCGCCGCTTCTTTTTCAGCGGTATAAGCGTCTGCATCTTCTTCCTCCATCAGGGAAAGAAGGTCGGCTTCATCCACGAGATTCATGAAATGAACGGTGTTTTCACCCTTGGTGTTGCGGTCAATGACCAGATAAAACGTATTGCCAGACTTCGACACCAGCGTGATAAACTGCTGACCGCTGCCATCCGAGTAACTTGTGTGGTAATCGTCCACCAGCGTCAGATTGCCTCCGGGGTCAGGGCACCGTTTTCCTCATCGGTCACGGTGACCGCATCTTCCTCATCAGTGGTAGAAGTTAGGACAGGCTGTTCCGCTTCCTCCACAGGCTCACCGCCATAGGCAAAAGCGGGAGCCGCCATGCCAGCGCACAGTGCCACCGACAGAACCAGCGCACAAACCTTATTCATCATCTTCATTGGAATCGTCCTCCTTATTAAAGGTAGCACCGACCGCGGACAGCGCAGCCGGGGTCGGGGTGGCGGTAGCCGACTGCCGCAGCAGGGCGGCAAGCTGTTCCGGCGTAACCTTGGCGGTGCGCACCATCTCGTTGACCTCGGCGGAATCCTCCTCCTGAATGCGCCGCTCCAAAATCTCGATGCGGTTGTTCAGCTTGATGCGGCGTTCTTTCTCTTTTGCCAGCATCGCCCGCAGCTTATCCGATTTTTCGCTCATAGTAACTCCTCCAATCATTTTGAAAGCCGTCCGAATCCGGCGAGATGCTTCTCCCAGTAGGACGAGTGAATGTTTGCGTACTTGATGGGGTCTCCGGCACTGACCATCATGCCGTTGCCCAGATAAATCCCGGTATGGCTCATGCGGGAGTGTCGTAGGTGCCCTTAAAAAAGACCAGATCACCGGGCTTTGCTTCCGATTCGGAAATGTGCTGGCTTTTCTGCCATAATCCGTTTGCCGTCGTGCGCCCTACATCGTAGCCGTTCTGGTTGTACACCCAGCAGACGTAGCCGGAGCAATCGAACCCAGTTTCCGGGGTAGAGCCGCCCCAGACATAGGGCGTGCCGACATATTTCTTTGCTTCGGCGTAGATTTTGGAAAATTCTTCGTCCGTCAGGCTTCTGCCGGAACCTGATAGTCGATGCCCGGTGCGCCGGAGCCATCGGAGCCACCGGGCGGCAAGCCACCATTAAAAAGGTAGGGTCTGCCGCCCAAGGTGTCTTGAAAGATCTCGTACCGTTTCCATTGGTCGTTGTTCAGTTCCTCCCGGATGACCACCTCCAAGCCACGGTTCACCAGCTTGGTGTGGAAGATGCGGTACTCGTAGGGAACCTGCGTGGGAACCGGGATGCCTGCCGGAGTCATGACCCAGACCGTCATATACCGGGTCTGCACCTCTACCCATGTGGTGAGCTTGTACTGCTTTTTGAAGGTCTCCTTCAGTTTGCCCTGCACCTCCGACCGGGTATAATCGTCATACAAAGTCGTGAGAAAAGAGGTGAGCTGCCACGGGTCATGCTCAATGGCATCCAGATGATACTGATACTCGTTGTAGCCGGGGTGGTCGGTGGGGGTGCGCTTGATCTTTTTATCCAACTCCTTCTCCAGTTTCTTGTAGTCCTGTTCTGCGCCCCGGATATCCCTGTCCTCGGCAGAGTACATGGTCTGCCCGGACACCTGTGTGCCGCTGGAAAAGAGGATGCCGCAAGACGAGAAGCCGGACATCACCATGAGGATGAGCAAAAGAAAAACGCCCACGATCACCAGAACGTGTGCGTTGCTCTTGGCGGCATTCATCAGCCCCTTTACAGCGGTGCTGACGGCAGTTTTGCCCTTTTCTACCGCCTGTTCCATGCTGGACCGGGCGGCAGATGCACCGTTGGATGCCGCTTTGCCGCCTGCGGTCTGCGCCGCCGTGCCCGACCGGGCGGCGACATAGTAGCTTTTGTGGATTTCTTGCCGCTGCTTCCAGCGTGAAAGCCAGTTGGAGCCGTTCTCGCCGGTGCCGGATGCACCTGCATCTTGTGCCACAGTTGGCTCCGATGCGGAAGATTTAGCGGTTTTGGTGCCTTTTTTGCCCTGCATCTTGGCTTTCTTTTTAAGTTTGCGGGCATAGCGGCTTTTGGAAATATCACGGACATTTCCTGCCGCCTTTTCGCCCTCGCTCAGAGCCTGCACACCGACGTTTTCATCCTCGTACTGGTCAACTTCCCGGTGCACCGCAGAGCGGGCGGCATGGGCGGCGTACATTTCCCGCTTCTGCGCCTTGCTCAAGCGGCTCAACTCGTCCGGGGTCAGTTCCGCCTTGCCGAACCGCAGATGCTGTGCCTTTTCCGCAGCTTTATCTGCATCGGTTTTCAGCTTCTTCTTTCTGGGCACCGACTGCTCCACCTTGGCTTTTTTCGGGGGAGAACGGGTCTTTTTTGCAGATGTTTCCTCTTTGATGTTCAGTTTCGGCTTGCTCATTTCTGTGCGCCCTCCGAGATCTCGTTGAGTTTGGTCGTGAGGATGCGGTAGAGTTCAAGGTCTTTCGGGAAGTGGTCAACAAAGGGCAGGATCACGTTGCCGAAAAACAGCAGCCCTTCGCCCTCGCCGGAGTGGGTCACATAGGAGAGCTGATGCGGCGAAATATTGAGCTGTTTTGCAAGGATCTGCTATCGCCATTTGCCTGATTGAGCATATACACAAAGTCTGAGTTCTCAAAAATGTTCGATACTTCAGGGCTTGCCAGCAGATCTTTGACGTTCTGCGTTAGGGCTGTCGGAATGCCGCCCCACTTACGGAAACGCTTCCAAATCTCCACGGAGTAAGCGGCAGTCTGCTCCTCTTTCAGCAAAAGGTGGAACTCGTCTGCATAGTATCGGGTGGATTTTCCCGCACTGCGGTTGGCGGTCACACGTCCCCAAACGGCATCCTGCACGATGAGCATTCCCAGCTTTTTCAGCTGCTTGCCCAGCTGCTTGATGTCGAAGCAGACGATGCGGTTGTGGATGTCCACGTTGGTGTGGTGATTGAAGATGTTCAAAGAACCTTTGACGTAAATCTCCAATGCCGCCGCTACATGGCGGGCTTCCGGTTCGTCCTGCGTCAGCAGAGCGTTGTACAGATCTTCCAGCAGGGGCATATTTTCCGGGGTGGGATTCTCGAAATACTTGCGGTAGACCACATGAACACAGCGGTCAATGACCGTCTTTTCCACAGGTTGCAAGCCCTCTTTTCCGCCTACCACCAGTTCACACAGCGAAAGAATAAAGTCCGCTTTCAGAGCCAGCGGATTGTCCTCCTCGCTGTAATTGCTGTTGATGTCCATGGGGTTGATATACTGGGTGCTGGCGGGACCGATGTGGATAACCTGTCCATGCAGACGCTCCACCAGCGGAGCGTACTCTGCTTCCGGGTCACAAATGATAATGTCATCGTCCGTCACCAGAAATGCGTTGGTGATCTCACGCTTTGCTGAAAAACTTTTGCCGCTTCCCGGAGTGCCCAAAATCAAGCCATTCGGATTTTTCAGCTTCTTTCGGTCTACCATAATCAGGTTGTTGGACAAAGCATTCAAGCCATAATACAGGCTTTCTTTGCCGGACTGGTACAGTTCCTGTGTGGTAAACGGAATGAAGATGGCGGTGCTGCTGGTAGTCAGCCCTCGCTGAATTTCGATCTGGCAGTCAGCCAGCGGCAGGCTGCTCATCAGCCCTGCTCCTGCTGAAAATCCAGCCTGCACAGATTGCAGTTGTGCTTCTGTGCAATGGAGCTGGCCTGAAAAACGTTGTTTTCCAGCTCCTGTTCCGTGCGCCCGGTGTTCAGCACCAGAAAAGTGACGAGGAACATCCGCTCGTTCTGGCTCTGCAATTCTTTCAGCAGGGCTTTGGCATCCCTGCCGTAGGTCGCCAAATCCGACGGAATGATGTCAATGTCATACCCGGCACGGATGGCTTTTTTCTGCTCCTCGATTTTGCTGCGATCCAGTTCCGTGATGGTGCGCTTGACCGTCTTGATGGCCTTGTTCTGGTCAACGGACTGGATGTGCATGGTGACGATCTGGCTGGAATCCATATCGAGGAAGTCTTTCAGCAGCTGGTCGCTGATGTCGGATGCCGTGATGCTCAGAAAACTGGCGGCGCAGTAGGTGCCGCCCATCTGGAACGTCCGGGAATTTTTGAAGGCAAAGGCGGTGGGCGCAATAGCATCCTTCACGGACAGACCACTTTTTACGAGGTCTTTCCAGTCAAAGTGAAACTTGGATGCGCCGTCCATGTTGAACATATCGTGCATGAGTTTCAGCCGCTGGACACCATTCAGGGGCTTTGCCTGCACCCCCAGCCGGTGGAAGTTGTTCAGCAGATCGTTCTGAATGTGGTCCAGCCGGGGCTTGACCTGCGCCATGCTTTCGCCCTCCACACCAAAGGTGATGAATTTGGTCTTGGTCAGACCATTATTGCCCTTGGCAAGCTGCTGGCGCAGCATCTGGGAATACTCGGCACGAACATCGTTGAAACCGTCCTTCTGGAACGGAATGCGGATGCTTTTTTCAAACTCGGTGCTGTCGGTTGCCATGTTCACAAAGGACAGTTCAAATTTGATGCTGGAATCAAAGAAGTTCAGAAAACTGCACCATTCCTCAAAAATCGCAGTCTTATCCTCCTGCTGTGCCAACTGATAGTTGATGTCCTGATACTGGATGGTGCGGGTATAATAGTTGGGCTTCACCCGGCAGGTGCCATCCTCAAACATCCGCTGCATGGGGATGGACTGCTGGGCGGTCCGGGGCACAGCAGGCTTTGCGTTCTGCCTGCGCTTCTGCGCAGACTGCGGCTTGCTGTGCTTACCGGTCTTTTTCCAAAACGAAATCATGAGTCATGCCTCCCTTCATCAAAATCGCATAGTAGTTGTTGGTCTTGTAGGGGCGAATCTTCGGGCGGAGAAACCGGGACTGCACATAGTACGACAGCAGCTTTTCCATAGGTTGACCGTTTTTCTCATACATCCCAAGGAAAAACGCCGGCAGCATCACCGCCATCATACCGAGGGTAGCGGCAGTGTTGCCGCCGGAATCTCGGAGTACAAAAAACAGCGGCACTCCAATGAGAGCCGCTGTGCCAAAGCAGACGAGCTGCCGTTTGGTCAGGTTGAATGCACTTTAGATTTGACCTTGGTCAAATCACGGGGCACAGAGATATACGCAGCCAATAAAGCACCTCCTTTAGTGCGCTCCGAGAACGGATTTCGTCACGGAGCTTGTCTTGAACAGGCTGAAACAAAGCAGAACGGTGTAGCCCACAATGCTCCAAATGGAGTTGATGGCATCCCCGGAAATCGCTACGCTCTGGATCAGCACCGCATAAATCGCCACGCAGATGAGGATGAGAAAGCCTGAAAGCCCAGTGCGAACAGGCATTTCAGGTAGTTCTGCCCCATGTGACTCTGCTCGTGGTTGCCGAAAGTCGCCATTGGGATGGGTGCAAGGCTCACCATGCAGTAGATTTCAATCATGCGCCCGTAGACGATGACAAAAATGATGATACTCAATATCCGCATGGTGATGCCGATGAAGAAACTTTGCAGGAACAGCCCGAACAAGGGGCCTACATCCATCTGCATCAGGCTGGCTTCCAACATCGACAAGCCAATGTCGTTGACACGGGTGTTTCCGGCAATGATGCCGCTGGAATCGGACACAACTTTCTGAGTCAGGTCAAAGACTGCCATCACAATATCAAAAGTATTGCTGATGAGCCACACCGAAACAGCGGTCTTAAAAATCCAGCGCATGATGAGGGCTGGCTCAAACTGCGCCATATTGTTATGCTGAGTGATCATTTCAATCAACTCATAACAGGCGATGAAGGTCAAAATCACGCCTGCAATGGGCAGCACCACATTCCGGGAGAGGGCTTCGATCATGGCGAACACTCTCGGTTCAAAGCTGGAGGGCTTAGTGCCCACCTGCTGTGCGATGTTTCCCACCTGCGTGTTCACATCATCGAACAACCCGGAAAGGTTTGACATAATGCCTGCCGTCAGGATGCCTTTGATCCAGTCGGCAATGGCTTTGAGAACGGTTTCCATTCAGTCACCGTCCTTAGCTGAAGTGGTTGATGAGGGTCTTGAGAAGGTTCAGGAGAAAAATAATGTGGGTCAAAAACTGCATAAAAGAACACTCCCTTTCATTGATGGGTGGATAAAAAACACGGCTTGGAGCACGGACATTCAAACAACTGCAAACCGCAGAGAGCTTTCCGTTGCTGCTCAAGCCGCCGTATGGAACAATGACCTCAGAAGCCGATGAAAACAAAAATGCCGACTGCTTTTCGGCAATCGGCATAGGACAATGATTCAGTTATGCAAGCATCTTGCCCTCCAGATAGGAGCAGCGGAGATAATCAGGATTGGTGTAGTATACGTTGGAATTGAAATCGGAGATCTCATCCGTGATAAACGACGAAAAAACATCCAGAATTGCCTGTGCTGCATCATCATCCTTCATGGTGGACAGCACCAGCCCCTGGTACAGCATTCCGATGGAGGTTGCAGAAGGAACCGTATAGCGGCACTCTGCGGCGGTATCAAAATCCCCATCCGGGATGTTGAGATCTTCAATCAGTTCATCTGAAACCTGCTCAAAGGACAGGCAATGGTTTACTTCTGCCAGCCGGAGCTGCCGTTCGATGTCGGCTTTTGTAAAGTGATGGATCACATCCTGCCGATGATTTTTGGTCTTGCGGGCAATGGTCTCAATCAGGCTGCAAACATAGAGAACATCATTTTTCTGCTTTTCGGTCATGGATGGGTTCACTCCTCTCAAAGGTCAGGCAGTGCAAAGCGTTTACGGTATGAAAGCTGATTTGATGCGTTGGATGCTTGAATTTCGCCAATGCCCAAAATGCTTCACGGCTGATCTGCCCGGACGTAAATCCATTGACATAGTCCCAGATGGTGTCATCTGCCATGGGACCCTCCACAATATCATAGGGATGGGTTTCGCCTGCACGACATTTTGCAATGAAATCCAGCCATTCGTCCGACATTTCAGGGAAACGCAGGATTTTCAGGTCAGGATTCTCTACATAGCGATAGACGTTCACAATACCATCGGCAGAACGGCGGTCTGCCCAGCGGTAGGCTTGTTGATAGCTGTTCGTGCAGTAGAATCCCCAAGAAAAGTCCTTTGTATACCGTGTGATGCGGATTTCGGGATAGACAACTTCTTCTTTACTGCCATGATACAATAAAATCTCGCTCATCTGATTCACCTTCTGTATGTGAGATCGTTACTATGGCTTTCCTTATTATAAATATGTACCGGGCGGCAATCGCCGCCCGCTGTTCTTAACCGAACAGACCGCTCAGCAGGGGAATCAGGGTAATGCCCACCAGAGCAACGCCGCCGCCAGCCATGAGCTGCTTCATGCCCTGACTCTTGCTGCCGGGGTTGTCGTTACCATAACCTTCCAGCAGGTTGATGGCACCCCAAACGCGAGACCGGCACCCAGAGCGACAACCAGAGTCTGAAGAACTTCGATAGCAGAGTTGAAGAATTCCATAGTCTTTTCTCCTTTATTATAAAGCGTTTCCGGTCGTTTGTACACACCCGAAATCTTGTAGTTTTACGTTGCATAACCGCAGCAAGGCTGATTTTCTGGTGCACCTTTCTGACCGGGATAAAAATAAAACCGCCTACCGGGTCAGGCAGACGGGAGCGAATCAGCATCCACCACGATGAACTCATCTCCGGGTTGGATTTTTTCTTTGCGGTTCAGATATTTTTCAATATCGAAGGTGTTTTTGGGGTCGTAGTCCGAGGTCAGCTTGTAGTTAGGGTGCTGGGTCAGGTCGTACTTGTCGCTCAAAAACGGTCTGACGCCACGCAACTGCAAAATACACTTGCCGCCGTCCAGCACCGCCAGCTCGTCCCGGCTCAACAATTCGTGGCCCATCTTTTGGAACGTAGTGCCGTAACTGGGGCTATTGCCACGGGTGTCTGAGGTGTTGAAGCGTCGATGGTCTCCTTGCCCAGCATCTCGGACAAGTCTTTCAGGGTGGTCGCTCACTGCCGCCGAGGAAAATCTGGCTGTCCATGTTGCCCACAATGGTATCCGCGTTATCCTTGTAAATGGCTTTCAACTGGCTTCTCGCCTGCAAAACAAGGCAGGCGGAGATCTCACGGCTGCGGATGGTGGCCACCAGCTTTTCCAGATTGGGAATCTGCCCGATGTTGGCGCACTCGTCGATGAGACACCGTACATGAACGGGCAGCTTGCCGCCGTATACATCATCTGCCTTGTCGCACAGCAGATTGAAAAGCTGGGTGTAGACCATGCTGATGAGGAAGTTGAAGGTGCTGTCCGTATCGCTCATGATGAGGAACAGCGCTGTTTTCTTATCGCCCAGCGTGTCCAGTTGCAGCTCATCGTACATGGTGAGGTCACGCAGTTCCTGAATGTCGAAAGGAGCCAGCCGTGCACCGCAGGAAATCAGGATGGATTTTGCGGTCTTTCCGGCAGCCAGCTTGTAAAGTTTATACTGCCGCCCGGCAAAGCTGTTGGGCTTCTTTTTTGCCAGTTCTTCAAACAGCAGATCCACCGGGTTCTGGTATTCCTCGTCGTCCTCCAGCACCTGCATGGTGTTCAGCATTTCCAGCAGGGTGGCGAAATTTTGCTCCTCCACCGGAGCTTCATAATGCAGATAGGCGATTAGGGCGGTGAGCAAAAGACGTTCGCTTTTCTCCCAGAATGGATCCCCGCCGGACCCTTCCCCCTTGGTGTTGGTCATCAGGGTCGTGACCAGTTTCAGAATGTCCTTTTCGCTGTGGACATAGGCGAAGGGGTTATAGTGCATGGACTTTTTGAAGTTGATGGTGTTCAGAATCCTGACCTTGTAGCCGTTTTTCAGAAGTGCGTTCCCGCACTCGACCACGATACTACCTTTCGGGTCTGTTACCACATAGGAACTATGACATTGTAAAAGGTTGGGCTTGAGCCAAAACCGGGTCTTTCCGCTGCCGGAGCCGCCCACCACCAGCACGTTTTTGTTCCGGGCGTTCTTGGGGTCAGGCGGGCGGTTGCTCATCATCAGGCGCTCTGTTTTGGTCAGAATGATATTGTCCTCAAACTTCGGAGCCATGAACGGCTCAATATCCTTGGGTGTGCCCCACCGGGCAGAGCCGTACTCCATGCCGTGGCGGTACTTCTTGGCGTTTTTACCACGCAAATAGACCGCCAGCCGTAACCCTGCACCGCAGCACAAGCCCACCAGCAAATCGAGCGGATGCAAGCTGGGCAGCGGGTTCGCAAACGCCATCGGGATGGTGCCCATCATAGACATAATGCGTTCGCCCAGTTCTTTTCCCTCGGCAAGCCGCCACGCTTCACCAAAATTTGTTGCCACCAGTCCCAGCAGAAGATAAGGCAGATACAGTGCCAGCCATTTTGTGAGCTTTTTCGTGGTCATAGGCCGCGCTCCTGTTCCTTGTGCCGGACTTTGCCGGGGAGTTCTGCCGCCGCCTGCACCAGTTCATGCAGTTTTGCCAGCACCGAGGGGCGTTTGTCTTTGTTGAGCAGAGATGTCGAATACTCTTTGAACGCCGAGTTGAAGGCTTCTGCGTCCGGGGCTTTGAAAAAGACCAGATACCGGGGCGGCACCTCAGAGCTGTCCTTGCGGATGGCGTAGTCGATGCCGTACTTTTTTGCATAGCGTTCCAGACCACGGATGCCGGTCTTGCTGATCTCCACGCTGGACACGCCCCGGTTTTGCCGCAACAGAGTGCGGACGCTCTGCTTGCCTTGGGATGCCTTGGACTGGTACAGCCGAAGCGCCGCTTTTACCGCCCGCAGGACAGTCCGGGCAGACAGCTTTGTGGTGGAGATCATAATGTTGAATGTCTTTTGTTCGATTTCTTCCTGCACTGCCATCACCTCGTATAATAAAATAGTAGTATTTATAGACCGCTCTCCAGCGGAATGCTACAATAAGTTCAGGATGCTGTGGATTGGTGGAACATCACCTACCGCAAAGACGGTTTTCGGGAGGCTCCAAC
>ENA-OQCF01000349-OQCF01000349.1-human-gut-metagenome-genome-assembly--contig:-NODE-349-length-17981-cov-2.370505_pt1 | contig 17981 bp, 18 predicted proteins | sample MGYA00242756_ERZ504573 | MGnify/ENA primary metagenome ERZ504573 (study PRJEB26092, sample SAMD00036240) | human gut metagenome | host: Homo sapiens | study: EMG produced TPA metagenomics assembly of... | reverse complement strand
TCAACTTCAGGAAAGAAATTCCGGGGTTAAGAGTCTGGTGGCCAGGAGGATCTGGGCCTGCGTTCGTCCGGAGGTTCTGATGCTGAAAGATCATTATCATCTGAAGGGAATGAAGATCCTGATCTTCTCCATAGAAACAGGTGGAAAGTATGCCCGCGATACCTTCGATGATGTGGAAAATATGATTTTCTACACAGGAACTCATGACAATGATACGATCATGCAGTGGTATGGAAAAATGAGTGTTGCAGCCAAAAGAAAAATCCGCCGGATGTTAAAGAGGGCGGGAGCATCACAGGGCTCTGTCAAGGACAGATTCCTGCAGTACACCATGCAGAATCAGGCAGAATATGCGATCATTCCGCTGGCAGATATTCTCGGAATTGGAAAAGAGGGACATATCAACACACCGGGAACCATTGGTTCTCCGAACTGGGAGTGGCATTTACCGGATTTTGTACAGGCCAAAAGGGAACTGCAGAAATTTGGCAGACTGATCGTGGATACGAAGCGATAAATTTTGGTGACTCCGTAATTTTCTTGGTTTGTTCATGAAAAATTCATTGTTTTCCATAACGGAAAGTGTTAGAATATACAAGTATTGTGTATTATAGTAAGTGTTTGTAATGTCCGCATGCTGCTGACATGTCTGCTGTGGACGGAGTGAACAGAAATTATTCCGCACAGCAGTAATTGTTATATGGCAGCAATGCTTGTATAAAAAAGAAATAAACAGGAGTAAAACCTAATATGAATATGTTTTCAAAAGTATTCGGGACCCGCAGCCAGCGAGAGGTTAAGCGTATCATGCCTCTGGTTGAGAAAATTGAGAGCCTGCGCCCGGACATGCAGAAGTTAAGCGACGAAGAACTCAGAGGAAAAACAAGAGAATTTAAGAAACGTCTTGAAGAGGGAGAGACACTGGATGATCTGCTTCCTGAGGCATTTGCGGTTGTACGTGAAGCCGGTAAGCGTGTTCTTGGAATGGAACATTTCCGTGTGCAGCTTATCGGTGGTATCATTCTCCATCAGGGACGTATCGCAGAGATGAGAACAGGTGAAGGTAAAACACTTGTCGCCACACTTCCGTCATATTTAAATGCACTGGAAGGCAAAGGTGTGCATGTCGTAACAGTCAACGATTACCTGGCTAAACGAGATGCGGAAGAAATGGGAAAGATCCATGAGTTTCTTGGCCTGACAGTCGGTGTTGTTTTAAATGATATGAAGCAGGATGAGCGTCGTGCTGCATACAACTGTGATGTTACCTATGTTACGAACAACGAACTCGGTTTCGATTATCTGCGTGACAACATGGTTATCTATAAAGAACAGCTGGTACAGAGAGATCTGCACTACTGTATCATCGATGAGGTCGACTCCATTCTTATCGACGAGGCACGTACCCCTCTGATCATTTCCGGACAGAGCGGTAAGTCAACCAAGTTATACGAGGCCTGCGATATCCTTGCTCAGCAGTTAGAGCGCGGTGAAGCCAGCCATGAGATGACCAAGATGGCAGCCATCATGGGTGAAGAAGTTATCGAGACAGGTGACTTCGTTGTAAATGAAAAAGATAAGATCGTAAACCTTACAGAGCAGGGCGTTCATAAGGTTGAGAAATTTTTCCATATTGAAAACCTGGCAGATCCGGAGAATCTGGAGATCCAGCATAATATTACACTTGCACTTCGCGCCCATAACCTGATGCATAAGGATCAGGATTATGTAGTTAAAGATGATGAAATCCTTATTGTTGATGAATTCACCGGACGTATCATGCCGGGACGCCGTTACTCAGATGGTCTTCATCAGGCAATCGAAGCGAAAGAGCATGTTAAGATCAAACGTGAGAGCAAGACTCTGGCAACCATCACTTTCCAGAACTTCTTTAATAAATATGATAAGAAGGGCGGTATGACCGGTACAGCTGTCACAGAGGAGAAAGAATTCCGTGATATCTATGCAATGGACGTTGTAGAGATCCCGACTAACAGACCGGTTATCCGAGTTGACCATGAAGATGCTGTTTATATGACAAAGAAAGAGAAATTCAACGCAGTTGTCAATGCTGTAGTGGAAGCTCATGCGAAACAGCAGCCTGTACTGGTCGGTACCATTACGATTGAAACTTCCGAGCTTCTCAGCCGTATGCTGAAGAGACAGGGAATCAAACATAATGTATTGAATGCCAAGTTCCATGAACTTGAGGCAGAGATTGTCTCACAGGCAGGTCAGGCAGGAGCAGTTACGATCGCCACTAACATGGCTGGTCGTGGTACAGATATCAAGCTGGATGATGTGGCAAGAAATGCAGGTGGTCTGATGATCATCGGTACAGAACGTCATGAGTCCAGACGTATTGATAATCAGCTTCGCGGACGTTCCGGACGTCAGGGAGATCCGGGTGAATCCCGTTTCTATATTTCCCTGGAAGATGACCTGATGCGTCTGTTCGGTTCTGAGAGACTGATGAAGATCTTTACATCCCTTGGTGTTGCAGAGAATGAACAGATTGAGCACAAGATGCTTTCCAATGCAATTGAGAAAGCTCAGGAGAAGATTGAGTTTAACAACTTTGGTATCCGTAAGAATCTTCTTGATTATGACCAGGTAAACAATGAACAGCGTGAGATCATCTACAAAGAACGTCGTCAGGTTCTCGACGGTGAGAATATGCGTGAAGCAATCTATAAGATGATTCAGGATACAGTGGATACTTATGTTGATATGTGTTTCTCTGATGATGTAGATTCTGAAGAGTGGGATCTGAATGAATTTAACGGTGTTCTTACTCCGATCATTCCGATCAGACCGCTTACAGCTGAGAGTGTAAAAGGCAAGAAACGCGATGAGATCAGACATGAACTGAAAGAAGAGGCAGTGAAGCTCTATGAAGAAAAAGAAGCAGAGTTCCCGGAACCGGAGCAGCTTCGTGAATTAGAGCGAGTTGTACTTCTGAAATGCATTGACAGCAAGTGGATGGATCACATTGATGATATGGAAATCCTTCGTCAGGGTATCGGACTTGCTGCTTATGGACAGAGAGATCCGGTTGTTGAATATAAAATGAGTGCATTTGATATGTTCAACGAAATGATCACATCCATTCAGGAAGATACTCTTCGTATGCTGTACCATGTACATGTAGAGCAGAAGATCGAGCGTGAACAGGTAGCTAAAGTTACCGGAACAAACAAGGATGACAGTGCCGGTCCTAAGAAACCGGTTCAGAGAAAAGAAATCAAAGTATATCCGAACGATCCCTGCCCATGTGGAAGCGGTAAGAAATACAAACAGTGCTGTGGACGTAAGAATAAGGCCTGACTCGTTTATCTCAGTTGAGAAGACTCCCATTTTTGTAAGTGGTGAGTTCATTACTACAGAGCGGGCAGTAATGATTTTGTAAACAGAACATTGTGAGCAGATCATGTCTGCTGCAAAATAAAAGGGCTGAATCATGAGGCCCTTTTATCGTGCACAAAAACACGTTAGCGCGTTGAATTGGCAGATTGTGAATATCTGTTTGAACTGTTCAGTACATCCACAGCTATGTGATTATGATTGATGAACAGTCACATAACAATTCCATAAAGGGGGAAAAACAGTATGAAAAGAGAGTCTTTCGGCTCACGCCTTGGTTTTATCCTGGTGTCAGCAGGATGTGCCATCGGTATTGGAAACGTGTGGAAGTTTCCGTATATCTGCGGGGAATATGGAGGCGCGGCCTTTATCCTGATCTACTTATGTTTTCTGGTTATTCTCGGTATTCCGGTTCTGGTAGCAGAATTTGCGGTAGGACGGGGAAGCCACACAAGTGTTGCGAAATGTTTTGACAAACTGGCACCTGCAGGAAGCTGCTGGAAGCCATTGAAATTTATTGGTATTATTGGATGTTATATGCTGATGATGTTTTACACAACAGTAGGAGGATGGATGATCTACTATTGTGTGAAGAGTCTGCGGGGAGATTTCGTTGGAGCGACTCCGGAAGCAGTAACACAGTCTTTTTCCGATATGCTGGGAAATGCACCGACGATGATGTTATGGATGGTGATCATCTGTCTGATCGGATTTGCAGTCTGTTTCATGGGATTGCAGAATGGTATTGAAAAAATCTCCAAAATAATGATGAGTGCACTGCTTATCATTATGGTGATCCTTGCGGTTCATTCAGTAATGATGGAAGGTGCGGGAGAAGGAATCCGCTTCTATCTGATTCCTGATTTTCAGAAGATTAAGGAAGCAGGAGTTGGTAATGTAGTATTTGCGGCATTGAGTCAGTCATTCTTTACATTATCCATTGGTATTGGTGCCATGCTGATCTTCGGAAGTTATCTGGACAAATCCAGAAGCCTTACCGGAGAGGCGGTAAGCATCACCGTACTCGATACTTTTGTTGCGCTGACAGCAGGATTTATCATTATTCCGGCATGCTTCTCCTATGGAATCCAGCCGGATGCAGGTCCAAGCCTTATCTTTATCACTCTGCCCAATATTTTTGCAAAGATGAGCGGAGGGGCTTTGTGGGGAAGTCTGTTCTTCCTGTTTCTGACATTTGCTGCGGTTTCAACGATCATTGCTGTATTTGAGAACCTGATCGTGTTTAATATGGAACTGTTTGGCTGGAATCGTAAAAAGAGTGTTGTTGTCTGCGCAGTTCTTGTTATGATCTTAAGCATTCCATGTGTGCTTGGATTCAATGTACTTTCCGGATTCCAGCATTCGGAGATGGAAGCAACATCATGGATCTGGAAGACTTTATTGTTTCTAATAACCTTCTTCCTCTTGGAAGTCTTGGTTACCTTCTGTTTTGTACCAGAAAGAACGGATGGGGATGGGACAATTTCATTGCAGAGGTGAATGCCGGTACAGGTATGAAATTCCCGAAATGTCTGAAAAATTATGTTGCCTATGGAATTCCGGCGATTATCATTGTGATCTATCTGAAAGGTTACTATGATAAATTTGCAGGTCTGGGAACAGCAGCACTGGCCGGATGGATGATCGTGGCACTGGTACTGCTGGGATTCGTATTCTACTGTGCAACAGCGAAGAAGAAAGTGAAACAGTAAGCGGAGCGCGAATATCTGCATGACCTGAGAACAATAAAAGATGTAATTATGTCTGAGAAGAAAGATTCTTTCAGATATGGTTACATCTTTTTTGTGTTATGGAATTGTTGTGTAAAGGTAGTGGATGCATTATTTTAGAGGATTGCTATAATGAGGCAGTTCTTCGCTGGGGTTGGTTTTGAACTGTTTACGGTATGCCCGGGAAAAAGTGCTGTATTCTGTGAACCCGCTTTCTTGTGCTGCTTTTGTCACAGGCATTCCATTTGAGATCAGAGTACGTGCCATAAGAAGCCGCTTGTTTACAATATAATTATGAAGGGTATAGCCGGTTTCTTGTTTGAACTTCCGCATCAGATGGTACTTGCTTACATAATATCTGGCAGAAAGCGTTTCTACAGACAGATCTTCTTTCAGATTGTGGTTGATATACTGAAGGATACTGGCAATCTGCGAGTCAAAGGTGTAGGATTTTTTTATCAAAAATGTACTGCTTTTCCAGAAAGATACGGTTCAGATAAACCATAAACTGAAGAAAAAGTGACTGTGTCAGGATTTCCCTTCCATATTCATCGGATTTTGCAGAATTTTCCAGTTCAAACAGGATGTCTTTCATCTTTTCCTGAAGAGCAGAGTTCAGACGTACCAGATTATAGCTTCGGTCATTTGCTTTCTGGAAGCATTTCAGCAGTTCCTGCCAGGGAATATCGTTTTGGATCCAGAGAATGAAACGTTCATATGGAACAGAAGGATCAATCTCCGGGCGGTGGATGGCATGGCGGTTTACCAGAAGAATGTCCCATGGTTTCAGTTGATAAGCTTTTCCTTCTATATGATAGGCAGCTTTGCCGGAGATGAAGATAACTACCTTGTGAAAATCATGATAATGGTAAGAGAATTCCTTTCTGGTCTGGTCTTTAAGATGAAAAAGTCGGAATTGTTCGTTCAGGTATCCTGTTTTTTCTGTCTGATAGAACTGTTCTGATAATAACATATCTGCCTCCGATATCTGCAATGATTATTTAATCGAATCAAGCAAGTCCCCTGTGGAGATTGTGAAAAGAAATAAGCAGTGGAAAGCAATAAGCGGAGGGAAAAGTTTGATTCATGGTATAATCATATCATTTAATGCGCAAATGTACAATTATTACTAAGAATGTAACAAATAGTAACGAATATATTTTATAATTTCTGAGAAAATATGCTACAAAGATATTGACATTATTACACGATAATAGTATCATACAATTACAAAGTAATCGTAAAAACTTTGTAACTATTTCGAAATAGGGTAAAGAAATAGAAAACTGAACAGAGAGGAGTGATGCTGCTGTAAGGCTGTTATATCAGAGAACTGATATAATGGTCTTTTTTGTAACACTTACAGAGCATTTTTTGCAATATTTCAAGCATTTTTACTCTATATACATGGTAAAAACAATAAAATATAATGAATACAAAGTCAGGATGTGATAAAGAGAAAATTACCTGACACAAAATTTAACCGAATCAAGTAAGTCCCCTGCTTCAATTGCGAAGAGCAATAAGCAGTGGGTGGGACTCAGACAAGTGGCGAAGTGAGTTGGAAAGATTGCCCGACAATTGATTATCGATGCAGATACAAAAGCGGGAAGTATCCGGGATTATAAATCAGAAGGAGAGATATGGTTATGGCAAATACAATTATTATGAGTAAATATCAGGGACTTGGAAACGATTATCTGATTCTTGATCCGAAGAAAAATCAGGTACAGCTTCAGGGAAAGAAGATTGCACTTCTCTGCCAGAGAGGATTTGGGCTTGGCGCTGACGGTGTGCTTTATGGACCGGTAGAAATTGATGGGAAATTGGGTGTGCGTATTTTTAACGCAGACGGAAGTGAATCTGCCATCAGTGGAAACGGCGTGCGTATTTTTGCCAAATATCTGATGGATAATGGATATATTACTGAGAAAAAATTTGACATTGAAACTATGTCAGGCACGATTCATGTGGAATGCCTGAACAGCCGGGCAACGGAATTTAAAAGTAAACATAGGAAAACCATCTTTTATCTCCAGCGATATCCCTGTTTCCGGTGAAGTTCGTGAAGTAATTAAGGAGAATTTCGTATTCCATGGAAAAGAATACAAGGCTACCTGCCTGACAGTTGGTAATCCACACTGCATTATTTTTACAGACAATGTAAGTGCAGAAGCTGTAAAGAATCTGGGACCTTATGTGGAAAATGCAGATGAATTCCCGGAGAGGATGAACCTGCAGATCTGCCGTCAGATCGACAAGGGAAATCTGGAGATTGAAATCTGGGAAAGAGGCTCCGGATATACAAAGGCTTCCGGAACAGGAAGCTGTGCGGCAGCAGCGGCAGCCTATAAGCTGGGACTGGTGGAATCCCGTATTAATGTAAATCAGCCGGGCGGAATGATACAGATAGATATGGAAGAGGACGGAACTATCTATATGACAGGAACAGTGGGATATATTGCAGATATAAGTGTTGCAGAGAGCTTCTTCTCATAAATTACACAGGCTTTATGTGTAATTCTTTGTTTGTAATTTGCTTAAAGATATGTTATTATTTTAAACGAATTATTTATCAGGACTGCTATAATCTATAGCAATTCAGTCGGTTATCCACAGGGAGTCCGACAGAGAATATTTATAATAAGAAAGTGGGTGAAGCTGTGGTTGAATTAGACCAGTTCAAGAGCATTCTTGCGACTTATACAGAACCATTAGTGGAAGTGAGGGATTCACTTTGACCTGGCTAACAAAGAGCAGAAGGTCGAAGAATTAGAGCGCGAAATGGAAGCGCCTGATTTCTGGGATGATGCAGAAGTTTCCCAGAAGAAAATGAAAGAATTAAAAGACATGAAAGATGATATGGAGACCTATCAGAATCTGGTTACACAGATGGAAGATATGGAAACCATGATCGAGATGGGATATGAGGAGAACGATCCTGCACTGATTCCTGAGATTCAGGAAATGCTGGATGAGTTTCAGAAGGATTTTGACAATATCCGTATCAAGACACTTCTTTCCGGAGAATATGACAGTGAGAATGCAATCATTAAGCTGAATGCAGGTGCAGGCGGAACAGAGGCCTGTGACTGGTGCGGTATGCTTTACCGTATGTACAGCCGCTGGCAGATAAGAAAGGATTTACCCTTGAAGTGCTGGATTATCTGGACGGCGATGAGGCAGGTATCAAATCTGTTACTTTCCAGGTAAACGGAACAAATGCTTACGGTTATCTGAAATCAGAGAAGGGAGTTCACCGTCTGGTGCGTATTTCTCCTTTCAATGCAGCAGGTAAGCGACAGACATCTTTTGTATCCTGTGATGTTATGCCGGATATCAAGAAGGATCTGGATGTAGAGATCAATGACGATGAGATCCGTATTGATACTTATCGAAGCAGTGGTGCCGGCGGTCAGCATATCAACAAGACATCATCTGCCATCCGTATCACACATTATCCTACCGGAATCGTGGTACAGTGTCAGAATGAACGTTCTCAGCACATGAATAAAGATAAAGCCATGCAGATGCTGAAAGCCAAGCTGTATCTTCTCAAGCAGCAGGAGGCAGAGGAAAAACTCTCCGGTATCCGCGGTGAGGTGACAGATATCGGATGGGGAAATCAGATTCGTTCTTATGTTATGCAGCCATATACCATGGTAAAGGATCATCGTACAAACGAGGAGACCGGAAATGTGGATGCAGTACTTGACGGAGGAATTGATATTTTCATCAATGCATATCTGAAATGGATCGCACTGAAGAAATAAAAGAATAAAAAAGGCTGTCTGAAATCAGGACAGCCTTTTTCGTGTGTGCGCCATAATGATTCTGCAGAAGATATTTCTTGCGTATTTTTGTGTGGTGTGATAATATATCCAGTGTGTAAAAACAAATGTCTTTAAAGAACGGACAGGTAAATTGATATGCAGAAACCAGTAACAGAGAAAAAGAAATATTTTGTAGTGAGGGAACGTGCGGTTCCGGAAGTCCTGCTGAAGGTGGTGGAGGCAAAGAAGCTTCTGGACTCCGGCAAAGTGGACACTGTACAGGATGCAGCAGAGCGCACAGGAATCGCAGAAGCTCTTTCTACAAATACAAAGATGATATTTTTCCATTTCATGAAGAGACAAGGGGAAAGACGATCACCTTTATTATCCAGATGGACGATGAACCGGGGCTTTTGTCGGTTGTCCTGCAGACGATTGCACGGTTTCATGGAAACATTCTCACCATTCATCAGAGTATTCCTATCAATGGGATTGCCACACTTACTCTGAGTGTGGACATTCTTCCGGGCGAGGGGGATGCAGAAGCAATGGTAGAGACGATTGAACAGAATGAAGGAATTCATTATCTGAAAATATTAGGCAGGGAGTAAAAGAAAATGATCAATGTAGCAATTTTAGGATATGGCACAGTTGGAAGCGGTGTATTTGAAGTATTAAATGAAAATAAAGAGAGCATTTCCAGACGTGCCGGACAGGAACTTCATGTAAAATATGTTCTGGATCTTCGTGATTTTCCGGGACAGCCGGTAGAGAAGGTTCTGGTCCATGATTATGAACAGATCGTCAGTGATCCGGAAGTAGATATTGTAGTAGAGGTTATGGGCGGTGTGGAGCTGCTTATACTTTTGTAAAGAAGGCACTTCTGGCAGGAAAGAATGTCTGCACTTCCAATAAGGCTCTGGTTGCAAAGCATGGCCGCGAGCTGATGGATATTGCAAAGGAAAAGAGCATTAACTTCTTATTTGAAGCAAGCTGTGGCGGCGGAATCCCGATCATTCGTGTCATCAATTCTTCCCTTACAGGAGATGAGATTGACGAAGTAACAGGTATCCTGAACGGAACTACCAACTACATGCTTTATAAGATGAGCACAGAAGGCTGTGAATTTGACACTGTATTAAAGGAAGCACAGCAGAAGGGTTATGCAGAGGCAGATCCTACCGCCGACGTGGAAGGATACGATGCATGCCGTAAGATCGCAATCCTTTCCTCTCTTGCTTATGAGAGATATTTTGATTTTGAAGATATTTATACAGAGGGAATTACAAAAATCACACCTGAAGATATGGAGTATGCTGCGAAGCTTGGCAGAACCATCAAACTTCTTGGAACCAGCCGCAGACTGGCAGACGGAACCTGTTATGCAATGGTAGCACCGTTTATGCTCGGCCAGAACAGCCCTCTTTACAGTGTAAATGATGTGTTTAATGCAGTATTTGTACATGGAAATATGCTTGGAGATGCCATGTTCTATGGAAGCGGTGCAGGTAAACTGCCTACAGCAAGTGCTGTAGTTGGTGATATTGTGGATGCTGCAAAACATCTCCATGTTAACATTGTGACAAACTGGAACAGCACTCCGGCAGTACTGAAACCACTGGATGAAGTGACAGGAAGATTTTTTGTGAGAATTAAAAAAGAAGCAGCAGAAGAAGCGAAGAAGGTATTTGGTGATGTTGAGATCATCAGCCTGGGACAGCTTCCACAGGAATGTGCATTTATCACTGATGAAATGACACAGGGAGCATTTGAAGAGAAACTGGCTCAGATCGGAGATCAGGTACTTGCAAAGATTCGAGTTAAAGATTGATAAACTGACAGATTTCGTGTATCATATAGTGTGCCTGATAAGGTGGACACTGATACAATACTTCAGATAAATATTTGTACAGTGATTACTGTAAACAGAACAGGAAAGGGAAGATATGAGAATCTTCTCTTTCCTGTAAACTTATTATGGAGGAAGTAAAACAATGTTGATTGTCAAGAAATTTGGCGGTACATTCGGTTGCAAATAAAGAACGTATCTTTAATGTTGCCAGCCGCTGTATAGAAGAGTACAGAAAAGGAAATGACGTGGTTGTCGTTCTGTCCGCAATGGGGAAATATACGGATGAACTGATCACTATGGCAAGGGATGTCAATGAGAAACCGCCGAAAAGAGAGATGGATATGCTCTTTACCATCGGAGAACAGATGTCTGTTGCACTGATGGCAATGGCGATGGATAAACTGGGAGTTCCTGCGGTTTCCCTGAATGCTTTTCAGGTTTCCATGCATACGACAAGCAGTCATGGAAATGCACGTTTAAAAAGAATTGATACAGAGCGTATCAGAAGAGAGCTGGACAGCAAAAAGATTGTAATAGTTACCGGCTTTCAGGGAGTTGACAAGTATGATGATTATACGACTCTTGGAAGAGGCGGTTCTGACACAACAGCGGTTGCTCTTGCGGCTGCTCTTCATGCAGATGCCTGTGAAATCTATACAGATGTAGATGGTGTTTACACAGCAGATCCGCGTAAGGTTCCGAAAGCAAGAAAGCTCAAAGAGATCACTTACGATGAAATGCTTGACCTTGCGACTCTCGGGGCAGGTGTGCTTCACAACCGTTCTGTGGAGATGGCGAAGAAATATGGCGTGCCGCTTGTGGTACGTTCAAGTTTAAACAACAGTGAAGGAACTGTGGTAAAGGAGGAAGTTACAGTGGAGAGAATGTTGATCAGCGGTGTTGCGCTGGATACAGATGCAGTGAGAATTGCGGTAATCGGATTAAAGGATGAGCCGGGTGTAGCTTTTAAATTATTTGATACCCTTGCGAAGAAGAATATTAATGTAGATGTGATCCTGCAGTCTATCGGACGTGCGGGCAGAAAGGATATTTCTTTCACAGTCGATGGAAATGATCTGGATGATGCAGTTGCAGTTCTGGATGCAAATCAGGCAAGGCTTGGATTTGCAGAGCTTCATTCTGAGAGAAATATTGCGAAGCTTTCCATCGTAGGTGCAGGAATGATGAGTAATCCTGGAGTAGCAGCAAAGATGTTTGAGAGCCTCTATAATGAGGGCGTAAACATCAATATGATCTCTACATCCGAGATTCGTGTGACAGTTCTGATCAATGAAAAGGACGGCGTGCGCGCAATGAATGCAGTACATGATGCCTTTGGTCTGGCAGACTGATTTAGGAGAATTACATGACATCGAGACGTGAATTAAAAAACTATGCGAAGCAGGCCATGTCAGGAAAATATGGGATACTGATCTTGGCATTTGTTGCAGTTCAGGCACTGGCTCTGATTAGCAGCATGATATCCTCGGCTTTATTTCCGGGAGAGGAAACAATTGATATTGTGCTGTCGTATGCATTTACATTTATTCTGACTCTGCTGATCAATGTGGTAGCGGCAGGTATGAATTATATGTATCTGAATATTGCCAGAGGGAAAGCATATTCATTAAATGACCTGTTTTATTTTTACAGACATCATCCGGACAGAGTGATCGTTGCCGGATTTTTATGGCAGTACTGAATCTGCTTACCATGCTGCCCTATACGATTTACAGTAATGCGAATCTTCCGGGTGAAGATGCTTCTGTGGAGGTGCTGATCACCTGGCTGTATACAGGTGTTGTTCTGATGATCGTTGGAATGATTGTTTATCAGATTCTGGTCATTCCTCTGGAGATGACTTATTATATTCTGGCAGATAAGCCGGAATTGAAAAGTACAGAGGCTATGAAAGAGAGTCTGGAGATGATGCATGGAAACTTCGGAAGATATCTGATGCTGAAGATAAGCTTTATTCCATTGATGTTTCTTTCTGTTTTTACATTCTATATTGCACTCTTGTGGATATTTCCATATATGGCCATGACAGAAGTAATGTTCTATCGTGATCTGACAGGGGAGCTTAAAGTGCAGAAAGAGGAAGAAGAACGTGTGGCACGAGACTATGTAAATCCCATGTTTGACAGCTATTCACAGAGTGAACAGCCACAGGAAGATCAGACGCATCCGCAGCAGTTCTGGCGTGTGCCGGAAGAATCGGTTTCTTATGAAAACGAAGATGAACAGAATGTTACGGACAACACAGAAATGCAGAATGTTCAGGCAGATATGGATGATAAAAAAGAGCAGAATGATTCAGCACCAAAAGAAGAGGAAGAAGACAACGAACCGAAACCATGGGATGAATATTTTGACAGTCTGAAATAAAAATACAGTTTATTAAATTGAAGACCTTTTTTGCTATGATAAGTATTATGATATCAGGGTTAAAATACCTTTTGGCCCTGACATCATATTATCAGAAGAAAAAGGTCTTTTTCTATAGCAATTCAAGAAAAGAGAAAGGGTTTTTACGATTATGAATACAAATGAGATCAGTGGAAAGCGTCAATTGGAATTTTTGGCAGATTTTGATTATATCAGAGAGGCAGGAACTGCAGGAGAAGAAAAAGCAGCAGAAAGGATTCAGAAAACTCTGGACAGTTTTGGCGTGGAGAGTCATCTGGAAGAATTTTCTTTTGATACCTTTCAGATAAAAAAAGCAAAGCTGAAAGTAACAGAGCCATACACAAAAGAATACACAGTAACCGGATATGGAAGATGCGGAAACACAGCAGAGGACGGGCTGGAAGCACCATTTGCGTATGCAGAGAACGGTGATGATATCAGCCTTGCACATGTCAGCGGAAAGATTGTCATGGTAAATGATCCGGTGAGAAAAGATATGTACCGGAAGCTGGTGAAAGCCGGTGCTGTGGGATTCATCAGTATTGCAGGTTCTCCGTTAGATGAAGGCGTGGATCTGGTTCCACGTGCATACGCTCTGCCAAAGAATCTGCCGGGAGAAGAGAAAAAAGAAGCGGGGAGAGAAGCTGTCAATTATGATAACAGGATTCCTGGCGTAAGCATTCATTACAAAGATGCCATCGAACTGGTGACGAAGGGTGCATCTCAGGTATGTTTATCTGTAGAGCAGGAGATAGTAACACGTACATCCCGTAATATAGTGGCACGTATCGAGGGGACAGATAAGGCAGAGGAAATCCTGACTCTGACTGCACATTATGATTCTGTTCCGGAGGGACCGGGGGCGTATGATAATATGTCTGGAGCAGCGATCATTATGGAATTGTGCAGATATTTCCATGCACACAGACCACGCAGAACAATGGAATTCATATGGTTTGGAGCAGAAGAGAAAGGTCTGCTGGGAAGTCAGAATTATATCAAAATTCATGAAAATGAACTTTCGGCACATCGTTTTAACATGAATGTAGATCTTGCCGGACAGCTTGTAGGCGGAACTGTGGCAGGGATCACCGGTGATGCGTCTGTCTGCAGTATACTCACATATATGGCTCATGAAATCGGTATCGGAATGTCAACGAAGAATCAGATATGGGGAAGTGATTCCAATGCTTTTGCATGGAAAGGAATCCCTGCAATGACTCTGAACAGAGATGGGTTTGGCATGCATACCCGTCACGACACCATTGCACTGCTGTCAGACTGGTCACTGAAGAGAAGTGCAGTTCTGCTCGGCTATATTGCAGACAGACTGGGAAATATTGAAAGCTTTCCGTTTGAACGGAAAGTGCCGGAGGAATTTATTGCACAGCTTAATGAATATTTTGGGTAATTTACTTTTTATACGCTGTTATCCTGTGGGATTTGACATATGCATGCCAAAATCCCGCACTTGACAAATCACTGCCAGATTGATACCCTATCACAAGAGCGTTTTTGATGATAAAAAATCAATCTGAATTCTGACAAGTGTGCCGACAAGTTGATTCTTGAAACAATCTTGCAGGATAAATTTTTTTATTTCAAGGCGGAGGAAGGAGGCGTAGCGGTGACTACGGCGACCGACGACAACGCGGAAATAAGAAATTTAGACGCAAGATTGTTCGAGAAATCAACTTGTTGGCACACAAGCAACAAGAGGAGAGAAACAAATAATGGATATTATTCAGGTAATCACACAGGAATTGAAGGTGGAGAAATGGCAGGTAGAAGCCGCAGTCAAATTAATTGACGAAGGCAACACCATCCCATTCATTTCCCGATACAGAAAAGAAGCAACAGGTTCCCTTAATGATGAGCAGCTTCGTGCACTCTTTGAGAGACTGACGTATCTGAGAAATCTGGAAGATAAGAAGAATCAGGTATTAAAGAGCATCGAAGACCAGGGCAAGCTGACTGAGGAACTGAAGAAACAGATTCTGGATGCCCAGACACTGGTTGTAGTAGAGGACTTATACAGACCATATCGCCCGAAACGCCGTACCCGTGCGACAATTGCCAAAGAGAAAGGGCTGGAACCACTGGCAGATATCATTCTTCTGCAGATGACAGACAAGCCGGTAGAAGAGGAAGCCAGGGCGTATGTCTCCGAAGAAAAGGGTGTTAAGAATGTTGCAGAAGCATTGAACGGAGCTAAAGATATTATTGCAGAGCGTATTTCCGATGAAGCAGACTATCGTATCTACATCCGTAACCTGACAACAAAGAACGGAAGTATTTCTTCCACAGCAAAGAATGCGGAAACTCAGTCTGTATATGAGATGTATTATGAATTCGAGGAGCCGGTCAGGAAACTGGCAGGACACCGTATTCTTGCGTTAAACCGTGGTGAGAAAGAGAAATTTATCACTGTTAAAGTAAATGCACCGGAGGAAGACATCCTTCGTTATTTGAATAAGAGAGTGATCAAAAAAGACAACCCGAATACAACTCCGATTCTGAAAGCAGTTGTAGAAGACAGTTACAAACGTCTGATCGGACCGGCTATCGAGCGAGAAATCCGCAGTGACCTTACTGATAAGGCAGAAGACGGCGCGATCCATGTATTCGGCAAGAATCTGGAACAGCTTCTGATGCAGCCTCCAATCGCAGGCAAAGTCGTACTTGGATGGGACCCTGCGTTCCGTACAGGCTGTAAGCTGGCAGTTGTAGATGCAACAGGTAAAGTTCTGGATACAACAGTTGTTTATCCCACAGCTCCGACTACTGAGAAAAAGATCCGTGCTGCCAAGGATACAGTGGAAGGTATGATCGAAAAATACGGTGTATCCCTTATTTCAGTAGGAAACGGTACAGCATGTCGTGAATCCGAGCAGGTGATCGTAGATATGCTCAAAGAAATCCCGGAAAAAAAGGTGCAGTATGTTATCACAAATGAGGCAGGAGCATCTGTGTATTCTGCAAGCAAACTGGCAACAGAGGAATTCCCGAACTTTGATGTAGGACAGAGAAGTGCGGCTTCCATTGCAAGACGTGTACAGGATCCGCTTGCAGAACTGGTTAAGATCGATCCGAAATCTATCGGTGTGGGTCAGTATCAGCATGATATGAACCAGAAGAAACTGGATGAAGCATTAAGCGGCGTTGTAGAAGACAGTGTAAATAAAGTTGGTGTAGATTTAAATACAGCATCTGCATCTTTGCTTGAGTATATTTCCGGTATCAGCAAAGCAATTGCCAAAAATATCGTAGCTTACAGAGAAGAGAACGGTCAGTTTACAGACAGAAAAGAACTTCTCAAAGTAGCGAAATTAGGACCGAAGGCATTTGAACAGTGTGCAGGTTTCATGCGTATTTCCGGTGGAAAGAATCCTCTGGATGCAACAAGTGTACATCCTGAGAGCTATGAAGCAGCATCTGCACTTCTTTCAAAACTTGGATATAAGCCAAATGATGTTGTGGCAGGAAATCTCCTTGGACTTTCCCTGCAGGTAAAAGACTATAAGAAGATGGCAGCAGAACTGGGAATCGGTGAGATCACACTTCGTGATATTGTGAAAGAACTGGAGAAACCGGCCCGTGACCCTCGTGATGACATGCCGAAACCGATCCTTCGTTCAGACGTTCTTGAAATGAAAGATCTGAAAGAAGGAATGGTGCTGAAGGGAACTGTCCGTAATGTTATTGATTTCGGTGCATTTGTAGATATCGGTGTACATCAGGACGGTCTGGTGCACATTTCGAGATGACAGAGAGATTTATCAAACATCCTCTGGAAGCGGTGAGTGTAGGGATATCGTAGATGTAAGAGTAATCGGAGTTGATATGAAGAAAAAACGTATCAGCTTATCCATGAAAGGATTAAATAAATAACATCAATAAAACAGGGATTACCACTGCAGACCGGATATCTGCAGGAGTGATCCCTGTTTTTGGGGGTACTGCTGTCTGCAGTAACAGTTATTCTGTTTCCCGGTGTGATGTGAGGTGTTCTTCAAGGCTGCGTGCTGCAATGCTCTGTGGCCTTTTTACATTGCGGATCAGACAGATCTTTCTTTCAGGAAGAGGCTCTTCAATGGGAATCTGGACGATTTTCCCCTGAGCAATATGTTCAGCAGCAAGCTCTTCAGGGAAGAATCCGATTCCCAGGTTGTGCTGCACCATAGGGAAAATCTGGTCAGTAGTTGCCACTTCCATATCAGGTGAGAAGGGAAGGTTATGGCGCATAAAATACTGTGTATATAATTCTCTTGTACTGCTTCCGGGAGCAATCCCGATCAGAGGGATATCCTGCAGATCCTGAAGACAGTGTTTGTTGGAAGCTGTTTCCGCATATTCCTCTCCACCTATAAGGATCTCGCGGAAAGAATAGAGGGGAATTCTCTGAAGTGGTTTTTTCAGAGCGACAGGTGTGGTAACTACTGCAAAGTCTACCAGACCGTTTTCCAGTGCCTGAACTGCCTGTGGTGTGGAATGATTAGAAATCCTCAGCTTCACATGTGGATAACGGTGATGAAAGACTTCCAGTTCGTTCAGCAGGAATAAACGCAGTGCGATTTCACTGGCACCAATATTTACAAGTCCGCTTTCCAGACCTTTATCTTTGAGAAGTTCATTTTCTCCTGATACAAGCTGTTCTATTGCAATTGATACATATTCAAAAATGTCTTTCTCCTTCAATGGTCAGCTGTACTCCGCGATTGGAACGGATAAAAAGTTTACATCCCAGCTCATTCTCCAGAATATTCATACACCGGGTAATGTTAGGCTGATTGTTTCCCAATAACGTCGGCTGCTTTGGAAAAACTCTTATACTGGGCAACAATAGTAAAAAAT
>ENA-OQCF01000348-OQCF01000348.1-human-gut-metagenome-genome-assembly--contig:-NODE-348-length-17992-cov-1.660285_pt1 | contig 17992 bp, 28 predicted proteins | sample MGYA00242756_ERZ504573 | MGnify/ENA primary metagenome ERZ504573 (study PRJEB26092, sample SAMD00036240) | human gut metagenome | host: Homo sapiens | study: EMG produced TPA metagenomics assembly of... | reverse complement strand
GGGAAAAGAAGCTGCCGCACGAAGCATGTCGGCAGATTGTCCTTGATTTCCTGTTTGCGGCTACCAGCCAGCAGAGCAATAATGGGTTTGGTAGGAAGTCCGTTTGCCCGGACAAAGTCGTCGAATGTCTCTGAGCTGGAAGCAAGAAAAGCCGTCACTTCATCCACTGTCGGATTGCCGACATAACGTATCGGATACCCGTGCTTCCCTTCAAAAACTCCACCTCGAACGGTAGGATGGAGAACAGCTCATCTACATCCCGTTTAATATTCTTGATGCGGTATTCCTTCCATGCCCAAATCTTGGGAGAGATATAATAAAAGACAGGAATCCTCGTGTTGGCATGGACAAACTTGGCTATATCCAGATTAAAGCCCGGATAGTCCACCAAAATCAGCACATCCGGCTGCCACGCAACAATATCCTCCTTGCAGCGCTTCATATTGGCAAAAATGGTGCGCAGATGCAGCAATACGGGAATGAACCCCATATATGCCAACTCTTTGTAATGCTTCACCATCACACCACCCACTGCAGCCATGAGATCGCCTCCGAAGAAACGGAACTCCGCTTGCGAGTCCTCCTCCTTCAATGCAGCCATCAGATGGGAAGCATGCAGGTCACCAGAAGCTTCACCGGCAATCAAGTAGTACTTCATATCAATTGATAATTGTCAATTAATTCAGAACCATGTTTTCAGTTCATCAATCAAGCCGTATGCCGTTGCATCCACCGTGGTCGGGGTGATTGCCACATAACCGTTATCAAGCGCCCAATGGTCATTCTTCTCATTTTCGCATCGTTGTTCTCAAACTCGCCGGTCAGCCAGTAGTAATGGGCATCTCCTCTATGGGCAAAGTTTTCCCATTCATTGGTCCATTGCCCCTTGGTTTGTTCGCAAATCTTCACACCCTTCAATTCTTTGGTATCGGGGAAGTTGACATTGAGGCATGTCAACGGAGGGAGTCCTTTCTCCAATACCAGCCGGGCTATCTCGCGGATGTAAGGACCTGCAGGTTCAAAATCAGCGTTCGGCTCATGGTTGCAAAGGGAGAATCCGATGGAAGGCACTCCTTTCAGGCATCCCTCTATCACAACGCCCATCGTACCGGAATAATGCAGGTTTACGGAAGAATTGTCGCCATGATTGATGCCGCCTACCACCAAGTCGGGCTTGCGGTCGAGCACCGTATGAAAAGCCAGCTTCACACAATCGGTCGGCGTACCGGAACACTTGTATACCGTCAGCCCAACATCCTTACGAACCAGCTGGTAGTGGATAGGTTCCGTTACTGTCAGCGCACAAGCACTTCCAGAGCGGGGTGCATCCGGCGCCATTACCACAATCTCACCCAGCGGACGGAGGAATTTGATTAACTCGCTAATACCTTTCGCAATGATGCCGTCATCATTGGAAATCAATATCAAAGGTCTCTGATTTTCCATAACTTTCTTTTTTATTATCGTGCAAAAGTAGCTAAAAAGGCTTTAAACTGAATACTACAAAGATAATAATTCTTTTGTATTCAAAGATATTTTCAGAAAAGGCTAACTTTGTACCGACAATAATCGGAATATAATCATTCATAAAATCCATGCTATAATGAACACTTTTTGCCATCCTACCATTGCTGCACGCATCGAGACGGCAGCTGCCGCAATAATTCTGTTTCTAACAACCCTGACAAGTTGTGGCAGGAACTGTTCTCTCGAGCCACTTGACCAATGGAATGACGGGACATCTACGCTTCACACGGCAGACCCGGTCATTGCAGAAGGCCGGAAGCTCTTCAACGACAAAGAATACCAAAATTTCCGACTCACCGGAGAAGCCCTCACACAACCCGGCTCCGAAGCAGGCCTCCTCTTTCATACGGACGGCGAGTCCGGTTATGAAGTGATATTCCGTAACGGAGACATCGACGGCACACGCAAGAGCGGCTCACTCGCCTCGGTGCGCAACCTCTATCGCTCACTCGCAAAAGATGGAGAATGGTTTGACTTCGAGATAACCGTACGCGGACAAAACATCATTGTCTGCATTAACGGAACCGAAGTTGTCTGCTATACCGAACCCGAACATCCATATCGCACAGAGGAGCACGCCCGGCAACTGTTGAGTCAAGGTTCCATAGCCTTGCAAGGCATACACGGCGAAGTGTCATTCCGGAATCTCGCCATCGAACAGCTTGCCAAGGAAGCACGCAACGAAGCCGACACGCTTGCTCCGGTAGACGAGCGCACGGATGAGATAATCAGGCTACAGCAGCGCGATTTCCCAGTTATAGACTACCACGTTCACTTGAAAGGAGGGCTGACGAAGGAAACGGCACACGCCATGTCCATGAATTACGGTATCAACTATGGTGTCGCCCCCAATGCCGGAGAAGGAGGCGTAGGACGTATGCTGGCCGATAACAAAGAAGTGTACGACTATTTTAATGAAGTAAAAGGGATGCCATTCCTGTGCGGTGTACAAGGTGAGGGACGCAAATGGACGGCAACTTTCTCGCAGGAAGCCTTGGGGATTTTCGATTACCTGTTTACCGACGCCATGACCATCATAGACCACAAGGGACGTAATTCGCGCATCTACCGGGCCGAAGAAGCACTCTTTGATGACATTACGCTTGAACGGTATATGGACCACCTTGTCGACCAAACAGTCCTGATTCTGACCAACGAGCCTGCCGACATTTATGCCAACCCTACCTTCTTGCCCGACACTATGGCGAATGATTACGACAAGTACTGGACGGACGGACGCATTGAACGCGTATTGGATGTATTGCAACAACATGGAATCGCTCTGGAAATCAATGCACGCTACCGGATTCCCAGTTTCGAGATTATCCGTCGCGCCAAAGCACGTGGAATCAAATTCACATTCGGTACAAACAATGTCGATGCCGACTTCGGACGACTGGAATACTGCGCCGAAGCCATCAAGCAATGCGGCCTCACAGCCGACGATATATGGTTCCCGTCGATGAGCACACGCCGCTCCCGCCCCATTGTCATATACAACCGATTCGAGTAGCAGGGAACAACCGCTGTCATCTTCACCAACAGAAACGATACACCTATGGACATTCTTCTCATCATCTTGGGCATCCTCTGTCTGATTGTCGGATTGGCAGGCTGCATCCTGCCTATGATTCCGGGACCGCCCGTAGCCTATGCAGGCTTGTTGCTTCTACATTTCACGGACAAGGCGCAGTTTTCCACCACGCAGTTACTTCTATGGCTGGCAGCAGTCGTCCTTGTACAGATACTGGATTATTTCGTCCCGATGCTGGGCAGCAAATATAGCGGAGGCAGTCGGTGGGGAACGCGCGGCTGCCTCATAGGCACCATCGTAGGGTTGTTCTTCATGCCTTGGGGCATCATCCTCGGCCCCTTTCTCGGAGCCTTTGCCGGCGAACTGATGGGAGGCAGCAAGACAGACCAGGCCTTGAAATCGGGGCTGGGCTCGCTGCTTGGATTCTTGCTGGGCACAGTAGTGAAATGTGTCATATGTGCATACTTCTGCTGGGAGTTCGTCAAAGCCTTGGTCTGACACCATCTCCTCTCCTTCCGCCTGGGAACAACTTATCTGCCGACCGCCATCCACACAGTAGTCCATCTGCATGAGATGTGCATCTCGAGCAACATGAGATGCCCGTCTCAAACAACACGAGATGTACATCTCATGCAAGTAGAGAGAATAGTCCAAGCCAATGTCTTCCATTGGTTTACAAATCTTAATCTTCTGCAAGCGAGACAAAAAAAACAGCTTCATTTCAAGATAAATACGTATATTTGCCCACTAAACAGAGAAAGAACGCTTTACGAGTAATTTACAGGAAGAAAAACAGCGGTAAACGTCTGTGAGTTATTAACAAAACAGCCGACTTATCAACCGTTTTTGCAATCTTTCTCCAAATTTGTAGGCGCTATCCGGAATTATCACTTATTTCGCTGCCAATAAATATTGAGATTATGGGAAAAATAATTGCTATGGCTAACCAAAAGGGTGGTGTAGGCAAGACTACGACGACGATCAACCTCGCAGCCTCACTCGCCACACTTGAAAAGAAAGTGCTCGTTGTGGATGCCGACCCTCAGGCCAATGCCTCCTCAGGATTGGGTGTGGACATCAAGCAGTCGGAATGTACTATCTACGAGTGCATTATTGACCGTGCAGACGTACGCGAAGCCCTTCATGACACGGAGATAGACACACTGAAGGTAATCTCCTCCCACATCAATCTGGTAGGTGCCGAAATAGAGATGCTCAATCTGAAAAACCGCGAAAAGATACTGAAAGAGGTACTCGCTCCGCTGAAGAATGAATTTGACTATATCTTGATAGACTGTTCCCCGTCTTTGGGCCTGATTACGGTCAACGCACTGACTGCCGCCGATTCAGTAATCATCCCCGTACAAGCGGAATATTTTGCACTAGAAGGCATCAGCAAATTGCTGAATACCATTAAAATCATCAAGTCCAAGCTGAACCCTGCCCTCGAAATTGAAGGCTTCCTGCTGACGATGTACGACTCGCGTCTGCGCCAAGCCAACCAGATTTACGATGAAGTGAAACGCCACTTCCAGGAATTGGTGTTCAACACCGTCATCCAGCGTAATGTGAAACTGAGCGAAGCTCCCAGCTACGGCCTGCCCACCATTCTCTATGACGCAGACTCAACCGGAGCCAAGAACCACATGGCACTTGCCAAGGAGCTGATAAGCAGAAACGAAAGAAGGGATTAGCGGTTAGGGATAAGGAATAAGCAGTTAGTGATTAATGATTAGGGGGTAGTGATAAATACCATATTTACAATACACAACAAAATCACCCCGTATGGCTAAATAGTAAATTGTAAATCGTCAACGTACCTATGTGTCAAAGATAAGAAATGTGTCATGACCGTAGGGAATAAATAGTAAATAAATAGATGGCACAAAGAAATGCATTAGGACGCGGGCTGGACGCCCTCTTCTCCATGGATGAAGTAAAGACCGAAGGCTCCTCTTCTATCAATGAAATAGAGTTGTCGAAGATTACGGTCAATCCCAACCAGCCCCGTCATGAATTCGACCCGGTTGCGTTGCAGGAGTTAGCTGATTCCATCTCCGAAATCGGCATCATACAGCCCATCACCCTGCGCAAGCTTAGCGACGACGAATACCAGATTATCGCCGGCGAGCGTCGTTTCCGCGCTTCGCAGCTTGCCGGACTGACCAGCATCCCCGCCTATATCCGCACTGCAGACGATGAGAACGTCATGGAAATGGCGCTCATCGAAAACATACAGCGCGAAGACTTGAACTCCGTAGAAATAGCTCTCGCTTACCAGCATCTATTGGAGCAATACGGGCTGACGCAAGAGCGCCTCAGCGAACGTGTAGGCAAGAAGCGCACCACCATCGCCAATTACCTGCGGCTGCTCAAACTGCCAGCTCCCGTCCAGATGGGGCTGCAGAACAAGCAGATAGACATGGGACATGCCCGCGCGTTGGTAACGCTCGGCGACCCCAAACTGCAAGTAAAGATTTTCGAGGAAATCCTGGAGCACGGGTATTCCGTACGCAAAGTGGAAGAAATAGTAAAGTCACTGAGTGAAGGCGAAACCGTGAAAAGCGGTGGTCGTAAGATTGCTCCCAAGCGCGCCAAACTGCCCGAAGAATTCAATATGTTGAAACAACAACTCTCGGGCTTTTTCAGCACCAAGGTGCAACTCACCTGCTCGGAGAAAGGAAAAGGCAAAATCAGTATCCCGTTCAATAACGAAGAAGAATTGGAACGTATCATCGGCATTCTTGATACGCTGAAGAAATAAATGAGAAAAAAAGGAAGAATATATCAGTTAGCCATTACCCTGCTGCTCTGTTTTTTACAGACGGCAGGGATTGCTATGTATGGTCAGGACCGTCCGCGTGCCGCTTCCAAGCGTGCGCAGCGGCATCAGACCGATACACTCAACACCGTGGTAAACCGGGACAGCCTCGCTGTTGCCGACAGTCTTGCGGCCGAAAACAAACGGAAGATGCTGGAAATGACCGCCAGCCCCGACCTGAAGGAACAGCCCGTACCTACAGACAGCCTGCAAAAGGCCATCGACCCCAAGCGATGGGTGCCCAACCCCACAAAAGCCACCTGGCTTGCCCTCGTCATTCCCGGCGGTGGACAAATCTACAACCGCAAATATTGGAAACTGCCCATCTTCTATGGAGGATTTGCCGGTTGTGCCTATGCCCTCACGTGGAACAGCAAGATGTACAAGGACTATTCGGCCGCCTACAAGGATGCCGTAAATGGTAATTTCAACTCCAGTACCATTACCGACCTGCTGCCTCCCAACTATAACTATACCGAAAGCCAGCTGACGGAGACACTGCGGAAGCGTAAGGACACCTTCCGACGATACCGCGACTTGAGCATCTTCGCCTTTATCGGTGTATATCTATTGTCCGTTGTCGACGCATACGTAGACGCAGAACTGTCCAACTTCGACATCACCCCCGACCTCAGCATGAAAGTGGAACCTGCCATAATCAACAGTCAGATGACCGGTTCCTCTAATAAGAACGTCGGCGTGCAATGCAGTTTCCGATTCTAAAAACGAAAATTAAAGCATAAATTATTACCTAATGATACACAAGGCCATATATATGAAAAGAATTATTCTCGGTTCCTCGCTTCTGTTTTGCGCCCTCTTCGCCGTTCCGGCCATGCATGCGCAAGAAAGCGTGGAAGTACTTATCCGCGAAAACGGTACAGAACGCCAGGAATCCATCGAGCTGCCCAAAAGCATGACCTATCCGCTGGACAGCCTGCTCAATGACTGGAAAGCCAAGAATTACATAGACTTGGGAAAAGACTGCAGCACCTCTACCGTAAACCCGATGTTCAGTGACTCTGTATACATAGACCGGTTGTCGCGCATGCCGACCGTCATGGAAATGCCGTACAACGAGATTGTACGCAAATTCATCGACATGTATACCGGACGCCTGCGCAACCAAGTTGCCTTCATGCTGAGCGCCTGCAACTTCTATATGCCCATCTTCGAAGAAGCGCTGGATGCCTACGGTCTGCCGCTCGAGCTGAAATATCTGCCCATCATAGAATCCGCTCTCAACCCTTCTGCCGTATCCCGCGCTGGAGCTTGCGGACTATGGCAGTTTATGCTCGCCACCGGGAAGATATACGGACTGGAAAGCAATAGCCTCGTAGACGAACGCCGCGACCCGATAAAGGCAACCTGGGCGGCAGCACGCTACCTGAAGGACATGTACGACATTTACAAAGACTGGAACCTGGTGATTGCCGCCTATAACTGCGGTCCGGGCACCATCAACAAAGCCATCCGTCGTTCGGGAGGGAAAACCGATTATTGGGAAATCTACAACTATCTGCCCAAAGAGACACGTGGCTACGTGCCCGCCTTCATTGCCGCCAACTACGTAATGACCTACTACTGCAAGCACAACATCTGCCCCATGGAAACCGACATTCCGGAAGCAACCGATACGGTGCAGGTAAGCCGTAACCTTCATTTCGAACAGATTTCCGACCTATGCGGCATCAGTCTGGATCAGATAAAGAGTCTGAATCCTCAATTCAAGAAAAGTATCATCCCCGGAGAGAGCAAGCCACAGACGCTACGCCTCCCCATCAATTATATCAGTGCCTTCATCGACAAACAAGATACAATCTATGCCCACCGCAGCAATGAGCTGTTCAAGAACCGCAGAGTCGTGGCCGTTTCCAATACACGCCCGACGGCACGCAGCAGCAAAAGCAGTACACTACGGGGAATGTCACTTACTACAAGATACGCAAGGGTGACAATCTCGGCAGCATTGCACGAAAATACGGCGTCACAGTCAATCAGTTAAAAAGTTGGAATGGATTGCGTAGTACCAGAATCTCCGCAGGAAAGCGTTTGAAGATTTATAAATAAAGACATAAACGCTTGCCCGGTGTTGAAAATTGCTTATTTTTGCAAAAAGTGAAGTGAAGAAAGGAGAAAGCAGTATATGGAAGAAAATATAAGTCAGAAGGAAAAGGAAAAAGCCGAAGAGGAAATGATCGAACAAGCATTCCAAGAACTGTTGAACGACTATTTGGCCACCAAACACCGCAAGCGCATCGAAATAATAACCAAAGCATTCAACTTTGCCAACCAGGCGCATAAGGCATCAAGCGTCGTTCCGGCGAGCCCTACATCATGCACCCCATTGCTGTGGCAAAGATTGTCTGTAATGAGATAGGACTGGGGTCTACTTCCATATGCTCGGCATTGCTGCACGATGTGGTGGAAGACACTGACTACACCGTAGAGGATATCGAAAACATCTTCGGTCCCAAAATCGCCCAGATTGTAGACGGGCTGACAAAGATTTCCGGCGGTATCTTCGGCGACCGTGCCTCGGCGCAGGCGGAGAACTTCAAGAAGCTGCTGCTCACTATGTCCGACGATATCCGGGTTATCCTCATCAAAATAGCCGACCGTCTGCATAACATGCGTACACTCGGCTCCATGCTGCCCAACAAACAGTTCAAGATTGCAGGCGAAACACTCTACATCTATGCTCCTCTCGCCAACCGCCTCGGCTTGTACAAAATCAAGACAGAACTGGAAAACCTGAGCTTCAAGTACGAACATCCGGAAGAGTACCACGAGATAGAAGAGAAACTGGAAGCCACCGCTGTGGAGCGCGACAAGGTATTCAATGAGTTCACCGCTCCGATACGGGCGCAACTGGACAAAATGGGACTGAAATACCGTATCCTTGCCCGTGTAAAGTCCATCTACTCCATCTGGAACAAAATGCAGACCAAACATGTCCCTTCGAGGAAATCTATGACCTGCTTGCTGTCCGCATCATCTTCGAGCCTCGCAATATAGAGGAAGAGCTAAACGACTGCTTCGACATCTACGTCTCCATATCCAAGATATACAAGCCCCACCCCGACCGCCTGCGCGACTGGGTGAGCCATCCCAAAGCCAACGGCTACCAACCCTGCACGTCACCCTTATGGGTAACAACGGGCAATGGATTGAAGTACAAATCCGCAGTAAGCGTATGAATGACGTTGCCGAACAAGGCTTTGCCGCCCACTGGAAATACAAAGAAGGCGGAGGCAGCGAAGATGAAGGCGAACTGGAGAAATGGCTGCGTACCATCAAAGAAATTCTGGATGACCCGCAACCGGACGCCATCGACTTTCTCGATACCATCAAACTAAACTTGTTCGCGTCGGAAATTTTCGTCTTCACCCCGAAAGGCGACCTCAAGACCATGCCGCAGAACTCTACGGCACTGGACTTTGCCTTCTCCTTGCATACCGACATCGGCAGCCACTGCATCGGCGCAAGGTAAACCACAAATTGGTCCCCCTAAGCCACAAACTGCAAAGCGGTGACCAGGTAGAGATATTGACCTCCAAATCGCAACGCGTGCAGCCGGAGTGGGAAGTATATGCCACCACTGCCCGTGCCCGTACCAAGATTGCCGCCATCTTGCGTAAAGAAGCAAAAGCCTATCAAAAAGAAGGTGAAACCATACTGAACGAATTCTTCAAAAACGAGGATATACGTATGGATGATGCCGCTCTGGACAAACTGACCAGGCTGCACGGCTTCCACACCCGCGACGAGTTGTTCGTTGCCATTGGTAACAAGCGGGTTGTGCTGGGCGATGCCGACAAGAATGTGTTCAAGGAAAAACAGAACAGCAACTGGAAGAAGTTCCTGACCTTCTCCTTCGGTAACAAGGACAACAAGGATGCCAAAGAACAACCGGAAGAGAAAGCACCGCAAGAGAAAATCAACACCAAGCAGATTCTGAAGCTGACGGAAGAGACCATCTCAAAGAACTATATCATGGCTGACTGTTGCCACCCCATTCCGGGTGACGACGTACTGGGATACATCGACGAACAGAACCGTGTTGTCATCCACAAGCGCCAATGCCCCGTTGCCACCCGCCTTAAAAGTAGCTACGGAAACCGTATCATCGCCACCGAATGGGACACTCACAAGGATTTGTCGTTCCTCGTCACCATATATATAAAAGGTATAGACAGCATGGGATTGCTGAACGAAGTGACCCAAGTCATCTCCCGCCAGCTCAACGTGAATATCCGTAAACTGACCATCGAAACCAACGATGGCATCTTCGAAGGAAAGATACAGCTCTATGTACACGATGTGGACGACGTGCGCACTATCTGCAATAATCTGAAGCAGATACAGAATATAAAACAAGTGACGAGAGTAGAGGAATAAACGGAGTGGTATTCTACTTCAGTCCTTGGATATTTTCCTTCAAGTTCTCCACATCCTCGTAGGTAAACTCATCCAATGCCAGTTTCATGCCTACCAGTTCTTCGCGGATAGCTCTGAGGCGATCTACGATTTCAAAGTTACGTATCGTAGCTTCCTTATTGTCTTTTATCCGTTGGCGGGCGCCGGGCAAGGTCATCCCGCGCTCCTTCACCAGATGATAGATAAGTTTCACTGTCTCAATGTCCTCCTTACGGTACTGGCGTATTCCCCGCCCTCCTTTCTTCGGATTGAGTTGCGGAAACTCCTTTTCCCAGAAACGGAGCAGCGATTCGTTGACGTCGAACATGGCAGCCACCTCACTGATGGAGTAATATAACTTCAAATTCTTATCTGTATTCAACATGATGTAATCCATTTCTTTATCAATCATCCGTCAATCAAGCACCTTACCATTGTTCGCAGCAATCTGTATCATGCGGTCATAATCCTCAGCACTGAGGTCCATAAAGTAGTAGTTGACGGGATTCACAACCTTTCCCTTGACGTGTACTTCGTAGTGCAAATGCGGACCAGTGCTCTTGCCCGTACTGCCTACCCCGCCAATGACCTCACCACGTACCACTTTCTTGCCTAACTTCGTCCGGAAATCGCGCAAGTGTGCATATACTGTCTGGTAACCGAATCCGTGATCTATCACGATTCTATTGCCATAGCCCGATTGCCAGCCATCCTGCACCACAGTACCGTCTCCCGTGGCATAGACGTCTGTACCTGAGGAGCCGAAAAGTCCATACCCTCATGGAACTTGCTGGTACCATAAATGGGGTCGATACGCGTACCGTAACCGGAAGCAGTCTTACGGAGGTCCTTGTTCGAAACAGGCTGTATGGCAGGAATGCAACGCAGCATTTCATCATGATTCTTGCACATCTCCACCACGTCATCGAAAGAGCATGACTGAATATAGAGCTGCTTCGTCAGCATGTCCATCTTCTGGGTGGTATTGATAACCAGGTCAGAGTTTGCCATATCCATCAGATGCTCATAGCGGTTGGTGCCGCCATATCCAGCCTGACAGATGGCAGAAGGAATAGGGTCGGCCATGAAAATCACCCGGTACAGATTGTCGTCACGCTGCTGTATGTCCTGCAGCACTCCCATCGCCTCGTCCAGCCGACGGGAGAGCACGTTGTACTGCGCCTGCAGTTTGCTGTTCTCCTTCCGCAGCTCCTTCTCCGACGGAGAACCGAAGATAAGCAGCAATACGATGAAACTGCCCGCACCCAGCCCCATACCGATGAACAAACGGCGGAGAATGCTCAACGCCCGCTGCCTCACGGTAGGATAAATACGGTCATACGTCTGCGTCTGGGGATTATAAATGTAGTAAACTTTGCGCATCTTAGGAAATATTTCGCTTGTCAATGCGACAAAAGTAATAAAAACAAGCTATCTTTATTACCCATACTGATTACCAAGCGATTAAACATATGGTTATTAAATTCCGTAACAAATATCTCACCTCAACCGCTACAAAAATACATCTTCTAGCCATAACAGCCAATTATTTAAGAAAAGAAAGCAATTAAAATAAAACATTTATCCTATCAGAATATTCTATACGACATTCTTCCAACATAACAATGACTAGTTGGTTCACGATATAATTTCCTGGCATCACTTGTAATAGAGATAAAAAAGCCAGCTATCATCTCGATAACTGGCTTTTAATTTTACTCATCAGTAGAAGTTCTTTTGAGATTGTGTGAACTGCTCGTAGAATTTGTTAAGAAGACGATTTATAATGGTCTCTTTGGTATCGCCACCTCGTTGTCCTTTGGCTTTCTCTATCTGCTCTGCTTTCTCTTTGCTCAAACTTGAAAAGAAGTCAACCAGATTGTCAATCACACTAACTTTTTGTTCATCGCCTGCTTCATCGTATTTATTGATAACCCAATCAACGAGAGTTCGACTTTTGAGAACCTCTTTAGAGAGGTGTTCTTCTGCTGCTTTTAATAATTTCTCACCTCTTTCCAATCCATTAGTTTTCCGTAATTTATCACTTATCTTACCTGCCATTGCATCTGCCATTATCTCTTTAGTAATACTCGCTTTAAACGTTCCCCATTTTGAGGCAGTTGGTAATGGATAACCTTGTTCAGTAAGCTTCACGATAAAATCAAGTAGCGGAAGTTTCTCTTTGCACGCCATTTTAGCCCCCTTAGGAAAGTCGCCTCCCTTCCAGGGATTTGTACAAATGTTAATTTCTGAAAACATTCTCGAGACTGCAATTTCTTCATTCAAAGCATAGATAAGATAGAACTCACCTTTGTACTTTTCTTCGTCTTTTAAGTCCTTGTTAGCTTCCAGAAGATTTAGATGAGCTTTGTAACGGTGGTTTGCATCCACTAACACAACGTACCGGGCTGCATCAGCTGCGCTAATGATTTCTCCCGTTTCAAAATCTACAATTTTCAATCCGGCTTCTATAACCTTCGTTGCATCCAGTATGATAGCAGGAACTAACATTCCATTTGCCTTCATGGACTTCATTTTGGCTTTAACCACCTTTTCGTCAAAGTTACGATTACCTGACAGCCTAGCTATCTTGATTCCTTTACTTGCTAGCACTGCTAGCGTTAAAACTTGAAGTGCTAATTCTTCTGTCATTTTATAGTACCATGCCCTTGGGATTTATTTGGTATCTAGCTCACCATGTTTTTATGGTGGCAAAGATAAGGAGCCATAAATTACTTTTCGTGAAGAATCAGATTATCTCGAAATTTCACATTTCCTCTATGAACTTTCTATATTTAGACCTTATTTTTTCAATTTCTGGATTAGGCAGTAAGATTAAGGGGAACGACTGCCCGTTTACTGTGAATAGAGAAAGTTTTATTGGAGATTTATTATAGTCGCGCATTAATGCTCTATAATTATCTGTATTTACTGGAACATTGTTCTTGAAACGACCAAACAAGTATAGGATGTATAAAACAAGCATCTTTTCTGTTTGAGGACATTTTTCCACCTTTGTATTTGCTCAAGAAGGCTTGCAATTCTTGTGCAAAATAATAGTTCAAGATTCTTTTGTTTGCTATTTCATTCATAGTGGTAATCCTCTCAATTGTATAATGCTTCAAGTTATCTACTGTTACAATATCATCTTGCAGTTCTAAATAGGCTTGTTTTATTTTATTAATCAGTAGTTGACTAGAGATAGTAAACTTTTTTGGTTTTAACTGGCGATTTACCTTTCTTCGTTTCTGTTGGCAACCTACTCACTACTTCAATACTAATACTTGCAACCTTCATTCCATCGTTTAGGTGGTTGAACAAGTCTAAATATTGGTCTGCTATAGATATGGATAGTTCAGCAACATTACATCCCATTATCATAGCGTACAGCAATACGGATAATCTCCATAATTTTAACGCATCCAGTTCTTCTTTTTCTAAATATTGAGCTAGAGTGCTATCGTTAACAAAGACTTCTTCACTTAGCAATAATTTTCGTTTGTTATCATCTATGATTATGGTTTCAGCGAGTTTTTACAGCTTCCTCATAATTTATAGCCTTGATATTGTTCAATATAATATGTTTGCTTTTGTCATCTATGCTTGTGGCTACCTGCAAGCATCTCTGCATATAAAAATCTACATATTCATTCATGGTATTATCTTTTAAAATCAATGGCTGCAAAGAAACAAATTTATCCAATATTCCAGTTCACTGTATTATAAAAAATAAGGCAGTAAATGAAATTTCACTTACTACCTTTACATTTGTTCTTGTTTTTTACTTTGCTATATTCTACGTTCCTTATCATATCCCAGATTGTAGAACTTCTTAAAGCCTTTCCATATACAGCATGGAAATTCCACCATAACACCTATGATGATAAATGGCAGGAAAGGTAGAAAAAGGCTACTCCAACCATAGCACAAACACAACCCTTACAATTACGCCTATGACATATAAGGTTGTCCATAATTCCGCAACCTATCATTACTCCATCTTCCTCCTGCCATTGCGTATTTAATTGGAGCATTGGGAGTGAAAAACTCCGGTTGTTTATTGGGCATTAGTTTACCAGTCATATTAATTCATTTAAGGTTTATAGTTATTAATCCTGTATCTCCATTGCCATTAATAATTTCCACTTCAACTCTTCATCTTCCAGTCTGTCAATAACACCATAAGGTCTTTAGCAAACTCTTCTGGGTCTATGTTATTCTTCTCTATTAACTTGTCTAGTGTCTTTAGTAACATAATCATTAGTTTTATTAGCTATAATTGGCGTTGCTATTATTGTAGACCATTCGGCAGGAATGTCAGCTATTGGACGTGGGTCTGCTTTGTAGTCCCTGACATCAACATCGTTTATCATTTGTCTTGCTTCCTCCTCTGATAGCTCTCCTGCTTCGTATCTCTCTAAAACCTTCTCTAAGAAGTCATAATAATCATTACTTGTCATTCTTATTATAATTCATTCCTTTCATTAATGTAGTTCCTATTAATGGATATATGAGATATTTATCTGTTAATATTAATCCCAAAAATGCTTCAAGTATATTCCTTCCCCAGTCTCCACCCCATACCATTTTTTCACCACATTTAGGACAATGCTTTTCATTCCCAAACTTCTAATTGAATACTACCACAATGAACACATTTGATATTAAAATCATCCACAAAACTATTATAAGTCACATCATTGTTACAATCATTACAATGAATAATTTGCTTCTTACCTCTTCTTATCATTCTAACAATGTCTTTTGAAGTTGTATAGTACTTCATGTGTGGTAATCTCTTGTCAACATCTGTCATATTCTGAAAGTCTATTTCTATTTGATACGGAATTTCAGAAATAACTTGTGATGAACAGTGATTGCACTTTTTTAGCTTTCTCTCTTTTGCTATATTCTACCAATTCCTTATTGTTGTAATCCTCACCATAGACTGTTACTAGGTTAACATTACCAAGTTCACTTTCTTCATCAAACTCAGACATACAATCCTCTGTTGCAACCAAAGAACTCTGTATTGTTTGACAAGTCTTACAAACATAAACTTCGTAATAGTCTCTGAACCCACAACCAAAATGCAGTACTGGTGTTGTGTAGCCGCATTTAGGACATTCATATTGTTTTATTTCTCCCATATTTTTTTATTTAATGCAGTAGGCATTAAATACCCACGGTATAAGTAGCAATGAAAATAACAGTAGCACCCCTGCATCCTTCCATTCCTTATTTACCAATTTGTAAATCAATGGTACAAGAAGTATCATCATACTAGCAGCACAAATCCAAGTTTCAAGGTTGTCAATATAGTCTAAACCGTCTTTTAAAAACTGCTTGTATATACGACTGTATCTATTCTGTTCGCTTATCAGACTGTGAACAAACGTTCTAATCAAACTGAATGTCATGGCAGCCAGTATAGAATATTCTATCTGTTTTAGATATTTCATATACCCAATACTTCAAAGATGGATTCACTTACTATTTCCATATTACCTATATACACAAGGAACTTAGGCACTGCAAATAGCAAAAACAATAAGGTTGCCTGCATCCAGTTTCTTTTGTATAAATGCCAGACCGCAATCAGTGTGATAATACAACCAATAATCCACCATGCCAACTCGTATTCCTCAAATAGATAACCGTAATAGTTGGGTGACGGTTTATTAGTAAGCAACCAACTGCATACTATCCAAATGAGATATACAGTTTTCCAATCTGTAAAGTATTTGACAATATCAAGTCTCATTTATTTTTTTGTAATTAAACAGAATCCTTTACAAATATAACCATAGCCAATACTCCTATCAAAATGAAAGGAAACACAGCTATAGATATTGGCAACCATACTTTCTTGACTTTATGATATATGGCATATATTGCAGGACACACAACCAGTAGCATCCAAATAAGTTCAGAAGTAAAATCCCATTTATCAGTTCCTTCAAGCAAAGCAGATATAGGATGAATATTAAAGTATTCCATTAATCCTATCAATAAGACACCAAGAGTTTGGGCAAATAGCGCTTTCCTTAATGTTATTTCACCTAGCACTTCCTTTATGCGAGAAAATGCTATTGATAATTCCTTAAATCGTTTCGTCAGTTTCCATATGATATAGGCAAAACACATACCATATAAAGGCATTAAATAAGCTAGCAATTTTGCTTTGTATATCATCTATAGCAACACTCCAAAACAATATATATGTCAAATAAGGTATCCAAAAACTTTTAATGAAATGCTTTATTGGTACAAACTCATAGAACCAGTTGAACATTATTGTATATACGAATGTAAACATGCTAGAAGCCAGAAGAATCCATAGACAATACCATTTTAAAGTCATAGAATCCACATCAACAAACAGTATTCCAGTAATATATGAAACAGTTCCTAATACAAACAATACTAGCATTTGAGCAAAGAACCAGTTTAGTCCTCGTACTGTAGCATATATAAACCTTTCTCCAATATCTGATAATGTTTTTTTGAAAGTTTCCACATCCATTTTAATACTTATACCATTCTTACATGCTATTCTACATTATCAATACAGAGATTGAAACATTTTCAATGCAGTTCTGTATCTCTTTCATTAGGTTATTTCTTTAATATACATAAGGTAATAGATTATTCTTCTATCTTCCCAAAGATATTATTATCCTATTAATATCCCAAACAGTCAAATATCATTCTTCAAATCTTTATATATAGCAATCTCTTGCTCATTCAAGAAATATTGTGAAGTAAGTTTTTCTACCAAGTTATCTCCATCATAAAGTTCTACATAAGTATAACCAGTTGCTGTAACAGGAAACTGCCTAAATTTATCTTATTAGTGTTTCTAAATTTTTATTTATCTACTTGTTAAATTGTTATTGGCTCTCTTGGTCCCCAGTAGCAATCCATTACTGTATATACTATTTTGTTTATCATAATGATTATTTTTCAATGATGTTATTAACTATCTTTCTAAACACATCACCTGCCATCAGTCCACCACTAGCAGGCAAACCAGTCTTATTAATAGATACAATAACACTATACTTGGGATTGCCAGTAGGGAAATAGCCGCAGAACTCCACTGCATACATCGTATTGCCATTATCTGTAGAGACTACGATAGTACCTTGTTTTCCTGCTACGGTAGTCTTATCTGACTTGGCAGGTTGCCCCAGTCCGTCTGTTACATTATATGCCAGTGTCAGTTTCAAGCTGTCGATATTAGCCTTATTTGCTATCTGGGGATTGATAACCACTACACTGTCCTTGTATAGTTGAGGCTGCACCATTTTCCCATTGTTGGCGATAGCATTGTAGAATGTAAGGACTTGAATAGGAGAAACAGACTGTTCATATCCTATGCAGTTCCAAGTGATATTTCTTTCTGTAATCCTATAAGGTTGCAGAATGCCATTGATACTGTCTGGCTTGCCATAGCTCATTTTTGACAATACATCAAAGTATGCTTGTGCATTGTTACCAAAAGCATTCTCCATAGTCTTGACTGTAGCAATGTTTGAACCGCTAGCCAGTCCTTGCTTACCGTAATTTCACCATAGCCGCCTCTATGCCAGTTATGGTCGAAAACTGTATCTCCTTGCAGACATTAAATGCCATTGCCAACATTCACCCTATCACTCATTTTTACCTTTCCAGTCTCCAGTGCAGCC
>ENA-OQCF01000347-OQCF01000347.1-human-gut-metagenome-genome-assembly--contig:-NODE-347-length-18011-cov-2.449117_pt1 | contig 18011 bp, 24 predicted proteins | sample MGYA00242756_ERZ504573 | MGnify/ENA primary metagenome ERZ504573 (study PRJEB26092, sample SAMD00036240) | human gut metagenome | host: Homo sapiens | study: EMG produced TPA metagenomics assembly of... | reverse complement strand
TCGCTTATCCAGAATGGAGCCATTCCTAAACCTGCTACACAGGCGATGAGGCAGATAACGGCTACTCGTTCATCCCAGGTTGCGTCTGTGAGTTTCAGATGTTCGGGATTCAAAACTTTACCATAAAGAATTTTACCTACTACACGCAGGATATAGACTGCGGTAATGACGATACTTGTTGTTGCCACTAGGTACATACGCGATGGAATGTATCATCATTTTGGAAAGAACCTACAAAGACCGTCATTTCAGCAACAAAACCACTTAGTCCCGGAAGTCCCAAATTAGCAAGACCAGCAATAACATAACCTACAGCCAGGAAAGGCATAATCTTCATCAAACCTCCCATTAATCGGACATCACGAGTGTGGGTACGTCCGTATATCATACCAATAAGGGCGAAGAACAAAGCGGTCATTAATCCGTGACTCAACATTTGGAGAATAGCACCCGTACAACTGGTGCGTGTCATCATCAGCAGGGCAAAGAGCACCAATCCGCAGTGGGATACGGAGGAATAGGCATTGATATATTTTAAGTCGGTTTGTACCACAGCACTGAATGCACCGTAAACTACAGAAATAGTGGTCAATATCAGGAATACATCTCCCCACATGGCTGCACCTTCAGGCATCAGGTACATAGCAACACGGAAGCATCCGTAACCTCCTAGTTTCATCAATACTCCAGCGTGAAGCATAGAAACAGCAGTCGGTGCAGAAGCATGACCATCGGGACTCCATGTATGGAAAGGGAACAAAGCTCCTAAGACTCCGAACCCCAAGAAGATAAGCGGGAAGAAGATGCGTTGCATTTCATGAGGTATATGCAGTTTGGCGATTTCCAGCAAGTTCATAGTTTCACCGCCTGCACCATAAAAAATACCGAGAATTCCGATCAGTAGAAATGCAGAACCACCCATTAACATTAATGTAAGTTTCATGGCGGCATATTCTTTACGTCCGCTTCCCCATACACCGATGAGCAGATACATTGGAATTAAGGCTACTTCATAAAACATGAACATGGTGAACAGGTCTGTTGAAACGAAGAATCCGAATACCCCTACACTCAATAGAGTGAACCACATGAAATATTCTTTTGTCAATGGTTGTAACTTCCACGATGCAAAAGTACCGGTGAATACAATAATGGAACTAAGTAGCAACATTGCTACTGATATACCGTCTACTCCTACTGAGTAACATATATGGAGTGGTGCATACCAAACTGTGCTGGCTGTGAACAGCATCTCTCCTGTAGCACCGGCTTGGCGTAGTTCGATATAATCAATGGTGAGGTAAACGGATAATGCCAATAATATGGAAGATCCGACAACCATCACTCCGCGAACTTGATTGACGCTGCGCGAAGCCCAAAGGCTCGCGGAGCATCAAACAAGGGAACTATCAATGAAAAAAACTTAGTATGTTCATTCTTTTTAAATTAAAAATTTAAAAAAATGGCCATGCGGCGGATTTTTTATTATTCATTAAATTAATAGTATCAGCGTCAATATCAATGCACCTGCAAGGAACCAAATACTGTACTGCTGTACGTTTCCACTTTGCATGTCACGTATTTCATCGGCGGTAGCATGAGTACTCCACGCAGTGAAGTTAAAGAATTGATCGATAACGTGCCGGTCCCACCAGGCTATCGGAGTACTGATGCACCGGAAGATGATTTTCTTGGTTACGAACAACCATATCTCATCCATATAGAAACGGTGGTAAGCTGCTGTGTGCAAACGTGGGAATGTGCGCGCCAGATAGTTGGCTACGGGTTGTCTCTTACCTGCATACATCCATGTAGCTAAAGCGATGGATGCTATAGCAATAATGATACTTGTAGCAGCTATCTGCATATCCAGATGAATGGTATAGGCTTCTCCGTTTACTACTGATCAGATTGCCGAAAGGTATGAATCCGGCAATACAGGTGATAGCGGCTAAAAACATCAGCGGGAATGTCATGGTAAGTGGAGCCTCATGCGGAGTATGTGCATCAGGTCCGGATTCGTGGGAGTGTCCTTTCCATTCTCCATTCCAGAAAATACAATAATAAAGGCGGAACATATAAAATGCTGTCATGGCGGCAATGCCTGTCATTATCCATCCCATAACAGGATTGAATTGGAAGCAGGCAGTCAGAATTTCGTCTTTAGAGAAAAAACCTGAGAATGGCCAGATACCCGAGATAGCCAGACAAGCAATCAGGAATGTCCAATGGGTGACGGGCATGAATTTATGAAGTCCTCCCATGGCGCTCATCTCGTTACTGTGTACGGCATGAATGATACATCCGGCTCCTAAGAACAGCAATGCCTTGAACATGGCATGTGTGAACAGGTGGAACATGGATGCCATGTAGCCTAGTCCTCCTTCATGAGGATTCATAGAAGTACAAAACGCCTAATGCGACAATCATAAATCCAATTTGAGATATAGTGGAGAAGGCGAGCACACGTTTGATATCGCTTTGTGCACACGCCACACTAGCGGCGTAGAATGCAGTGAACGCACCGATATAGCTATCCAGTGCAGCACTTCGGGCGCATATCCTATAAACAACGGGAACATACGGGCTACCAGATATACACCGGCTACTACCATGGTAGCAGCATGGATTAATGCACTGACAGGAGTAGGACCTTCCATAGCATCCGGTAACCAGATGTGCAATGGAAACATCGCACTTTTACCGGCACCACCGATAAACATTAGCCCCAAGGCCAATGGTATCATACTTCCGGCAACTGCAAGTACCTGAAGTTGGGGGGTGAACGAGAATGTTTCGGCATAATAGCGTAAATCAAGATACCGATCAGAAAGCCTAAATCAGCGAAACGGGTAACAATAAATGCTTTTTTACTGGCAGCAATCGCTTCTTTCTTGGTGTAATAAAAGCCGATAAGTAGATAAGAAGAAACACCTACCAGTTCCCAAAAGACATACATCTGGAAAATATTAGTTGCTACTACGAGCCCCAACATGGACATGGTAAACAGGCTAAGAAATGCGTAGTAACGTTGAAAGCCTTTTTCACCTTTCATATATCCGAATGAATAGATATGTACCATCAGACTGACGGTGGAAATAACGACTAGCATCATAACTGAAATAGGGTCAAGCATGATTCCCATGTCAATATGCAGGTTCGTTGTGAAAGGTAACCATTCAAAATTATAAGGTGTGAGAGTAGGATAGACGCTTCTGCCGTACGCCTCCTGCAAAATAATTGAAGGCAGTGAGGTAGGAAAGCAACGTCACCCCTGCCAGTGAAACGGTGCCGATGGTCCCTGCCAATCCGTTCTTCATACGCATACCTGCCAGCCCCAGTATCAGGAAACTGAGGAAAGGTAGGATAAGGATTAGTATTGTATGTTCCATAATTAGTTTTTCATTTCATTTAAGTTCTTCACTTGGATATTGCGTACATTGCGGTAGATATTGATAATGATAGCAATAGCTACTGCTGTTTCAGCCGCACTCACGCCGATAGCGAACAGGGCGAAAAAAAAGCCTTCCAGTTCTTCGGGAAAGAGGTATCGGTTGAATACGGCGAAGTTGATGTCTACCGAATTCAGTATCAGTTCCACACTGATGAGCATGGCCAATAAATTGCGGCGGGTGAAGAAACCATAGATTCCCGCAAACATCATAAAGGTGGAAACCACCAGATAATATTCCATGTGTACCATAAGTTCTATCTTTTTCTAGCGATTAGGATTCCTCCTACGATGCAAGCGAGTAATAACACGCTGATTACTTCGAAAGGAAGGATATATTGATATTTTTCCATGCCCATCAGTGCATGACCGATCGTGCGTACATCCAGTTCACCATGAACAAAATGAGAGGGCAAGAATTCGTTCTTCAGCATGACGAACAGACAGATAGCCAGTCCTGCTATAGTAGAAATAGCTCCGGCCACCATCTTTCCATTTTTTAATCTCTCTGCTTTGTCTCCCTGTGAAGAGGTCAATAAGATACTAAATACATAAAGCACTGTTATACCACCGGCGTAAATCAGTAATTGTACAGCTCCCAAGAATGAGTAGTTGAGTTGGAAGTAAATACCTGCTGTACCAAATAAAACGAACAGCAGATAAGTTGCTGCACGCAAGATACGTGAGGTCGTGACTGCCAATACCGAACAGACAGCGATAAACAACGCCAGTACAATGAATACAATTAGTTGTAGTGTCATAATATCGTTTGTTTTTTATTTTTTGTTCAGAGTGAGAACTAGTTTGCTGCGGTCGAATACAGCATTTTCGAATTCTGTATCGAACCGAATGGCATCGTGTGGACAAGCGTTCACACAAAGCTGACAGAACATACAGCTCCCAGGTCGTACTCATACTTTACCAATATTTTCTTTTTCTTGCCTGTTTCTTCGTTGGTCACAGATTCGCTGGTAATGGTGATTGTATCATTGGGGCAAGCCATCTGGCAAAGTCCGCAAGCAATACATTTGTTATTACCATTCTCATCAACCGGCATGATAAGCCGTCCTCGGAAACGGGGCGATATTTTTAATGTGGCACGGTTTTCGGGATATTGTTCAGTGACTTTAGGAGTGAAGAACTCTCGTCCTGTCACTTTCATGCCGGTAAGTAATGTACCGATGCCATGAAGCAGCCCTTTTATATAGGAATGTTTTTCTTCTTTCATCAGAAATGTAATTTAAATACAACAATAATTACCATCAACAACAGGTTGCACAAACCTATTGGAACCAAGTACTTCCATTCCAGCGTTAGAATTTGGTCAATACGCAGACGGGGAAATGTCCATTTGATCCACATTAGTAACCATACTACAAAGAATGACTTGCCAAAGAACCAAATAAATCCGGTATATAATCCATGATGGCATTGAATCCGTCTAGCCCAGGAATATGTAGCGGCATCCATCCTCCCAGGAAGATGGTTGTGGCTACTGCGGCGATGATAAACAAGTTTACAAATTCTGCCACATAGAACAGGCCGAAGTGCATACCGGAATATTCGGTATGATATCCCGCAGTCAGTTCACTTTCTGCTTCAGGCAAGTCAAACGGGCCGCGGTTGACTTCTGCATTTCCGGCTATCAGATAAATGATAAAAGCGATCAATGCAGGTATATGTCCTTTAAAAAGGAACCAGCCGTCAGCTTGGCGTTCTACAATTTCGCTTAGTTGCATGGTATCTGTTAAGATTACAATGGTAAGGATGCTTAATCCTACAGATAATTCATAACTAATCATTTGAGCGCCACTTCGCATGGCTCCGATTAATGAATATTTGTTATTGGAACTCCAACCTGCCAGCAAAATACCTACCACACCGATACTGGATGCTGCCAATAAGAAGAAAATACCTACATTGAAATCAAGGACCTCCATGCCCTTGTTGATGGGTAGGCAACTGAAAGCCATGATAGAGGCGAGGATAACAATGTAAGGTGCCAAATTGTACAGGAACTTGTCAGCATGCCGGATGGTGATAATTTCCTTGATCAACATCTTGAATACATCGGCAAACACCTGTATGGTACCTTGGGGACCTACACGCATTGGCCCCAAGCGGCATTGGAAAGCGGCGCACACTTTACGTTCCATGAAAATCATAATGATAGCAATAACTGCATATGCCAACATGATACATACGCCAATTACTATACATTCTATGAGCACTGCCAGTTCTTCAGGCATAAATGACGTGAGCAGTGAGTGTACCCATTGGGTGACTATACTAAAATCGAACATAATTTAATAATGTGTCAATTTGCTAATTTGCCAATAGGCAAACTTGTAATTATTTAATTTGTTAATTCTCAGTCTGATAAATAGTGCATTCTCCAAATTGTATATTGAAGAATCGGCACATTATTATCGGTCAATATCCGGTACTACATAATCTACCGTTCCACCAATAGCAATTAAGTCGGCAATTTTTGCGTTGCGGCACATAGTTTCCATTGCTGATACTAAAGGCAAACCGGTAGCGCGGAATTTCATGCGGTAAGGAAATTTGTCTCCACGACTTTCCAGATAAACACCGAACTCTCCGCGAGAACCTTCCACTGCGGCATAATAATTCCCTTCGGGCACACGTATAATCGGTTTCATCTTTTCCTGATAGTTCCCTTCAGGAATATTGTCTATCAGTTGCTCAATGATATCCATACTTTCCAGTATTTCTTCCATACGGACCATATAACGTGCAAAGCAGTCACCTTCAGTGTGGACAATCTCTTTAAAATCTACCTTGCCATACATCGCATAGGGATGACGCTTGCGGACATCGCATGCCCAACCGCTGGCGCGTCCTGTACCTCCTGTCGCTCCGAAAGAGATGGCATCTTCCCGTGAAAGAACTCCCACACCTTTCAAACGTTCTTGGGCAATGACATTTCCGGTGAATACTTCATGGTATTCTTTTAGCATCGGACGCAGATAAGCAATGAATTCTTTTACTTTCTGTACAAAGTCCGGAGCGATATCAGCTTGTACCCCTCCAATGGTGTTATAATTCTGTATCAAACGTCCTCCGGTAGTTGCTTCGAAGATATCCAATATCTTCTCACGATCACGGAATCCATAGAAGAATGCGGTCAAGCACCCATATCCATACAGAGACAGGAGAAGAAAAGCAAGTGAGAATCTATACGTTGCAATTCGTCCATAATGGTACGAATGTATTGTACCCGTTCGCTTACTTCTACGCCCATTGCCTGTTCAATGCACATACAGAGAGCATGGCGGTTTTGGTGCGCACCTAAATAATCCAAACGGTCGGTCAGGGCCAAGGTTTGGGGATAGGTAAGACTTTCGCACATTTTTTCGATACCTCGATGGATGTATCCGCAGTGCACATCCAGTTTTTTGATAATCTCACCTTCCAGTGAAACACGAAAACGAAGTACACCGTGGGTTGCCGGATGTTGAGGACCTATGTTAATGATATATTCGTCCTCATCAAAAATGGTTTCGCGTTTTTCTATTACACTGCCATCATGTTGTACTTCTATATATTGTGTCGTGTCTACAGGTTCCTCATTGGTCATACGGAGTGGGTTGAGGCTTTCATCGTAGTCCTTACGCAATGGATAGCCTACCCAGTCATCACGCAGGAACAAACGGCGCATATCAGGATGTCCTATAAAGCGGATACCATAATAGTCGTACACTTCGCGTTCATTGAATTCAGCACCTTTCCAAATATCACTTACACTAGGAAGTTCCGGCTTTTCTCGGTTGGTTGTGCGAGTGCTGACCACTATATTTTCTCTTGTATTCGTATCTTCCAGATGATAGACTACACCTAGTCCTTCTTCGCCCCAGTCCATTCCGGTAAGGCTGCGTAGAAAATCCATATGTTTACCCTGCCGCAATTTCAGCATTTCTTCATGTAGCTTTTCGGCAGGTATTTCTATTCTTTCACTCATGCTTGTTCGGGATTTTGTGGTTCATTTTCTTTGCGGTTCACTCCGCCGAAGAATTTTTCCAGTTTTACTTTACGTTGCAATTGTATCATGCCGTACAACAAGGCTTCAGGTCGGGGCGGACATCCGGGAATATATACGTCAACGGGAAGAATTTTGTCTACTCCGTTCAATACGTGATATGATTTTTTAAAAGGACCGCCGCTAATGGCGCATCCGCCTACTGCAATGACGTATTTAGGATCCGCCATCTGGTCATACAAACGTTTTAGTACCGGAGCCATCTTGTGTGTGATAGTTCCTGCTACCATGATCATATCTGCCTGGCGCGGACTGGCACGGGCTACTTCAAACCCGAAGCGGGCGAAATCATACCGGGCAGCACCCACTGCCATAAACTCGATTCCACAACAACTGGTTGCAAATGTAAGCGGCCACAACGAATTGCTGCGTCCCCAGTTGATAAGGTCATCCAAACAGCCCACCAGTACTTTGGTACCGCCTTCATTGAGCTGCTTGACCATGTTTTCCAAATACTCATTGTCTTTGAAGTCTTCATAAGGAATAGACTTTATGGTTGGTTTCTTTACTTCCATTCCAACGCTCCTTTCTTCCAGGCATATGCCAGACCTAAAACTAATATAACTAAAAAGAAAAGGATGCTAAACAGACCGTACACTCCTAGGTCTTGTACCACTACAGCCCAAGGAAATAAAAATACTGTTTCCACATCGAACATCAGGAAGAGGATAGCAAATAGATAATAACCTACTTTGAATTGCATCCACGACCGTCCCCGCGTAGGAATACCACATTCGTAAGCTTCTCCCTTTTGTGAGTTGTATGAACGGGGAGAAATGGCACGGGCAATTCCCAATGCTACGGCAACTAATGCGATTGCCGTCAGGATAACGACAACTAATAATGTAAAATACATATCTAAACTTTTTTTGATTAGACAAACGGATAGAAAAATTTTCCTTATAAGACGTTTGTTATAAGGATTTCTACTCAGCAAAATGCTGAAAAAAGATTAAAAATTAAATGATGATCCGCCGGAGTGCATAGATATAATAATCTACTGCATCAGTGTAAAGCGAATGAAAAGTGTGGCAAACTATATGGTTTGTTTGTAGCTCCTGCTTTTTAAGTTCGTTCAATGCTGCTAAAATGCGGACTATACATTTGAACTTTGATGTGGAAGGGTTGTCAAGTGATATGGCTATTTGTGGCATATCTGCAAAATTGTTGGTAAACAGGAAGTCCACTGTTCTTTTGCAGGGGTCTTGTTGTTGCTGGTAACAAGAGGTCTGTGGGGGTAAATCTGTTGTCTCAACCGTATGATAATCCTGACCTACTGTTATCGTAAACAGTAGAAATAATAGGATATATACAATGTATCTCAACATATTATTCATCTTGTTACCCTTTAAATGAGGGTGCAAAGATAGCCAATATTTGAAGCTTCATTGAGATTTTTTGAATTATTTATGTATAAAAATGGTTATAGGACGTAAATGTCAATGCTTTTTCCAAAAACTCGGCATGAAGAGCAGAAGTACGGTAAATAATTCCAAACGTCCTATCAGCATCAATATTGCACTTATCCATTTTGCTGCATCCGGCAACCCGTTCCATGAATAGGAAGGGCCGCATTTTCCAATACCTGGTCCTACATTGCCCAAACTGGAAATGACTACGCTATAAGCTTCTTCAAACCCTACTCCAAACAGCATAAGAACCAGCCATCCAATAAAAATAATAGCCATATATAGAAAAATGAATGCAAGTACTGCTGACTTGGTTGTTGATGAAATAACTTGGCGGTTGATACGTACAGGAAGTATAGCATTGGGATGAATGATATGTTTGAATTCATTTTAGAAACACGGCTCATAATGGCTATGCGTATACATTTTATTCCTCCTGTGGTGGATCCGGCACAAGCTCCAAACAGCATGATGATGCACATTAATGTCCAAAGTACAGGTACCCAAGTCATATAATCTGCAGAAATGAATCCGGTAGTGGTTTGTAAGGAAACAACCTGAAATATGGCTTTACGGAAAGATTCTTCAATACCGAACGGACTGGTGAAAATAAGAGTGACGGTAGTGAAAAGGGTAAAAAATCCCACAGTTCCCAAATACCAGTGGAGTTCTGTATTTTGGAATAAGCGTTTGAAATTTCCTTTTAAGAACAGTAGATATAGTAAGGTGAAATTGATACCTGCCAAAAACATGAATAGCGTAATTATATATTCTATGTAAGGAGAGTTGAAGGCGGCAATGCTATTTTGTTTGGTTGAATATCCTCCTGTGGCGGTAGTAGTCAGAGAATGACATACACTGTCGAAAAAGTTCATGCCTCCAGCAACCAGCAGAATAATCTCTGTAATGGTCAGCCCCAAATAGATAGTCCAAATCCATTTGGCCGTAACTCCAATACGCGGATGTACTTTATCATGGGTGGGACCGGTGGCTTCCGCTGCAAATAATTGTACACTGCCTACTCCGAAAATCGGTAATACGGCAATAGTAAAAAAGACAATTCCTAATCCTCCGATCCATTGTGTCATACTTCGCCAGAACAAAAGCCCGTGTGGCAATGACTCTATATTGTCCAAAATACTTGCTCCGGTGGTGGTGAATCCTGACATGGTTTCAAAAAAAGCATCCGTTATAGTGGGAATATATCCGCTTAGATAGAATGGAAGCATACCGAATAAAGAAAAAAACACCCAGGCAAGGGTTACAATAACGTATCCATCGCGGCGGCTGATTCTCTTTTCTGCATTTTTCCCTGCTAAAGCGGCTATGCTACCTGCTCCGGCTGTTATTGCGGCAGAATATAGGAAAGCTGAAATATCTGATTCATTATAATAGACAGCGAGAAACGAGCATAGAATAAGAAACCCCGCTTCGATGAAGAATAACGCCCCCATAATCCGGGCTATCATTTTTGCATTTATCATCAATTGAAGAATTTTTCTATTTTCTTAATCATCATACCTAGACAGAATACTACGACATGGTCGTTAGGTTGGATGACGGTATTACCTGTCACCAGTATCCCTTCACCGTTGCGAATCAGTCCGCCAATGGTGGCACCTTTGGGAAGGCCGGCATCTTTGACAGCGCATTTGGTTATACGTGAACCGTTTTTAACCGTAAATTCGGCTACATCAGCATTGGCAAAAGTCAGACATTTTACGTTGGAAACATCTGCATCCAGCATCATTTGATAGATATGGCTGGCGGCAATCATTTTTTTTATTGATAACCGTACCGATATCCAGCTTTCTGCCATGCTGATATAATCGATATTTTCTACTTCTGCCACAGTTTTGGTTACTCCCATACGTTTGGCGGCAAGACAAGCCAGAATGTTTGTTTCAGAATTGTCCGTCAGAGCGACAAATGCTTCCGTGTTTTTTAACCCTTCTTCCATGAGCAGATCCATATCCCGTCCATCTCCGTTGATAATCATTACTTTGTCATCTACACTTCGGTCAGCCGGTTACATCTGTTGATGTCATTTTCAATAATCTTGACCTGCATGTAATCCGGTACATATTGTGTGGTGCGAACAGCTATGCGGCTGCCGCCCATAATCATCACATTGCGTACATCGGGATAATTTTCTTTTCCTGTAATCTTGCGGATATAGGGAATGTATTTCTTTGTTGTTGTGAAATAAACAATATCATGCAGTTTGATAACATCATCTCCCCGGGGGATGATTGTTTCATTTCCCCGTTTGATAGCTACAATGTGGAATGGAATATTACGTCCTCCCAGTTCATGAAGGGGAACGTTCAGAATTTCTGCCGTTTCGCGCATTTTGGTACCTATCAGGACCAATGCACCACCGCAAAATTCCCACCATTGGCGTATCCAGCTCATTTTGATGGCATCTACTATATCTTTGGCGGCCAGCATTTCCGGATAAATCAGTGAGTGTACTCCTAGTTGGGAAAAGAATTCTTTATGTTTAGGAAGTAAATATTCGTAATTGTCAATCCGGGCTACAGTCTTTTTTGCCCCCATATTGGTAGCCAACATACAGGCCGTCATATTGCGGCTTTCTTCCGGCATGACCCCGATAAATAAATCCGCGCCTGCCACTCCTGCATTCTTAAGGCCGGAAATGGAGGTGGGGGATGCATTGACAGTCATTAAATCGAAGTTGGAATCAAGTTTGCTCAACTTTTCTTCGTTTTCATCCATCAAAATGATGTCTTGCTTTTCATCCGATAATAATTTCGCCAGATGGGTGCCTACTGCTCCTGCTCCTGCAATAATGATTTTCATTGTTCGTCTCTCTTAGAATGATATCAAAACTTTGTAAATACCTTCTTCGTCCATGCCGCAAATATGATATAGTTCTTTTACTGAACCATGCTGGACAAATTGATCCGGTAGTCCGATACGTTTTATTTGCGGATTATACTCATTGTCTGCCATAAATTCCAGTATGGCACTGCCCATTCCACCTTTTAGCACACCGTCTTCAACAGTGACCACTTGCTTGAATCTCTTGCCTATTTCGTGTAACATACTTTCATCTAACGGCTTTAAGAAACGCAAATCATAGTGAGCAATGCTTTTTCCTGTTTCCTGTTCGGCATGTGTGACAGCCTTTTCTGCTTGAACGCCAATGGGCCCCAGCGTAATGACCGCTATGTCTTTTCCTTCTTTCAATTTTCTTCCTTTTCCTATCTCAATCTCTTGCATTGGACATTTCCAGTCTACCAATGAACCTCTTCCACGTGGATAACGGATGACAAAAGGACCTTTGTCAGGTAACTGGGCGGTATACATCAAACAACGCAGTTCATGTTCGTTGTAAGGGGAGGCCACAATGAGATTGGGTATCGGTCTCATATAAGCCAGATCGAATGCTCCGTGATGAGTAGGACCGTCTTCTCCTACCAATCCAGCGCGGTCCAGGCACAATACTACATTGAGTTTTTGTATCGCTATATCGTGAATCACATTGTCATAGGCACGTTGCATGAAAGACGAATAGATATTGCAGAAAGGCAATAGACCATCTTTTGCCATTCCTCCTGAAAAGGTAACGGCATGTCCTTCGGCAATTCCCACATCAAAACCTCTTTCGGGCATGGCTTTCATTAATATGTTCATAGAGCACCCTGAGGGCATTGCGGGAGTGACTCCTACGATTTTATCATTTGTTTGGGCCAGTTCCAATAGGGTATTTCCAAAAACATCCTGAAACAAAGGGGGCATTCCTTTGGTATCGACAACGATACGCTCTCCGGTTTCCTTGTCGAATATGCCCGGAGCATGCCAGATGGTGGCAGCTTTTTCTGCCGGACCGAAACCTTTTCCTTTGGTGGTATGTATATGGAGCAGTTTAGGTCCTTGCATATCTTTAATCTCTTTTAATACACGTGCCAAATTGTTGACATCGTGTCCATCAATAGGTCCGAAATAACGGATATTCATGCCTTCAAATACGTTTTGCTGTTGTACCAGCATGGATTTCAGGCTGTTGTTAAATCGTATCAGGCTTTTCCGGCGTTCTTCGTTCAGGATGCCCCATCGATGGAACATTTGTGATATTTTATAGCGTATCCGGTTGTATCCTTCAGACATTTGCAGGTTCAACAGATATTGTTTCATGCCTCCTACACTACGGTCTATAGCCATGTTATTGTCATTCAGGATAATCAGAAGGTTATTAGGAGTTGCCGAGGCATTGTTCAGCCCTTCGAAAGCCAGCCCTCCACTCATGGAACCGTCACCAATTACAGCAACGACATGCCGGTTATTCTCTCCGTGCTTTTTGGCTGCTACAGCCATACCTAAAGCTGCCGGAAATAGAATTTGACGCATGCCCGCAAGTAAATGTGTCATATTCACTTTCGGATGGAGAAGGAAAAGGACGTATGCCATTCAGTTTACGGTTGGTACAGAACGCATCCCGCGTCCGGTTAAAATTTTATGCCCGTAAGCTTGATGCCCTACATCCCATACAATGCGGTCATAGGGTGTGTTGAATACATAATGTAAGGCGACGGTCAGTTCTATTACGCCCAAACTGGAACCGAAATGCCCCGGATTACATGAGAGCTCATCTATAATCTTTTGCCTTAGCTCTTTACACACTTCGGGCAGTTTGTCTGCGCTTAAATGGCGCAAATCATCCGGAGTATCTATGCTTTGCAGTAAGTTATATAAATTATCCTGTTCCATTCCTATGATATGATAAATATCGTGCAAAAATAGCATAAATATGTGTATTATGATTACATTTGCCCTTAAATTTTAAAAGCTTTCCTTATCGTATGAATTTCAGAACGCAAGTAGAATTACCTAAAAGGGAAACAGAAATCCGGCATTCGGACCGAATCATGCTATTGGGTTCTTGTTTTGCAGAAAACATCGGAAATTTGTTGTTGGCAAATAAGTTCCGTTGTGATGTAAATCCTTTTGGAATCCTCTATAATCCTTTATCCATAGTGGAAGCTCTTTGGCAAATTCTATCCCATCAAACATATACGGAAGAGGATTTGTTCTATGCCGGAGGCTGTTGGCACAGTTGGATGCATCATAGCGTTTTTTCAGCCTCTACGGCAGCATCTTGTTTGTCTTCTATAAATACGCGGCTGGAACAGGCTTCAGCCGGACTTCCTCAGCTTGATTGGCTGGTTATTACTTGGGGGACTGCATTTGCTTATTGGCTGAAGGAAAGGACCATGGTGTAGGAAATTGCCACAAACAGCCCGACAGCCTTTTTACCCGACAACTTCTTACGGTAGAGGAAATTGTCACTGAATGGGAATGTGTGTTGGTGGAATTGAGAAAAGTAAATCCGTTCTTGAAGATACTTTTCACTGTCAGCCCCATACGGCATAGCAAAGATGGTATGCATGGTAATCAGATAAGTAAGTCCACTTTGCTTCTTGCGGTGGATGAATTATGCCGCCGCTGGTCTGATTGTTACTATTTCCCTTCTTATGAAATCATGATGGATGAACTTCGTGATTATCGTTTTTATGCAGATGACATGTTGCATCCTTCTCCTGTTGCTGTATCTTATTTATGGGAATGTTTTACAGAATGTTATTTTAGTAAAGAAAACGGATAGAATAATGAAAGAGTGGGAGGATATCCGGAAGGCTTTAGCTCACAAACCGTTTAATGCCCAATCTGAAACATATCGCAAATTTTTAACTCAAATAGTGTTAAAGATAGAGCGACTTAAAGAAAAGTTCCCGTATTTTGACCTTCAAAAAGAATTAGAACAATGTCAAGCTCGATTGAAAATATAGAAAAAGTTCTGGGAGCAAAGCGGTTTGGTGACCGTAGTGCACAGATTGATTGGATTTTAACTGATAGCCGTTCATTGTGCTTTCCGGAAGAAACATTATTTTTTGCTTTAAAAACCAAACGGAATGACGGGCATAAATATCTTCCGGAATTGTATGAACGTGGAGTCCGTAATTTTGTAGTGGGCGAATTGCCGGCCGATATGAAATCTTTTCAAGATGCGAATTTCCTGCAGTTGGCCAATCCTCTGAAAGGATTACAGAAATTGGCGGAAAAGCATCGGGAGCAGTTTCAGATTCCGGTTATAGGAATTACAGGCAGCAATGGAAAAACCATTGTGAAGGAATGGTTGTATCAATTGCTGAGCCCGGACCGTGTGGTAACCCGTTCGCCACGTAGCTATAATTCACAGATAGGTGTGCCACTTTCGGTATGGTTGATGAATGAACGCACTGAGTTGGCTATTTTTGAAGCGGGTATTTCCGAAATGGGGGAAATGGAGGCGTTGCAGACTATCATTAAACCTACTGTGGGGATTTTGACTAATATTGGTGGTGCGCACCAAGAGAACTTTTTCTCTTTACAGGATAAATGTATGGAGAAGCTTACTTTGTTCAAAGACTGTGACGTCATCATTTATGATGGCGATAACGAACTGATCAGTTCGTGTGTGGCAAAATCTCTTTTTACCTCGCGTGAGATTGCTTGGTCGAAAAAGGACAATGAACGTCCGTTGTTTATTGAGTCCATTCAAAAAGGAGAACATGTTACCACTATTAAATACCGTTATCTGGGGATGCCGAATGAATTTAGTATTCCTTTTATAGATGACGCTTCTATTGAGAATTCGCTGCATTGTCTGGCTGTGGCTTTGTATATGATGGTTTCCCCTGAACAAATAACCGAGCGCATGGCGCGTTTGGAACAGATTGCTATGCGTCTGGAGGTAAAAGAGGGCAAGAATGGCTGTGTGTTGATCAATGATAGTTATAATTCGGATTTGGCTTCTTTGGATATTGCTCTTGACTTTATGTCGCGTCGTTCTGATGATAAAGGAAAAAAACGGACACTTATCCTCTCGGATATGCTTGAAACAGGACAGAGCGGCAAACTGCTTTATCGTCAGGTAGCCGAATTGGTACATAGCCGGGGAGTAGAGAAGATTATCGGGGTAGGAGAGGAAATTCGGACTGCTGCTGCCCGTTTTGAGATAGAAAAGTATTTTTTCCGTACTACAGAAGAACTGTTGGAGTCGGATTTGCTGGCTGGGCTGCGTAATGAGGTGATTTTGGTAAAAGGTTCGCGGGCTTTTCATTTTGACCGGATTTCAGATCGTTTGGAACTGAAAGTGCATGAAACCATTTTGGAGATCAATTTGAATGCTTTGGTTGATAACTTGAATTATTATCGCAGCAAACTGAAGCCGGAAACAAAAATGGTATGTATGGTGAAGGCTTCTGCATACGGTGCCGGTTCATACGAGATAGCTAAGACACTGCAAGATCATCGTGTGGATTACTTGGCGGTAGCTGTGGCTGATGAAGGTTCGGATCTGAGGAAAGCGGGAATTACCTGTTCCATTATGATTATGAATCCTGAGTTGACAGCATTCAAGACCATGTTTGATTATAAATTGGAACCCGAGGTTTACAGTTTCCATTTATTGAATGAACTGATTAAAGCTGCCGAAAAAGAAGGGGTAACGAATTTCCCCATTCATATTAAATTGGATACGGGAATGCACCGTTTGGGTTTTGCACCCGAAGAGATTCCGGAACTGATAGACCGTCTGAAGAAACAGACAGCTGTTATTCCACGTTCTGTATTCTCCCATTTGGTAGGCAGTGACGGGGCTCAGTTTGATTCGTTTACGCGCAGACAGATAGAAATGTTTGAAGCTGCTTCTGAATGTTTGCAGGAGGCTTTTCAGCATAAGATATTGCGTCATATCTGTAATACAGCCGGGATAGAACGTTATCCGGGTGCCCAGTTCGATATGGTGCGTTTGGGAATCGGTCTTTATGGAATTGATCCGTTTACCAATCAGATCATCCATAATGTAAGTACATTAAAAACCACTATTCTTCAGATTCATGTGGTTCCTAAGGAGGAAACAGTGGGGTATAGTCGTAAAGGACATTTGGAAAGGGATTCCCGCATTGCCGCTATTCCTATCGGCTATGCCGACGGGCTGAACCGACGTTTGGGAAATGGACATGCCTACTGTTTGGTGAATGGGCAGAAAGCGCCATACGTGGGTAATATCTGTATGGATGTATGCATGATTGATGTGACGGATATTGATTGTAAGGAAGGGGATAAAGCTATCATTTTCGGAGATGATTTACCGGTCACTGTCCTGTCAGAGATTCTGGAAACTATTCCATACGAGATCTTGACCAGTGTGTCTAATAGGGTAAAACGAGTTTATTACCAGAATTAACGAAAAAAAGAACGAAAGAAAAAGACTTGAAAAGGATGAACATACGTTACTTTTGCGTATCTTTAGGAAGTTACTAAAAATAGATAGCTATGAAACGTATATTCTTCCTTTTGTTATGTCTTTGTTTCTCGGTGTTGTCATTTGCCCAGAGAACGAATGAGACCAAGCAGTTGACCAAACAGGACTCTTTGCGTTTGCAGCAACTATTGAGCGGTCAAGTAGAAATTGTGATAGATGATGAAACACAGAAAGAGATTGACAGATTGTTCAATCCCGAAAAGTGGAAAATGAAATCAACTCCCTTCCCTAAAAAAAACATGAAGTTTGAAACGGAACTTCCTCGTTATTATATCTCTCAAATGGATACAATAGATGGTAGAGGGTATATCAGGTTATTGCCGTACGGACCGTTTGAAACTCCGGAAGAGGAACAAATTTATGTAGAGATTCCTATCAACAAAGAGTTGTTGGCAGGCTATGATCCTCGTTTGGAACCTGCGCCGGCAGGCAAATTTACTCCTAGCGCTTTGATGGTGGGGGCGGGTATCAGTGCTACGTTTGATGCCGATAAGCTGCTGGGAATCATTTTCAGTAAGAAAATGCGTGCAAAAGCCCGTAATGCCAAAGAGGCTGATGCCTGGAAGAGTTATTGAACTATTAAGTAAAGAAACGAATGCCGGATATATGTGGAATACACCGGGATCTTGTGAATTTCATGTTGAAAAAACAGGAGCCACGTTTGGATAGTGCCAGCCGTGGCTCGTGATTAGATATTGTTGAATTTGATTTATTCAACTGCTGATCTTATTTTATATTATTTATACTTACCTTTTT
>ENA-OQCF01000345-OQCF01000345.1-human-gut-metagenome-genome-assembly--contig:-NODE-345-length-18019-cov-10.844903_pt1 | contig 18019 bp, 17 predicted proteins | sample MGYA00242756_ERZ504573 | MGnify/ENA primary metagenome ERZ504573 (study PRJEB26092, sample SAMD00036240) | human gut metagenome | host: Homo sapiens | study: EMG produced TPA metagenomics assembly of... | reverse complement strand
ATCAACCACATCTCATAATCAATTCTTGCAAGCGGCTCCTTGTTTTATCTCTGCTGTGATTGCATCCTTTTATCGCTTTTTGCACTCTTTTTCGCCATCCTCTACGAGCTGCTTTCCGATTTTTTAAGCTTCTGCTCAGTACAAGCGCTGCCTGTCTTTCATCCTCACTTAAATATGTGTTTCTTGAGCTCTTTGCCAGTCCATCCTCCTCACGGATGATTGGGCAGCCGATGATTTCTGTGTCAACATTTAAATCCTTTACCATACGCTTTATGACCGCAAGCTGCTGTGCATCCTTCTGTCCAAAGTATGCACGGTCAGGTGTCACAATGTGAAACAGCTTCAGGACAACTGTCTGCACACCTCTAAAATGGATAGGTCTTGTTTTTCCACAAAGCTCAGTTGTGAGGCCATTCATATCCACATATGAGCAGAAGCCGTCTGCATACATCTCCTCAGGCTCAGGATGGAAAATAATGTCAACGCCCGCATCCTCACAAAGCTTTGCATCCCTGTTTAAATCACGTGGATAGCTGTCTAAATCCTCTGCAGGGCCAAACTGCATTGGATTTACAAAAATACTCACTACAACCTTGTCATTCTCGCGTCTTGCCGCATCGATTAAGCTCTTGTGTCCCTCGTGGAGGTATCCCATTGTAGGTACAAAGCCAACGCTTTTGCCCTCTTTTTTCCATGCCTTTACTGCTTCTCTTACCTGTTCGATTTGTCCGTATATTAACATTTTATGTCTCCTTATTCTTTTATTTTTCGTAGCTATTTTTTGTAAATATTCTTCAATACTATTTTCGATACTAATACAGCTTGTCAATTATTGTCTCATCCATCTTAAAGGTATGCTCCTCACCAGGAAGCTTCCCTCCTCAACAGCCTTTTTGTAGCTGTGAACGCCTCATTCATTTCTTTTCCGACCTGTGCAAACTGCTTTACAAATTTCGGCTTCATGTTTGCATACATGGCAAGCATATCCTGATATACAAGCACCTGGCCGTCGCAGTCTGCTCCCGCTCCGATACCGATTGTAGGTATGCTTATGCTCTCTGTAATTTTTTTTTGCAAGTGCCTTTGGCACGCACTCGAGCACCACTGCAAATGCTCCTGCCTCCTCGACCGCACGGGCCTCGTCAAGAAGCTTCTGCGCTGCCTCTTCACCCTTGCCCTGCACCTTGAAGCCGCCAAATGCATTTACTGACTGTGGTGTAAGCCCTAAATGTGCACATACCGGAATTGACGCATCCACGATAGCCTTTATCTGTGGACATACCTCCTTGCCACCCTCGAGCTTGACTGCCTGCGCATGGCCTTCCTTCACGAGTCGTCCTGCATTGACCACAGCATCATAAACCGATGTCTGATATGACATAAAAGGCATATCTGTGATGAGCAGCGTATCCTTTATGCCTCTTGAAACAGCTGCGCTGTGATGAATCATATCCTCCATAGTCACTGAAAGTGTATCCTCATAGCCAAGCACCACCATGCCGAGAGAATCTCCTACTAAAATTGCATTGATTCCGGCCTCATCTATGAGCTTTGCTGTCGAATAATCATATGCTGTGAGCATCGTGAGCTTCTCGCCCTTTTCCTTTGCCTGTTTAAAAGTTACTACTGTATTTTTCATTGTCCAATCCCTCTGTCTTTCTGCAACAATCCGTTTCTTGTAACTACTTGGAACCATTCACGGTATTGTCAGCCTCTTAGCAATTCCATCATCTGAGTGTAATCCTTATCAGGATTCTTTTTTTCAGCAATATTTACTAGTTTTGTACCAAGCATTTTGTACAATCTGACATCATCGCTATCGTCATTTTGCATACATGCGATGTGCTTTTTCACTGTTTCAATATCGTTTCTCTCGATTGGCCCGGTCAGTGCGCCGTCACAGCCTGCTTCGAGTACGTTTTCGATATTGCGCATCACAAGCTGGCCTGTAGCTCTTACAGCCTCAGCCCTTGTAAAGCCGCAGTCCTCCAAAAGAGAATAGCCCATGTCAAGGACAGCAATCACCTGATTGCTCAAAATACTAGCCGCTGCATGGTATTTTGCCTTTTTAGCGCCATCAATGCGGCATACCTCATTTCCAATAGAACAAAACAGCCCAGATATTGCTTCAACCGCAGCATCCTGCCCTTCCACTGTGAAAAATGCTTTATTTAATTGCTCATATGATGAAAATTTGTTACTGAACGGTAACATTGGATGAATTGAACAGCATGATACGCTCATGCTCTCCCTTCCGGAAAATGAATCGGATGATAATGCGCCACTGCAATGACATATAATCTGATTCGTTAGAGACAGCTCTTTTAATTGTTCCCAAACCGGTATAATAAATGAATCCGGTGTGGTGATAAATATAATCTGTGATTGATCCGCCAGTTGCTTTAGCGAATCAAAGCTCTCTGTCCTTGTAAACTCCGCAGCCTCCTTAGCCGCCGCAGAATCCACGTCATAATAGCCTGCAAGCTCTATGTCCTTTGTCCTTAGGTATTTACCTATAGAACAGCCCACTCTGCCTGCGCCGATTATGCCTATTTTCATGCTACCACCTTCTTTCCAAGCCGGTCAGACCATTCCTTATCTCGCAGCTGATATAATCTCCGCCATGTGCCGTATGGCAGCGGTCGATTTACCCTGTGCGCGCCTGTCACTTTGCTGTCTGCTTCATATCTGCTACAGCAATGTGCTTTTGGCTTCCTTGTGTCTGCCGGATATGCTCTGTCATAAGGTGACAACACATCCTCCATGATACAGTTTCCTTCGAATACCGTTCGAAGAAAACTATACCACATTGACTATTATTTAACAATCCCTATTTTACCTCAGTCATTTTGATATACTCATACTGCGGCTTGAAATTCTCTCTGTCACAGAGTTCATAGTAATGCATAAAGATTCTCTCCATGACATTTGGAATCTGATTTTCCTGTGGTTCAAATAGTATGATAAGATACTGCATTGAGCTGTAGCGCGTGCAGACATCCACCTTTCTGATCTTGCTGCGGATAGACTGCTCCATGCAGTCAAGTGCCTTCTCAATTTCCTCGATATCTGCAAGCTGCTCCGGCAGAGTGTTCATAGTCACCATGACCAGATAGCAGTTGTGGTTGTGCCTATCTCCTACATTGTTCACGAACTCATAGATTCTTGCAAACTCTCTGTAGTTTAAATCCAGCGCACCTGTATAGCTGCCACTCTCCTTTAAAAGCTTTGCCACGTTTCGTAAATCCGCACTCAGATTTGTATTCTCCTTATTGTCAGCTAAGAGCTGCTCATAGAAGAAATATGAACCCTTACAGTTCTGCTTCACATAGTAAAGTGCCTTATCTGCCTTTGTGTAGTCACTTTCAAACATGGCTCCCTTTGTCGTCATACACAGTCCTGCTGAAAGAGCAGCCTCCTTTATCTCACAGTCTGCTTCCCTGGCACTCTCGAAGCCTTCAAATATGCGCTTTATAACACTCTCCACGCTTGCCCTGTCAGAATATGGCATAAAGATGAGGAACTCATCACCTCCAAGCCTGCAGGCTGCAAAGGTCTCATTCTCAGTCTCTTTAGCAAGGAGATTACCTATAAGCTTAAGTGCCCTGTCACCCGCCTTGTGACCATGCACATCATTGACTTTTTTAAGATTATCCATATCTATGAAGGCAAGACAGCATCATTATCCTGCATCAGGGCTGCTATTACCTGCTGTCCACGACTTCGCATGTAAAGTCCTGTCAGATAATCAACACTATCGGCTTTTTCCTGACTGCTCATGGTCTTCATGACCTCAGATATGAATTTGTCTGCCACTGACTCGATAGCCGCATTATCACGGTAGCCCTGAGCCGCCGGATTATCCTCATCAATCACAACCATGCCATTGTCAAGCATATCAACAAACATACACGAAATCTGCGGATCAAACTGAGTGCTGCAGTTATCCAAAAGCTCCCTTCGGATTTCTTCATCTGGCAGAGCATTCCTGTAAATCCTGCGCGACCTCATGGCATCATAGCTGTTCGCCACACACACTATACGGGCAGAAAGCGGTATCTCCTCTCCCACCAGTCCGTCAGGATAGCCCTTTCCATCGTAGCGCTCATGATGATTCCTTGCAATATCCACCAGATGGTCTAACAGGGTAATATCCTTTAAGATATCTGCGCCCATCACAGTATGGCTCTTTATGACGGCAAACTCTTCATCAGTCAGCCTGGTCGGCTTATTTAATATAGTATCAGGCACGCCAATCTTTCCGATATCATGCAGATATGCAGCATTTCTAAGATTTTCCACCTCATGCTCACTCCAGCCAAGCTGCTTTGCTATGAGAGCAGAGTACTCTGCGACTCTGTATGAGTGACCTCTCATATAATCGTCCTTTGCCTCAATTCTAGCAACAAGTGTCTTCATCATCTGAAGGGAAACTCTCTCTGTCTGATTTCTAAGCCTGTCACTCTCTTCCTTCTGGCGCTTATATTCTATCTCGCTGATTCTTTTTATTGTGACTATGATATTGACAAACAAAATCACAATAAGGCCTATTCCGATAAAGAAACCTGACATAGTGACAACAAAGTACACAGATGCAGCCTCTATAAGCGCCAGAACAAGTGCCACAATCATGGCAACCATCTCAGGTCTGTAGCCCAAAGCCCTGTGTTTAATTATATCAATGATAAATGTCGTGATGACGACCACGCAGCAGACAGCAAGCATTCCCTGTCCTGCCGGCAGAGTCTCTATATAATCGCACACACCAAAAAGCTGCAGTGATGTGCAGACAATGAAATTCACAGCCGCAAGCGCCTCTATGCATGTATACACTCTTGTATAACGCCCGCCCTGTATGCTGTCAATATAAATCGAAACAGCAATAGGACTAATCAGAATAACCACAAAGCACATAGCCGCCAAAACAGATGCATTCGGCACCAGCATCTGCCGCAGCTTTGATTCACCAAGCATCCATATTGCCCCAAGAAGCATACACCAGCCTACATACTCCATGTCAAAATGTGTCTTGTATACAATACTGAGTGCTATACTGAACATAACAGACACTAAAGCAGCAAAAAAAATGAAAAATGCTATAATCGTCTCTCTTGAGCTATTATGAAATATATTTGTCCATATATCGCTCTTATCTCCACAGTATACTGTATTTACAACGCCTGAATAGTTGGATGCATGGCTCGTCAGCTCAATGCGCAGCTCTTTGCCGGCATCATCCTCCGACATATTGCAAAATACATATCTGCTCGCGGAATCCTTACCGAAGGGTCTCGTGTCCTTTGTATCATACTCTGCTCTCAGACTGCCATCCACGTAAAATCTGACTGTCTGAAGTGATGCTCTGATTGCCATGACATTTGCATTGAAATCATCAGGCAGAACAGTAGTTATAACCATCGTATCCCCCGGCTTGACATCGTACCTGCCGGGTACTTCAATAGCCTCCCTTTCACCATCGGACTTCTCCCATGTAAAGCTGCCCTCGTAGGTGATATTATTATCACTTACAGACTGGCTTCTCTCACTCGGTAATATGCACTCGGCAATTATAAATCCAACAATCAAAAAGGCCATCATTAAATAAAACAATGACCTCTTTGTCCTACTCACACTGTATCTATCCATAACTTATCCTATTCCGCAAACATAAGGTCTGCTTTATAATAGTCAGGTTTTCTAATGTCGCAGATGGGAATTCAGACACACTATGCAGTCTGCTGTTCAACCATGGTGTTGATTTCCTTGCTGATTTTGTTTACATACATCATGATTGCTACACCTGCAGCAAAAATCACTACCGTGACAATAATTCCAACTGCTGAAAAGCACAGCTGGCTTAAGTATCCTATAAACGGAGTCTTTGCGATAACCTGCCCTTTAACTACCTTATATGATACACCATTTCCATCACGAAGTGCAATCTCTTTTGCAGAAGAATCATTAGAATCCACATAGTATGAATCTACCTTCTGCCTGATGAATCAGCTGATTCGATGGCTACTATATTGCCATCCTTATAAGAGGCCTCGTCAATAGTCTTTAAATATACCACGCTGCCGTTCTTTGAAATATTTCCTGTATGGTCTGTGCCCGAAAGATATGTATGATAGCCAAATATCGGTGGAAGCACAACCGGAAGCACTGTAAGAAGTGCCACGATCACAAGCACATAGCCCAGTATTGTAAGCCCTGTCCTTTTACCCTTTTTCTCGTCTACTGTCTGATTGTTGTTAGTGTTTTTACTCATATTAAGCTCCTTTCTGTTCATAAACCCTGTATTACTACAAATGGAGTATTTCCATGTAGTCTGTTGCATCAGCCGCTACAGCAGCCTTTTTCTGCATGGCAAGCGCCTCATCAATGAGATGCGGCATAGCCAGTGTCAGGTTGAGGGTCTCCGCCATATCAGCGTACTCGCTCTCCTTAAATGTATTCGTGTCTGCGGTGTAATATGCGTTGTGCATGGTCTCCTCATAGCCCACTATAAGCATGTTGTTTAAGAAAGCTCTGTGAACTGCATCCACTATCTCACCCTCGTGATTGATATCGAGGTAGAAATCACACTTCTCAAAAAGACTATCCAGTACGGACATCTTCACATTAGGGTAGAGTGACACATTGTCATACTGCCCTGCCGACATAAGCTTCGACGACATCTCTGTGATGGCCGCCACATGAAAATGCATCTGCGGCATGAGTGACGCAAGCTCTGTCAGATGACCTACATTCTCTGAATTGGTACATACGAGTATGTGCGGCCTGTGCTTATTTTCCCTGACAAAGCTGTAGATATATCCAAGCTGCTTCACCTTATCGGAAGGAGCGCCAAGTGCTATAAGCCTGTCGTAGGACTCCCTGCGCGATACAAATACGCGCTTTGCCCTCGTTCCCTGATCATGCAGTATAATCTGCATATTGCCTGGTATCTCATCTCCCACCGGCTCGTGCCAGAAGAGTGCGTCGCGAAAGCCGTTTGGCGCAAGCGCCTGTGATGCAAAAAACGGATATGACAGCGAGTTGAAATAAACCGCTGTATCCTCCAGCCCTGCGCACCTGATGAAAAACGCTATAAAGTCTGTCTTACTTCTGAAAATCCAGTCCTTATCCTGCCATCTGACGAGTATATCACCTGTGACAAAGTTTTCCACTATCATCTCCCTGCCCGTCACATCAAAAAACTTCCTGAGTGCCTTCTGTCCCTTTTTATTAAAAACCGTGTGACAGAAGATCGCGCCATACCTGTTATAATGCTCTGAAAGCCTGACCTGACCGGCATCATCAAGCCAGTCAACAATCTTAACCTGCCGCCTGTGCGTAGGCTCCGTGAAAAATATCCTCGCTCGCTCCATGGTGCGGTCCATGACCTTCGCAGATGAATTATCGCCCTCTATGCGCCAGTAATCAGGAATCTGTATCTGGTTGAAATACAGCGGCTTACCCGGTAAGCTGTCAGCCTCCCGGTAATCGCCTAAGAAAAATCCATACACGCTCATCACGTCATCCGGCAGGAAACCGTCATCCTCAATGACTGCTGCATGAAAGGCAGCACCGGCATTCTTAAATGACTCAAGGAGATTCTTGCTCTCGCCTGAAAATGTATCAAAGAGCAGTGTGATACCATCGCCGTGTGTGTTACTTCAACAGCTCTATCCATCTGTGAACCACCTCCTTAGTCAGATATTCTTTGGCCTTCTCATATGAATGTCCTGAAAATGCATCCATGTCATCCTCTGTAAACATCCTCACTATACGCTCAGAAAGAAGCTTTATCTTCTCCTTCTGATCCATCTCATCGGTGATCGGAATTTTGTAGCCGTTTTGCCCATCATCGATAAAGGTCTGGTTGCCATACCTCACATCAAAGCCCACTATAGGAAGCCCTGAGCCTATGGCCTCCATGAGTGTGAGCCCGAAGCCCTCACTCTGTGAAGCTGCCACATACGCATCATAGTGCTTGTATACATCATCTAATTTCTGCTGTCCCATCAAATGCACATAATCGGCACAGCCCAGCCTGCCGATAAGTCCCTTAAGCTTCGCCTCATCGCCACCCTTGCCATATATGTCAAGCGAAATGTCAGGCACGCTTTCTTTTGCTTTCACAACGGCCTCCACCAACCAGTCACAGTGCTTCTCAGTCGCAAGACGCGACGCAGTGATGAGCGAGTGCCTCTTTCTCGGCTCATCCGGATACTTAAGCTCATCCAGACTGCCCACCGGAATAGTCACCACTTGAGGCTCTTTTCCACAATACTTCTTGAACTGCTGCCTCATAAGCTCATTCTGCGCATCTGTCGCTGTGATGTAAAAATCTATGTGCTCAGTCTGTGAAAACGAATACTCATAATAGTTGTTCCACAGTATGTAATCATCATCCGTGCCGCCCTCGCTGAAATGGTCCGCATGCACCACTATTCCTACGCGCGCCGGTCCACAGTTTTCGAGGATTGCCTGGCCTATGCCTGTCGTCCTGTCGATGATCACCACATCATCAGCCGTTAAGTTAAGCCTCTTTACCATATAGCCGACCAGGTCAGCCTTGGTATAAAGCACCTGCGCTCCAATCCTGTAAAAGGTGCTGTCATCCTCTATGACCTCCTCGTAGCACACCGAGCCATCCTCATTGAAAAATGTCCTGCCGTACAGATGAGCCTTGCCGTCGAGCGGAGCATAGTACTCGCTGAAGGTCCTGCAATAGGTGTAAAAATCCTTCCTGATCAGGCATCCGTTTGAAACAATCTCGACTCTGTGCACGAGATCACTTGTATCATCAACCATGTAGCAGGTGTAGAACCTGCCGCTCTCCTTAAACTGATACCTGCACGTCTTGCCCTCTCTGGAAAAGGTATAATCCTCCTCTGCCATCGTAGCCTCAAGCTCCTTTAGAGTGAATGTGACATGCGATGTCCTCACATCTGTAAAAAATGTGTACAGCCATATCACTTCCTCATCCAAAAAGCCGATATTTCTTGTCATGTGCTCTATATTTTCTGTTGGAAACATATCTGTGAAAACAAACCTTGCCGGAATGTGCGCCCTGCGGAGCAGATTAGCCCTGTAGCTCTGTGCGTACTCCACGCCGCTTGAAGCCCAGCCTATTCCGAGATTGAAGTTATATACCATATGATTCTCCTCGTATCTGTAAAACTATTTAAATTATAATAACCTTTAAGGGTAGATGACATGCAGCCTGCCATCCTTGCCGATTTTCACATCACTAAGCAAAATATTCCTTATGATATTACATTTTACCGCTTTTTCTGTATCCAAAAACGACTCGAAAGCCTCATTTTGGTATTCAAACATAACATTTCTCTGTGCGGATGCTCTTCCCGCTACCGCATACTTGAGCTGCTCAAGGTAGTCAATCAGCTCAACCCAGCCATCATCCACCGCCTTTAGAGTTGCCTCACGGACAAACTGCTCGTAAGCCTCCTCATCGCCTATGCGCTCACGCTGTCTTGAAAGCCCCTGATACACACGAAGCATCAGGTAATCGCTAACAGTGGCGGCGCTTTGCCTGTCAGACTTTGACAGGCCAGCGTCCAGCTTGTAGGAGATGTTGTCAAGAATGTATCTGTTAAGCATGGATGTGTATTGCTGTGTATTGGTATTTTTATCGCTATCTTTCTTTCTGCACGGCGCCTGCCATGCTTCTTATTACTCTGTATGCAGTCAAAATGATTAACGAAGTCTGAGATATTCTCCTTCGCAATCTCTACTATCTTCTCCTGCTCGACGCTGCGCCGTCGAGCAGGTTTTTTCTGGTTGCGTAGATTAGGTCTCGCTGGCGCTGGAGGACCTGGTCATACTGCAGTGATTTCTTGCGGTTCATCTCCTCAGACTCCACACTAAGCTTCTGACACTGGTTGACAATACGCTTTATTTTGCGCTTTCCGATACGCTTTTTGCCATCAATATAGCGCTGCAGCTTGTCATCATCCTCAGCTCCCACTATGTCATCCTCCAGGCTCACATAGTACTGGCTGAAGCCCGGATCACCCTGTCTACCGGCGCGACCCCTCGCCTGCCTCTCGGATCTTGAATTGTTCATCCTGCCTATACCTATGACAGCTAAGCCTCCAAGCTCCTTCACTCCGTCTCCGAGCTTTATATCTGTTCCTCTTCCTGCCATCGTTGTAGCAACCGTGACCGCATTCATTTGGCCTGCGCCTGCGATAATCTGTGCTTCCCAGAAAGCATTGCTTGCGTTTAGTACATTGTGCGGGATATTTTTTTCTATTAAAAGCCTTGAAAAAAGATCCGTATCCGTAACGGAATTGAGCACCACAAGCACCGGCTGGCCTGTCTCGTGAAGCCTTATCACATCATCCACTGCTGTCCAGAACTGGTCATGACCGTTTTTAAAGTATCTGTCCTTCCTGTCGACTCTTTTAAGAGGCCTGTTTGTAGGTATTCTCACCACATGCTTGCCGTAGGTCTCAAAAAGCTCATCCTTTGCATCCATGAGTGTGCCGCTCATGCCTGCCATCTTGTCAAACATCATAAACAGATTCTGGAAGGTAACTGATGCCACAGTTCTGTATTCCTGCGATATCTCTACCTTTTCCTTTGCCTCTATAGCCTGATGCTGACCGCCGCGCAGCTTGACACCATGCATGAGACGGCCTGTCGCTCCGTCAAACAGCTCTACCTCCTTCTTGTCGGTGACAACATAGTCCTTTTTATTCTTTAAAAGCTTGTGCGCCCGAAGAGAAAGCGTGACATGCCTGTTTATCTCAAAATTTTCTTTACCGTAGAAATTGGATATGCCAAAGAAGCTCTCGGCAAACTTCACACCCTTTGGAGTAAGCCAGACTGCCTTATCCTCCTCTATGTAGTCAATATCCTCCACAAGTGTCGTGACGAAAAAATCACATACATCGTACAGATTCGACTGCACTCTCGGCACTCCCGATATGACGAGCGGCATAATTGCAGAGTCTAACAGCACCGAATCAGCCTCGTCAATTATGACATAGTGGAAATCACAGAGAAATCTGTCCTCCTTTTTCTTTACCAGATTGTCAAAAAGGAAATCAAAGCCAAGTGCGCCATTTGTAGTGTATATGATATCAGCCGAATAAAACTGTCTTTTCTCGTCATCATCCTGCTTTTTCGTATCATCCGCATCCGGATATGAGCAGGTGAGACCCATGAAATTATAGACCGCTCCCATCTCAGCACCATCTCGCGATGCCAGATACTCGTTTGTAGTCACGAGCATACAGCTCTTGCCGATCAGCGCATTCAGATAAAGCGGCATCGTGGCAGATAGAGTCTTTCCCTCACCTGTATTCATCTCGGCGAGATATCCACCGTGAAGAGCTGCTGCCGCTAAGATTTGCACATCATACGGTCTCTTTCCAAGCACCCTGTAATCAGCCTCGCAGATAGCTGCAAAAGCCTCCGGCATAAGCGATTCAAGCGATTCCCCATCGCTATACCTGCTCTTAAACTGCTCTGTCAGTGCAGAAAGCTCTTCATCACTTAGATTTTTTATTTTTTCTTCGCTTTTTCTTACTTTTGTTAGAGTCCTCTTTAAGTCTCTCAATTCTTTCCTGCTCTGCATCAAACTCTTCCTCTGAAACCTCTTTAATCACCAGTGATTTGAATGTAAAATCAGCATTTCCACCATTTATCAGCTCTATCCTGTAGCTGTAGGTCCTGATGGACGGCTTGAAATACGCCTTTTTATCGCGGACAATAATACTCTGCGCCTGTACATCATACCTGTCAAAAAATATGATACGAAGCATCAGTGCCTCACTCTCACTGTTGTGATAGTCAATATTCACCGCAATGGAATATGCCCGCTCTCCATCGATGAGTGGAAGCGACGGCTCTATCCTATTTCCCTGGAAATTCGTCATAGAATACCATGTGTGAATCACCGTGCCCGGCGGCATGAGGCGGTTCTTATAAGAGACTGAACCATCCTCATTAAATTCAATTTTTGATCCATATACATACGAGTCCGATAGAAATTCTTTCCAGCGGACCTGCCAAGTGTCACCATACATAATACTTACCTGTCTTACTATTGTTCACTTAATGTTTGTTTTCCTGTTACTGTTCACACCTGACAGTGTGACCGGCAACGTTTATTTGCTTATCTTGAAAAATCATCATACAGCAGATTATTGTACTGGCTCTTGAACCATGCCATAACATTTGCTGAATTGTCAGTATGTCTGCCGTGTGAGCCCTTGCCATACACCTCAACACCGCTCGACTTCAGATGCGACAAAATGCTCGGATAACCATCTGGGTCGTAATCGTCCTCATACAGATATGAGATGATGAACTTTGTTTGCGACCAGTCGGCACTGTCGAATCTGTCCCACATCCTGTTGTTTAGCTGCTCTATCGCCTCATCAGAGAGATTGTCATAATTTTTCATCAGAATATCAAGCGAGGTAGCGAAGCCTCCGGCTCTAAGGATTCGCTCGTTTCTTGCTACATTTCCCATGTTGGCAAGCGGCTTTGCAAGAAGCAGTGCATGTGGTGAAAGCTTTGAGCCATAGTATAGTGAACCGAAGGTTCCCATCGAAGCTCCTGAGAGCACGAGCTCATCCTTTGTAAGGCCAAGCTCATCGAGCTTATCAGTCACATAATCCGTAATCATCTGCTCGAATTCACTGTCTCCCAGATAAAAGGCTCCACCCTCACTTCTTGGGTCTGTCACAAGAATAAACGGACATCCGAAGCCTCGCATCATATAGTAGCCCTCAAAGCCCTCCTGAGTCCTGTAGCCTGAGAAATAGACAGCAAGCGGTGGCTTCATATCGCCCTTCTCAAAGTACACAAACACTTCCTCTCCCTTAGAAGAGACAAGCCTCTCACCTCCGGGCAGGAAAAATCCGTGTCCACGGCGGGAATGTCTGTCGTGCAATGATATGATATTCAGGCTGCCGGTGCCCCTTGCAAGTATAGAAACAAAAACAGGACCCTGATCTGATTCATTATCTATCCTGAAAACATCCTGAAGATGTTCCTCATCAAGCTCCCAGACCTGCTTTATATCACCAATCGAGCCGTTATAGAACTGAAATATTCTCAGTTTAATCTCAACATCACCTGTTTTCTCATACTCAAGATACATATCAATACACTGTCCCTCAAAAACAGGGATATTGTATCTCCAGTATGCAATCTGTGAAAAATCCTCTCCAAACTCTCCATCCAGAAGCAGGTTATAGTTTCCTTCACATGCTATCCTTCCTGTAAAGGAATCACTGATAGCAAGCTTGGCAGGATTAAACTTCTCACCATAAGGATTTGGATAGTAATTTCTCACCTCATGAACCAGAAAATACTGCACATCGCCGGTATACAGATACTGTCCCATTCGTGCCTTGAAATATCTGCTCGTCGCGCTGTTTAGCATCTGCACATTTTCCGTAGCAAAAAGACAGTAGCCCCTTGTAAACTTCGTAAAAGCCTTTTCCTCTGAGAGTGTTATATCCCTGTCAAGAATAACTAAATCCATGAGCTTTCTCGCAGGTCTGTTTGCCGTTAGTTCACTCTCATCAGACTCGTATACTTCAAACTCTATATTGTCCGGAATGCTGTATTTAGTTGTCCAATCGTCATCGCCAACATATAAAACATGAATCTTACTCACTAAAATTTAGCACCTTTCTCCACTTCTTAAGCAGCACCGATGTGGTATATTTCTGACCAAGCTCATAGCACTCCACCAATGCCTGATTCCAGTTTTCAAAGCTGTCCAGATAATAGGTCAGGCTCCTTCCGATATCAGAAAAATCATCTATGACCATTCCGTTTTTCCCTGAAACAAGAAACTGGTCTGCACTCAGGCTGATTCTCGGCACACCCTTGCTGATAGCTGTGACATAGACGAACACATCCATCGTACCTCTCATATCAAGGATGACTCTCTGCTCGTTGATACACTTGCTGATATCACGCTCATCCACACATACATCCACAAAAAATCTCTGCTCCACCGTTTTTTCTATATCCCCCAGCTCATTCTCGGCAAATGCATCAGCCCCGCTGCCGCCAAAGCCGAGAGCTGCCTCACCATCGCCTGTTACCAAACGGGAATCATAGCCCATACTATCAAGAAGCTTTACCGTATCATTCTTTATAGCATCCTCATGCCCCCATGAGGCATCTCTTGTAAAGAAATGAACTCTCGCAAGGTCATTAATGGTCAGATAATCCGCAAGCCCCTTTATAATCCGAGCAAATGCATTCTCAGTCAGTCCATCAACCGGCACAAGGATGTTCTGCACCCGAAGCTGCGAGCTGATACCGAAATCCATCCTAGTATCATATGGCGGAATATCTGTGATATGTAATCTGACCGGCTTGTTATTTACTGCACCCAGATTTGCCATAATAAGCTTCGTAGTATAATCAGAATCCGTAATGATATTTTCCGCATGCTCTAAAAAATCCGCTGCCAGTGATGTCTGCGTGAAATCAAATCTATTCTCAAAAAATGTAGCAATAACCCTTTTCCCCTTAAGCACATGCTCTGCAACCTTGATATGAAGCGGATGCATCGCCACGAAAAAGCTGTCACCCTGCCTTGTGAGATTCACATAGCTTGCAAATACCTCTTCAATAACCGCTTCAAGGCTGTCATATTCAGCCTTTGTAAAGCGCATCTCAACCGGCTCACCTGCTTTGCCACTCTTAGCATCAGGCACCACATCATAGTCAGGGCATGTCTGATTGACAACCACATGACCATCATTTTTATACTCACGTATCTTCCAGATGCCGTTTTCCATCAAAAAATCCTGATACTGCTCTATGCCGTTTTCGTAGATAACAGTACTGGAAACAAAGCCTCTGTCATCATAATAGTTGCGCCTGCAGATTTTACCATCCTCAAACATATCTATGGATATCGGATTGCCATCCTCCCCGAACTCCACCTGTGCATACTTCACATCGCCCTGCAAAGCAATTATAGAAAAGGGGGAATATACAAACTCCAGCCCCTTCGGCCACTTGATATCGTGATATGACAGCACAGCGACCTTCTTTCTCCTGACCTGTGCTATCGCATCAAAGCATGACCAGTACTTCGAGCGGTACATGCCCTGCCTATGTAGGAAATGCCTGAAATTTGGCGAGTATCCGAGCGCGAGAATCCTGTAAGGCCTGTCCACATTTCTATGAAAAAGAGTAATCTGCTTTATAGTCTCGTCAAACTCTGACTTGAGCCTGCGCTTATACCACTGCTGCTCGTTTTCGCACCACATATTCTGTTTATACCATGCCGGTATAAAATATAGCATTATGATTCCTCCTAATTCTTAATTCAAAGCGCCGGGCGCTATATGAATGTATGATATCTGTCCATATTCCGGTACACCTCTGCCTCGCGGTACAGCGAAATCCAAAGTCCTGTCGTCATCATGATAGAGCACGGCAGCATGGCAAGTGATGCGTCCACATATCCCCCAAACTGTAAAAACAGCGGTCCACCCTGACATATACAGATAATGATTGAGCTGATAACGGAAAAGCTGAGCACTGTGCCAATCAGATATTTCTTCGTAGGCTTTCCGGCATATATATCCTGTATGGAATCACCCGACTTAAGCAGATCATCTGCTGTCCTGCCCGGAGACAGCATAACCATAGAGAAGATAATCGTAAGCAGACATATAATCACCATGTATACCACAATTCCAAGCGGTGATGTGAGCCTCATATTATCCATCCACCACTGAATATCAGCATTGTCCGGAAACAGATAATGAAGTCCATTGCACATAAACTGTGGAAGCAAAAAAGCGGCTGACGCAAACATAAGCGGTGTAGCACCGACAGGATTGAGCTTATAAGCGATATAGTTCTTATCCGCATAAATATTGTTTATGGAAACTCTCTGTACTGCTATTCGCTTCTCAGTGGTCTCAAGTACTATCATGACAGCAATCTCTGCCACGCCTATGGCTACAGGCAGTGTCAGCTTCTCAAGTTGCTTTCCTGTAAACATGGTCATCATACCACTAACCATATTGACCATGAATACACTCACCTTGCCCCCAATACCATACTTGGTAGCTCTGTCGCACATATACACCACTATCAGCATGCCCGCGATGAGCTGTATGAAAACTATTATCTTATTCCATATAAGTTCATCTCCACTAACTCTATACATAAGTGTCTGTGTTTTGTGATATGCCTGAACTGCTGCTATAATCATCATGATGGTAACTGTCCATATGTTTATCTTCTTCGGTGACAGCTTTCTTGTATTGTCAAGCGACATGATTGCAACTATCAGTATGGCAAGCATGGATGCCAGCATGTACGGCCACAAGCCTATGATGAAAATGGAACAGTTCTTCATATCACCTGAAATAGCCTGTAAAAGTATGGACTGCGCATCTACGTTTACATTGCTATATGCATCTATATCTATCCCGTAGAGTGGTATATTTCTGCCTACCATGTACACGAGCATGGTCATGAACGAATATAAAAGCTTATATAATAATACGTGTTCCTTCTGTTGTTTTTGTTTTTTCTTCTTTATACTATCTTTCTGCTTCAAGGAATTCACCTTTCCTCACAAAGTAATCTCGTCTTACTACAAAACAGCTTAACGAATTAGTGACCATCCGCTACAGATGGTCACTAATATTATAAAACAATATTGTTAGTATTGCTATTAATTATTTATTTCTCATCAGAATTATCTTCTGAATCGTCGCTCTTTGCAGGTTTTCTTCTGCGGTTGTCATAAACACCCTTTCCTGTGATAGCTGCAACTGCGGCTGCAATCCACCACCACCATGTTTTGATACCGTCCTTGGCTGTTCCGCCTGCTGCAAGAGGTGTATCCTCATCCTCGATGTTCTGAAGATTATCGTCTTCCTCATTTACTGCAAGAGGAACCTGTGCATCCTGAATTGGTGTATTCTGTGCTGCCGGTGCCGCAGGAGCTACCGGTGTAGCTGCTGCAAGAGGTGTAGCAGCCGGTGTGATAGTTGTTGCAGGTGCAGGAGCATTATCTACTGCCGGTGCAGGAGTTGGAGCCGGTGTCGGTACCACATTTGCAGCTGACTGACTCTGACTCGTACTTGTGCTTGTGCTGATGCTCTCGCTTGTGCTGAGTGACTCACTTGCACTGGTTGATTCACTCTCACTTGCTGATGTGCTCTCTGACTCACTTGCGCTGGTTGAGGCACTCTCGCTTGCTGATGTGCTTGCACTTGTCGATGCGCTAGTACTTGCCGATGTACTTGCACTTGTTGATGCACTTGTGCTTGCTGATGTACTTGCACTTGTTGATGCACTTGTACTTGCTGATGTGCTTGCACTTGTCGATGCGCTGGTGCTTGCCGATGTACTTGCACTCGTTGATGCACTCGTACTAGCTGAGGTACTTGCACTTGTTGATGCGCTGGTACTTGCCGATGTACTTGCACTTGTTGATGCACTTGTGCTTGCCGATGTACTTGCACTTGTTGATGCACTGGTGCTTGCTGAGGTACTTGCGCTGGTCGAAGCACTGATACTAGCTGATGTACTTGCGCTGGTTGAGGCGCTCGTACTTGCTGATGTACTTGCACTTGTCGATGCACTAGTACTAGCCGATGTACTTGCACTTATTGAGGCACTGGTGCTCGCGTGACGTTAGTGACTAGTTGAGGCACTCGTGCTTGCTGGATGTACTTGCACTTATTGAGGCGCTGGTCGATGCACTAGTGCTTGCCGAGGTACTTGCGCTGGTTGAGGCACTTGTACTTGCTGATGTGCTTGCACTTGTTGATGCACTGGTACTTACTGATGTGCTTGCACTTGTCGATGCACTTGTACTTGCTGATGTACTTGCGCTGGTTGAGGCACTTGTGCTTGCTGAGGTGCTTACACTTGTTGATGCACTTGTGCTTGCTGAGGTGCTTACACTTGTTGAGGCACTTGTACTTGCTGATGTCTTGCGACTTGTTGAGCACTTGTACTGCTGATGTGCTTGCACTTGTTGAGCACTTGTACT
>ENA-OQCF01000344-OQCF01000344.1-human-gut-metagenome-genome-assembly--contig:-NODE-344-length-18066-cov-12.491109_pt1 | contig 18066 bp, 16 predicted proteins | sample MGYA00242756_ERZ504573 | MGnify/ENA primary metagenome ERZ504573 (study PRJEB26092, sample SAMD00036240) | human gut metagenome | host: Homo sapiens | study: EMG produced TPA metagenomics assembly of... | reverse complement strand
CACGGCTTAGGTTCCTAGCTCTACAGTCCTGCTCACGACGGAGGCCACATTAAGTGGCCTCCTGTTCGTGCGGAACTCGCGATAAACCTAAGCCGGTGTCCCCGCTCTCCCGGGGCCTGTGGTTACTTGGTTGTTGCATGCGGCTCGCTTTTCGGAACAGGGCTGATAATTCTAGATGCAAGGCGCTCTTGGTCGTTATGGGCCTGGGGCGTCTGTCTTATATAGGTAGATTCCTTGCGGGTTCGAATCCCTCCGCTTGGCGGCGTTGGCTCGATTTTCTTAACGCGAGGAGCTCTCGGTCGATGTGGGACGGATGGATTCCGCGTCCGCCTGCCGGCGGCCGCGCCCCGCTGCGTCGCTTCGCTCCTTGCGTGCTGCGCTGGAAAACGCTTCGCGTTTCCTCAGCTCTGCACCCTTGCGGGTTCGAATTCCTCCGCATGCCCACGAAAAAGCGCTCCAGGTTCATAAGAGCCTGGAGCGCTATGTTCTTTGGGGCTGGGACGGAGGGATTCGAACCCCCAACAGCCGGCACCAAAAACCGGAGTTCTACCGTTGAACTACGTCCCAATGTGTGGTGTTGCCCAAAAGCAACCCGTTTAGTTTACCTAATCTGCGAGGGCATCGCAAACGCCATCGAGCAGGCGTACGGCGAGTGTCTGCGCATCACTTGCGGTGAAGGTTCCGTTGTAGCGCGTCATGCCCGTGAGCTCAATGCGGATGCGCGCGGGCTTTTGCTGCGCGGCGACATTGGCGGTGCGGATGCGCTGTGCAAGGTTGTGACACTCGGCAAGGGCGATCGTGGCGCGCGGCGCAGCATCTGCGGGCAGCTCATCGCTTGCAATCTCGAGCACCAGATCCACGTCGGTCGGAACCTCGGAATCGCAAAGCATCATGCCGCTGCTGTCGGTCGTCGCCGTGGCGATGTTCCACATGCGCGATGCAACGCTGCGTGCGATGGGGTCCTCACCGATGACGGCAATCTGGAAGCGCTCGAGCACGTTGGCGGCGCGGGCAAAACCGATGCGCGACTCGGCCTCGGTAACCGAGGGCTTGCCCTCCCACACGTGATGCAGGCGGTTGATATAGGCGTAGGTATCCTGGAACGCCATGCCATCGGCAAACAGGCCGACATTTTCCTGGAACTGCTGCAGAGCGGCCTCGGTGTGCGGGCCAAAATAGCCGTCGTCCTCACCGCAGGCAAAACCCAAAACGTTGAGCGCGCGCTGCAGGGCCTGAACGTCGGCGCCATGGAAATTGGGCATGCGCAGATAGAGCGTGCGGTCGCCCAGTTTATACGAGGCGTCTACCAGGGCGCTCCAACAGGGGATATCGACGGCGCAGCCAGCGGGAAGGCCACTGTCGAGCCTAAAGGTGCCAACAGCCTGCTCGGTGGTGGTGCCAAAGCGCTTGTCGGAGACCTCGGTGTCATCGATTGTATAGCCGAGCTGCAGAAGGCGGGACTGGACGTCCTCGACGGCTGCTCCCTGCATGCCCGTTGTAATAGGTTCCATGAACGAACCCCTTTCGGCGTACCATTCGTACTATTTGAGCGTGTGTCGGATAGACAACGCAAAGGGATGCATAAACATGCACTCAACAGTGTAGCAAGTTGTACCCAAATACGCTGCTGACAGGTTTTATTACCCCCGCTAGTTAAGGCGCTCCACAAAGAAATCTGCCATGGAGAGGAACAGCTCGCGTGCGTGCGGATCAAGCTCAACGTTCTCGATGGCCGCTTTGGCCTTGGCGGTCAGGTCAAGCGCGTAAGTGTGGGCGTAATCGATGGAGCCGGTCTCCTGGAAGATCTCCACGGCGCGTGCAAGTTGCGCGGGGTCCTCGGTGCCCGAGGAAAGGATTGCCTCGACCTCGTCGTGATAACGCTCGTCTGACAGGGCGTGCACGGCGACGAGGGTGCGCTTGCCCTCGGTGATATCGGTGCGGAAGTCCTTGTTGGCGGCCTCTTTGGTGCCGATCAAGTTGAGCAGATCGTCCTGAATCTGAAAGGCAAGGCCCGTGTGTAGACCAAAGGCGCGCAGCGCTTCGATTTGCCCATCGCTGCCGCCGCCGATAATGGCTCCGGCGGCAAGTGGCGTGGCTCCGCTGTAGTACGCCGTCTTGTGTGTTGCCATGTCCAGATAATCGTCGACCGAGATGTCAAAGCGTCCATCGCGGACCCAGCCCAAGTCGAGCGCCTGGCCCTCGATGGTGCGAACGATCATCTCGGTGAGCTCGTGGAGTACACGGAGTTTCACGTCTGCCTCGAGTGTGGGGTCGTCGAGAACCGTCTTGGTGACCATGGTGAGCGCCAGATCGCCGCAGTTGATGGCAAGGCCCGTGCCCTCGGTAAGGTGCATGCAAGGCTTGCCGCGACGCAGCTGGCCGTTGTCGGCTATGTCGTCATGGATAAGCGCTCCCGACTGAAAGTGCTCGATAGCTGCCGCCGCGCTGCGGGCGCTCTCAAAGCTGCCACCTACCGCGGTGGCGGCGAGCATGCAGATGAGCGGGCGGTGGCGCTTGCCGGCATTGGCCGTAAATGTCGAGAGCGGGGTATACAGGTAGCGCTCGATATCGGCAGAGGTCGCCTGTCCGTCAAAGAACGTGGCCAGATAGTCGTTGATCTGGCCAAAGTGCTGGGCTAAAAAGCTGGTAAACGGACTGGACACGGGTTCTCGCATTCTTTCTTAGGTTGCATCGTTGCGGTGTGCAGATACCATATTGCCACATTGGAGTTGCCGGCGCGTCTGTTTTGGCAATTTGGGGAAACGGGACGCGTGCGCGTGCCGGCTGCTTATATAAGCCTAAAGTGCTCGAGCGCCTTGACGACGCCATCTTTGTCGACCGAGTCGGTGATGTAGTCGGCGCGCTTTTTGAGATAGTCCGGCGCATTGCCCATGGCGATACCGACATCGACGGCGTTCATCAGCGAGACGTCATTGCTGGCGTCGCCGATGCCGTATACGGTTCCGTGGTGGGGATCGAGGGCGTCGAGTACAGACTGGATGCCCCCGCGCTTCGTGCATTCGCGGGGCGAGATTTCGGTTACCTCGAGTTCGAGCTCGTTAAAGCACAGCAGCGGCTCAAGTGCCTTATCTTGAGCGATGCGGCTGGCGAGCGATGTAGACATCAAGATCTTGTAGGCACTGTAATGTTGCAGCTGCGTGACTGCGTCGCCCAGGGTGCGCGCGTATCCGGGGGCATCGGGGGCATCGGCACTCATGCGCACGACGCCGTTGAGGCCCTCAAAGCGGATGACCTCGCCCGACTGCTCAAGATAGGGGGCAAGGCGCTGCAGCATGCCGGGCGTCATCGCTAAATCGCGAATCACGTGTCCCTCAAGTTCGACATAGCCACCCGCGAGGCAGACGATGCCGGCCCAGGGCAGCTCGAGCAGCTTTGGATGGATGCAGCTCAGTGTGCGTCCTGTGCAGATAAAGGCCATGTTGCCATTTGCAACGAAATCGCGGATGGCCTGCGAGACCGCCTCGTTGGGATAGGGGGACAGGTCTCGCTCGCTCTCGGGAAGCTCTTGTGCCACTCGAGGGTCTTGCCACGCGAGCGTGCCGTCAATGTCGAAGAAGCAGATATCGCCGTGCTTGTGGGTTGGGCTGGCGACAGGGGAGGCCGAGGCGGTGGGCACAAATCCCGGCTCGAGGCCCATGATCTGGTCAAAATGCTCTTTAACGCGGGGAACGGAGATGCCGATGACCACCTGGGCGGTCTTGCCCGTAATGATGAGGCCTTTGCGCCCGCCGCGACAAACGACGCGTTATCTGCAACGATGGAAGGGTCTGCGACCTCGATGCGCAGGCGCGTGGCGCAGTTGGTTGCGCCCGCAATATTGCCAACGCCACCTAAAAGCTGAATTACCCGCTCAGCGAGGACGTGATCTTGATCGGATTGACTATTGACCTCGTCATTGGGAGATTGCTCTTTGGCAAAGCCGCTTCCCGTTAAATGATCGATTGCCGCGCGATTGGCGACATGATCCTCGCGGCCCGGCGTCTTAAGGTCATAGATCAAGATGAGTGCTCGAAAACTAACAAAAAAGATGAGGCTAAAGGCAAGGCCGATACCGAGCGCCAAAAGATAGGCACCGGCATGCATGCGCATGAGCGGAATAAAGTTGAAGGCTGCCATCTCCATGAGGCCGCCCGAGAAGATGCCGACGATGCCAAAGAGATTCATGGTTGTGGCAAGGCAAGACGATAAGACGGCGTAGAGAAAAAAGAGCCGGGGTGGGTGAACATAAAGAGAAACTCGAGTGGCTCGGTAACGCCGCAAACCACCGAGGCGATGATGGCGGGAACAAGGATGACCCTGAGGCCGGCGCGGCGCTCGGGTTTTGCGGTGGAGTAGAACGCGGCTGCGATGGCGGGAAGGCCAAAGAGCTTGACCCAGCCAGTGGCGGTAAAACCGGCCCACGGCGCAAGCTCATTAAGGGGGCGCGTGCTATGGGAGAGGATGGGGAGCAAGCTGCTCCACGTGGCGTAGATGCCGTCGTTAATGACCAGGTTGTCGTAGTAGATCGGCATGTAGAGCAGGTGGTGCAGCCCCATGGGCTCGAGCGCTCGCTCCAAAAGCACAAAGATGCCCACGCCAAAGGGGCCGACGCTCGTAAGTGCATGGCGCAGCGTTTCGGTCATTGCGTATACGGAGGGCACGATGGCGGCCGAGATAGCGGCAAGGGCAAACACGGCAAAAAAGCTGATGAGGTAGACCAGCGAGGAGCCCGAGAAGGTGCCGAGCCAATCGGGAACCTTGGCATCGTAGAAGCGGTCATGGATGGCGACGACGGTTGCCGATACCGCCAGCGGGCCGATAATGCCGGTGTCGAGCGTCTTGATGCCGTCGATGATGGTGATGCCGCTAGCGGAGGTCAAAGACGACGGGTACTTAAGTCCAAGATTGTCTCCGCTCAGCTTAATGATTTCGCTCAAAAAGAAGCAATAGGCAAAATAGGCCACGAGTGCCTCGAGGCAGCAGCGTGCCGGTTGCTTTTGGGCAAGGCCGATGGGCAGCGCTACAGCAAAAAGGAGCGGAAGGCGCTTAAAGACCGTCCACGAGCCGCGCTGGATGATGGTCCAAAAAACATACCAAGGGGTTCCGTATACGGCGAGATCGCCGACGATGTCCGCAGACGTTGCGAGGGCGGAGACGCCGACCATAAGGCCCGATATGGAAAACAGCATGGCGGGCGCGAACATTGCCCCGCCAAAGCGTTGGATTTTTTGCAGCATGTTCTGCCTCCCGAATATCGAGGCGCGTTGCGCGTGGTGAAACGTTTAAACAATGGATTCATTGTAGAGGACCAGACGATTGTCATACCGGCAGTTTTGAGCGAAACCGGTTTGGGCGCGACAGAAACCGTCAACGGTTAAATCCTGTCGCTTTGCCGATAATCGGTTTAAACAACTTCAAGAAATGCTATCGTGCCTAGCCATACATATTCATTAGAGGTGAAGTCATGCCAAAAGCGATTTACGAAGGAATCTACCGCGAGATCCGTTCGCGCATCATTAACGGGACTTATGCGTTTCAGGAGATGCTGCCAACCGAAGCCGAGCTGACCGCGGAATTTGGCTGCACGCGCAATACCGTTCGACGCGCCTTGAGCATGCTGGCCGACCAGATGTTTGTGCAGCCTATACACGGCAAGGGCGTGCGCGTTATTTGGCTCAAGGGTGAAACCGACATGCTGGGCGCACTCGAGGAAGTCGAGTCGTTTGGCGAATTTGCAAAGCGCAACAATGCCGTTGCATCGACGGACGTTAAGTCTTTTGAGCATTTGATTTGCACCGAGCAACTCTCTCGTCGCCTGGGCTTTAAGGTGGGCGAGGAGTTGATTCGCGTGGTGCGTGTCCGAAGCCTCAACGGCAACGCGCGCCAAGTGGACCATGGTTACTTTTTGGAGTCAATCGCCAAGGGCCTGACGCCCGAGATCGCCGCAAAGTCAATTTACGACTATCTGGAGCACAAACGCGGCGTCAAGGTGATGGCGAGTCGCCGTACAGTGAGCGTCGAGCTCGCCAACGATGAGGACTGCAGCTATCTTGACCTCGGCAAATACAACTGCGTTGCCGTCATGGAGAGCCAGTCGTACACCTCGGATGGCATCTTGTTCGAGGTCACGCATGCCCGCACGCATCCCGAGATCTTCCACTACCGCGTCAACTCCAAGCGATAGCCGGCTAGCTCGCAGCCTGACGAGACTCATGCCCTCAAAGCGAAAACGCCCGGTCGAACCGACGATGCATCGGCTTGACCGGGCGTTTTCTCTGCATTCGATAACAAATAATTGTTTATACAAAACTTGTCAAGTATCAAGTTGAAATTACCGTTCACCGAAGTTTTTCTACCGCTCTAGTAATACTTGTTCAAACAACTAGTCAAATAGCGTATCGTTCAAATCAGCAAAAGGGGCAAAGTCCCCGAGCCAATCTCCAAAGGCGGCGGCAAAGGGTGCCGCCACGGTGTGAAAGGGTGGATTGTAATGAAGAACGAAATGAGCAGAAGGCAGTTCCTGGGTTTTGCTGGTTCCGCGGCTGCGGTTCTTGGTCTGGGTCTCGTGGGCTGCGGTGGCTCCGCCGGCTCCGGCTCCTCTGCTTCTGGTGACGCTGCCGAGGTCTACTTCCTCCAATTCAAGCCCGAGGTCGACAAGGAGTGGAAGGAGATCGCCAAGGCGTACAAGGAGGAGAAGGGCGTCGAGGTCAAGATCGTGACCGCCGCCTCCAACACCTACGAGGAGAAGCTCAAGTCCGAGATGTCCAAGAGCTCCGCTCCGACCCTGTTCCAGGTCAACGGCCCCACCGGTCTTAAGAACTGGAAGGATTACTGCGCCGATCTGTCCGATACCAAGCTCCGCGGTGAGCTCATTGACGACTCCCTGGCTCTGCAGTCCGATGGCAAGGATCTGGGTATCGACTGGGTCCAGGAGAGCTACGGTATCATCTACAACAAGCAGCTGCTCGAGAAGGCTGGCTACAAGGCCGAGGACATCAACTCCTTCGACAAGCTGAAGGCTTGCGCTGACGACATTCAGGCCCGCAAGGACGAGCTTGGCGTTGAGGGCGCCTTCACTTCCGCCGGCATGGATGACTCCTCCAGCTGGCGTTACACCACCCACCTCGCCAACCTCCCGCTCTACTACGAGTTCGAGAAGGAGCACAACCAGGAGGACGATGAGATCAAGGGCGAGTATCTCGACAACTTCAAGCAGATCTTCGACCTGTATATCACCGACTCCACCTGCGATCCTTCGCAGCTTGCCTCCAAGACCGGCGACGACGCCACCAACGAGTTCGCAACCGGCAAGGCCGTCTTCTATCAGAACGGCTCTTGGGCCTACGCTGACCTCACCAAGGCCGGTATGACCGACGACCAGCTCGGCATGCTGCCGATCTACATCGCGTCGACGGCGAGGAGAACCAGGGCCTGTGCTCCGGCGGCGAGAACTACTGGTGCGTGAGCTCCCAGGCTTCCGAGGATGCTCAGAAGGCCACCGAGGACTTCATGTACTGGTGCGTCACCGCTGACACCCCGACCAGCATCATCGCCGACAAGATGGGTCTGACCGCTCCGTTCAAGAGCGCCAAGGAAACCACCAACGTCTTCTCGCAGCAGGCCGTTGCCATGGCCAAGGACGGCAAGAAGACCGTTGCTTGGGACTTCGTTTACATCCCCTCCGAGGAGTGGAAGAAGAACCTCAAGCAGGCTCTGATCGCCTATGCTGCCGACAACAGCAAGTGGGACGGCGTCAAGAACGCCTTCGTCGATGGCTGGAAGACCGAGAAGGCTGCTTCCGAGTAAGCAGTTGCTGCCCAAGCTATCTGATTAGCGACAGGGGGCGGGCAGACGTTGGTTTGCCCGCCCTCTGCATATTGAAAGGACCCTTTTATGGGCAAAGCACTCAAGCGCTGGTGGCCGCTCTTTATGCTGCCCACGTGCCTGGCGTTTATGATCGGGTTCGTGATCCCTTTTATCCAGGGCTTCTATCTCTCGTTCTGCCAGTTTATTACCATTAACAACGCGCACTTTGTCGGTATCGCGAACTACGTGCGCGCGCTGTCCGATCCGCAGTTTGCCACGTCGTTCTTCTTTACCGTGGCGTTTGCCTTCCTGTCGACGGTGCTCATCAACGTGATCGCCCTGGCAATTGCGCAGGCGCTCACCCGCAAGGCGCTCAAAGGCACCAACATCTTCCGTACGATCTTCTTTATGCCTAACCTGATCGGCGGCATCGTGTTGGGCTACATCTGGCAGATCCTGATCAACTGCCTGCTCTCCAACGTGGGCGCCCAGCTCATTGCCCTTAACTCCGCTGCCGGCTTCTGGGGCCTTATCATCCTGACCCTGTGGCAGCAGGTCGGCTACATGATGATCATCTACATCGCTGGTCTGCAGTCCATTCCGTCCGACTACATCGAGGCCGCCAAGGTCGACGGTGCCACGGCATGGCAGACGTTTTGGAAGGTTAAGATCCCTAACCTGATGCCGACCATCACCATCTGCCTGTTCCTGTCCATCACCAACGGCTTTAAGCTGTTCGACCAGAACCTCGCCCTTACCGGCGGCGCCCCCGCGCACTCCACCGAGATGCTCGCCCTGAACATCTACAACACGTTCTATTCGCGTGCCGGTATCGCATGGCAGGGCATCGGTCAGGCCAAGGCGGTTATCTTCTGCATCCTGGTCGTAGCCATCTCCATGATTCAGCTTAAGGCCACGAGGTCCAAGGAGGTGCAGCAGTAATGAAACGCGATAAGGTTATCAACCGCGCGCTCTCGATTTTCTTTACGATCCTGTCGCTCGCGTGGATCTACCCCGTGTTTATGATTGCGCTCAATTCCTTTAAGAAAGCGACCGCAATCAGCACCACCACGGCGTTCGATCTGCTCACGCCCGAGACGTTCAACGGCCTTGCAAACTACGTGCACGCCCTTAACGAGCAGGGCTTTGCCTCGGCATTTATGTACTCGCTCATCATCACGGTCACGTCGGTCGTGCTGATCTTGGTGTGCTGCTCCATGTGCGCTTGGTACGTGGTTCGCGTCAACAGCAAGATCTCGAACTTCTTCTATTACCTGTTCGTCTTCTCGATGGTCGTGCCCTTCCAGATGCTCATGTTCACGCTGTCCAATTTGGCGGACCGCATCGGCTTCAACACGCCGTTCAACATCTGCTTTATCTATCTGGCTTTGGCGCGGGCCTGGCGGTCTTTATGTTCGCCGGCTTTGTAAAGAACATCCCACTCGAGATCGAGGAGGCGGCCATGATCGACGGCTGCAACCCGGTCCAGGTGTTCTTTAAGATCGTCCTTCCCATCATGAAGCCCACCTATCTTTCGGTCGGCATTCTCGAGACCATGTGGGTCTGGAACGACTACCTGCTGCCCTACCTTACGCTCGACTCCACCAAGTACAAGACCATTCCTATCTTGATCCAGTACTTCCGCGGCGGCTACGGCCACGTCGAGCTCGGCCCCATGATGGCTTGCATCATGATGGTCGTTGTCCCCATCGTCATCATGTACATCCTCTGCCAGAAGTACATCATCGACGGCGTGGTGCAGGTGCCGTCAAGCTGATGCCGTAACTGTTTTGCAAGTTTCTGCGGCGCCCCTCAGCGCGGCGCCGCACATCGAAAGGTAAAGACATGGCCGAGATCGTTCTCAAACATGTTCAGAAGGTGTATCCCAACACCGAGTCCAAAAAGAAGGGCTTCTTTGGCAAAAAGAAGAAGACCGAGGAGAAGAAGCATAACCTTAAGGTTACCGAGGATGGCGTGCTCGCTGTTGAGGACTTTAACCTCACCGTTCACGACCAGGAGTTCGTCGTCCTCGTTGGCCCGTCTGGCTGCGGTAAGTCCACGACGATGCGCATGGTCGCCGGCCTGGAGGACATTACCTCGGGCGATGTGCTCATCGACGGCAAGCGCGTCAACGACGTGGCGCCCAAGGACCGCGACATCGCCATGGTGTTCCAGAGCTACGCTCTGTACCCCAACATGACGGTGTACGAGAACATGGCGTTTACGCTTGAGCTCAAGAAGGTCCCCAAAGACGAGATCGACCGCAAGGTTCGCTCCGCTGCCGAGATCTTGGGTATCACCGAGTACCTCGACCGCAAGCCTAAGGCGCTCTCGGGCGGCCAGCGCCAGCGCGTCGCCATCGGCCGCGCCATCGTGCGTGACCCCAAGGTCTTCCTGATGGACGAGCCGCTGTCCAACCTGGATGCCAAGCTTCGTAACCAGATGCGTGCCGAGCTCATCAAGCTGCGCCACGAGATCAAGGGTACGTTCATCTATGTTACTCACGACCAGACCGAAGCCATGACCCTCGGCGACCGTATCGTGGTCATGAAGGACGGCGTTGTCCAGCAGATCGCCACGCCGCAGGAGGTCTTCAACCATCCCGCGAACATCTTCGTCGCCGGCTTCATCGGCGTGCCGCAGATGAACTTCTTCGATGCCCAGCTGGTGCGCTCGGGCGACGGCTTTGCCGTCAAGACCGAGGATATGAACGTGGCACTCGCCCCCGAGACTTGCGCTCAGCTTGCCCTCAACTGGGATGGCGGCGACGTGAAGGAGATTACGGCCGGCGTGCGCCCCGAGCAGATTCTGCTTGCCGACAAGGACGAGGAGGGTGCGCTCCAGGGCACCGTCGAGGTGACCGAGCTCATGGGTTCGACCGAGCACGTCCACGTGACCGCCCCCGACGGCCAGTTTGTTCTGATCATCCCCGTCGTCGACCTTGAGGCCAAGGGTGCGCTCAAGGCGGGCGACCCCATCTGGTTCAAGTTTGAGAAGAACGCGACCCACCTCTTCGATAAGGTCTCTGGCAAGAACCTTATCTAGGCCCGATCCAATCAGGCCCTCCTTTTGGGCGACTGCGGCTTTGCCATCCTTTTGCCGTGGTCACATATAAGGCTCCCCTCCCGTCTACTGGGCGAGAGGGGAGCCTTTCTTTGTGCTGGGGCCGTTCATCTGCCGGTTTGTCTTGATCTATAACAGGAGGAGGGCCAAATTGGGTCTAGATGTTACAGATTGAGACAGCATCGAGCTGCCTATCCTTTCATCTCGATCTGTAACACGGGAGGCTGATTTCGGCAGCTACCTGTTACAGAACGAGATTGTATTAGCCGGCTTATCCTTTTGTCTCGATCTGTAACAGTAAGGGCGGATTTCAGACGTTAGATGTTACAGATTGAGATAAACCCTAGGGAAAGGACCGGTTTGTCTTGATCTGTAACAGGTAGGGCCGTTTTGGCCGAGTAGGTGTTACAGATTGAGACGATTTTGTCGAGGCGGGCCACGGGCAACACGCGGGCAAAAAAGCGGAGCCGCGTTGCCGCGACTCCGCTTTCAAGAGGATGGGTAAAGGAAACGAAATTAGCTCAGGTGCCAAATCTCGTCGTTGTACTGGGAGATCGTGCGGTCAGACGAGAAGGTGCCGGCGTTGGCGATGTTGATCAGCGCCTTGCGCATCCAGGCATCCTGGTCCTCGTAGTCCGCCAGCACGCGCTCCTTAGTCTGGATGTACTCCTCAATGTCGAGCAGGGCCATAAACCAGTCCTTGCCCTTGATATCGTCGTGCAGGCGCTGCAGACGCTCGGCGTTGCCGGTCGCCATAAAGGCAGGGTTGGTGATAAAGTCCACCAGCAGCTTGATACCGGGCTTGCGGTAGAGTGCGCCGGCGTTATAGCTGCCGTCGGCGTAGAGCTGCTCGACCTGCTTGGATGAGGCACCAAAGGTGTAGATGTTCTCGTCGCCCACGAGCTCGGCGATTTCGACATTGGCGCCGTCGAGCGTGCACAGGGTTAAAGCGCCGTTGAGCATGAACTTCATGTTGGAGGTGCCGCTCGCCTCCTTGGAGGCCAAGCTGATCTGCTCGGAGATATCGGCGGCGGGGATCACACGCTCGGCAGCAGTGACGTTGTAGTTCTCGATCATGACAACCTGCAGGTGGGGGGCCACATCGGGATCGTTTGCGATCCACTGCGACAGCGTCAGAATCAGATGGATGATGTCCTGGGCGATGGTGTAGGCAGGCGCTGCCTTGCCGCCAAAGATGATGGTGACGGGATGCTTAGGTCTGTTGCCGTTCTTGATGTCGAGATACTTCCAGATGATGTAGAGCGCGAGCATCTGCTGGCGCTTGTACTCGTGGATGCGCTTGACCTGGACGTCGATGATGGCGTTGGAGGGAATGGTCACGCCCTGCTCGAGCGCCATGAACTGGCGCATGATGGTCTTGGCCTCGGCCTTGGTGGCGGCCAGGCGCTCAAGAACATCCTTGTCGTTAGCGAATTCGGCGAGCTTGCTCAGGTCGCCGGTGCTGCGCCAATCGGTGCCGATCACATCGTCGAGCAGGCTGGCAAGCGCAGGGTTGGCTCCCTGGATCCAACGGCGGAAGGTGATGCCGTTGGTCTTGTTGGAGAACTTCTCGGGATAGATCTCGTAGAACGGGTGAAGCTCGGTGTCCTCCAGAATCTTGGTGTGGAGTGCGGCGACGCCATTGATGGAGAAGCCAAAGTGAATGTCCACGTGGGCCATGTGGACGGTGTCGTGCTCGTCGATAATGGCGACGCGCGGGTCGTCGTGCTCGGCCTTGGCAACCTCGTCGAGCCTGACGATGATGTCGGCGATGGTGGGCGAGACCTTCTGCAGGCTGGCGAGCGGCCACTTCTCGAGCGCCTCGGCAAGGATCGTGTGGTTGGTGTAGGCGACCATGGAGCGCACGATGGCAACGGCCTCGTCAAACTCGATGTCGTGCTCGGTGGTGAGCAGGCGGATGAGCTCGGGAATGACCATGGTGGGGTGCGTGTCGTTGATCTGGACCACGGCGTAGTCGGCCAGATCGTGCAGGTTGCTGCCGCGCTCGACGGCCTCGTCGATCAGGAGCTGGGCGGCGTTGCTCACCATGAAGTACTCCTGGTAGATGCGAAGCAGGCGGCCCTGCTCATCGGAATCATCCGGATAGAGGAACAAGGTGAGGTTCTTGGCGATCTTCGTCTTGTCGAAGTCGATGGAGCTGCCGGGGACCAGGCCGTCGTCGACACTTGCCAGGTCAAACAGACGCAGGCGGTTCTTGGTGGGCTGGTCGTAACCGGGCACATCGATGTTGACGAGCTTGGAGGTAACGGCAAAATCGCCAAACTCGACGGTGTAGGAGCGGTCGTCATCGATCAGGATGTCCTGCTCGCTAAGCCACTCGTCGGGGACGGCCTTTTGCTGGTTGTCGGTAAAACGCTGACGGAACAGACCGTAATGGTAATTGAGGCCCACACCGTCGCCGGTAAGGCCCAGCGTGGCAATGGAATCCAGGAAGCACGCGGCCAGACGGCCCAGGCCGCCGTTGCCCAGCGACGGTTCGACCTCAAACTCCTCAATCTTGTTGAGGTCGTGGCCGGCAGCGGTGAGCTGGTCTTTAACCTCGGCATAGATGCCAAGGTCGATCATGTTGTTGATCAGCAGTTTTCCAATCAAAAACTCAGCAGAGATGTAGTAGAGCTTTTTCTTGCCATTGTTGAGTGGGCAGGCAGCAGAGCGCTCCTGCACGAGCTTGACCAGCAGTTTGTAAATGCGGCGGTCATCGAGTTGCTCGAGCGAAGTTCCAAAGGACTGCTCGGCAAGATCCGCAAGATTGATACAGGGCATGTTTCCTCCTGTGGCGAGTTGACGACATGTCAGAAATTCAAAAGAAGCCCGCGCGAGGGGATTGGAGTGGCCTCGCGCGGGAAAAGCGGTCGCGTCCGCACGGTGGGGTGGGGTCGGGCGCGGTGGCTCCTATTGAGGAAGCTCGATTTCGGCTTCCGATGGGATGCGGAAGTAGGTCTCGGTCCAGCCGGTGAGCTTGTGCTCGAGCTCGCGGGTGATGGCGCCATCGAGCATGCGCCAGGTCCAGTTTCCGCCCAGGGTGGCGGGGGTGTTAATGCGCGCCTCGTTGCCCAGATTGAGCAGGTCCTGCATGGTGTAGATGCAGGTATCGCTCACGCTGGCGGCGATGGTGCGATTGAGTGCATCTGCCATGGGTTCGCCGGTCTGCTGATGGGTGTACAGGGCTGCCTGCTCGCGCTGACGCGGGGTGGCCGTTCCCTCAAACCAACCGCGCGCCGTTTCGTTGTCGTGGGTGCCCACATAGGCGACGGTGTTGGCGATGTAGTTATGCGGCAGGTAGTACGAGTTGGTGCCCTCAAAGGCAAACTGCAGGATCTTCATGCCGGGGAAGCCCGAGTTGTCGCGCATGTCGATGACGCCGGGGGTGAGGAAGCCCAGGTCCTCGGCGATGATGGGCAGCGTGCCGAGCTTTTCCTCGAGTGTCTTGAAGAACTTGAGGCCGGGACTGCGTCCATGTACCATATGACGAATCGGGAGAGGAGAACGGCACCTCCCAAAATGCCTCGAAACCGCGGAAGTGGTCCAGACGGATGATGTCGTACATGTCGAGGGCGGCTCGGATGCGGCCTTCCCACCAGGAGAAGCCGTCTGCTTCCATAGCATCCCAGTCATAGATGGGGTTGCCCCAGTACTGGCCGGTGGCCGAGAACTGGTCGGGCGGCGTGCCGGCGACGCTCACGGGATTGCCGGCGGCGTCGATCTTAAAGAGCTCGGGCGTGGCCCACATCTCGACGGAGTCGCGCGAGACGTAGATGGGCAGGTCGCCGATGATCAGGATGTCGTGCTCGTTGGCATAGGCCTTGAGGCGGCCCCACTGGCGATCGAAGAAGTACTGCGTCATCTGGTGGTAGAGCATGCGCTCGGGATGGGCGGCGCAGACCTTGCTGGATGCCTCGCCGCGGCGGCGGAGCTCCTCGGGCCACTCCCAAAAGGCCTTGAGCCCGCACCCCTCTTTCACGGTCATAAACTCGCAGTAGGGAATGAGCCAGCCTCGTTTGCCTGGATAAAGTCGTCGAAATCGGCCGGTTTATCCGCGGCGAAGCGCTCGGCGGCACGGTCGAGGATTTGGCGGCGGCCAGCAAAGATGGCGCCGTAGTCGACGTTGCTGGGGTCGGAGCCCAGGTACACGCCGTCGATATCGTGCTGCTCCAGATAGCCGGCCTCGATAAGCTCGGCAAAGTCAATGAAGTTAGGGTTGCGCGCGGGCCGAGAACGACTGATAGGGCGAATCGCCATAGCTGGTCGTCGTAAGGGGCAGAATCTGCCAGTAATGTTGTTTGCACGAGGCGAGAAAATCGACGAAGTCGTAGGCATTCCAGCCAAAGCCGCCGATTCCGTATGGTCCGGGCAGAGATGAGACGGGCATGAGGACGCCGCTTGCACGCTCCATGAATGCGCTCACCAACCTTCTTGTTGTGGGGTCGGCCTGCCGATGGGTGTGCAGTCCGCCTCCGATGTTCTGATTCGATATGCCTATTGTAAAACATGTTGTTTAAACATGTACAGGCAAGATGGAAAAGTTGGCCTATTTTCGGTGAATGGTTACGCGTCATGAAAAAGCCCCGGTCTCACAACGTGAGATCGGGGCAAGAGCGGTATGTAGGTTTTTGCTACTCGGCGTCGGCGAAGCCGTTGGGGTTGTGGCTCTGCCAGTTCCAGCTATCGCGGCACATGTCCGCGATGTCGTACTGGGCCTTCCAGCCCATCATGCGCTCGGCCTTGGAGGCATCGCACCAGTTGGCAGCGATGTCGCCGGCGCGGCGCTCGCGGATCACGTAGGGCAGCTCCTTGCCGCAGGCTTGGAGAAGGCGGCGACGACCTCGAGCACCGAGGTGCCGGTGCCAGTGCCCAGGTTAAAGATCTCGACGCCGGTCTTGCCGTTCATCCAGTTGAGGGCGGCAACGTGACCAGAGGCCAGATCGCACACGTGGATGTAGTCGCGCACACCGGTGCCGTCGGGTGTGGGGTAGTCGTTGCCAAAGACCTGAACGGCCTCGAGCTTGCCCACGGCAACCTGCGCAACATAGGGCACCAGGTTGTTGGGGATACCCTTGGGGTCCTCGCCGATCAGGCCCGACGGATGGGCGCCGATGGGATTGAAATAACGGAGCAGCACGACGTCCCACTCGGGGTCGGCGGTGTGGACGTCCATAAGGATCTGCTCAATCATCCACTTGGTCCAACCATAGGGGTTGTCGCGGGCTTCTTGGGGTCCTCTTCGGTGACGGGCGGATTGTCCGGATCGCCGTAGACGGTCGAAGAACTCGAGAAGATGATGGACTTACAACCGTGGTTGCGCATGACATCGATGAGCACCAGGGTGTTCTCGATATTGTTGTGGTAGTACTCGACGGGCTTGCTCACCGACTCGCCAACGGCCTTAAAGCCGGCGAAGTGGATGACGCGGTCGATCTGATGGACGTCGAAGATCTTGTTCATGGCCTCGCGGTCGAGCACGTTGGCCTCGTAGAAGGTGAGGTTCTTGGCAGCCTCTTCGCCCACGATGGTTTTGACGCGGTCGACGGCGACGGCGCTGGAGTTGGAGAGGTCGTCGACGATGACGACCTGGTAGCCACCCTCGAGCAGCTGAACGACGGTGTGCGAGCCGATAAAGCCGGCGCCACCGGTTACGAGGACGCAGGTGTCTTTGGGGTCGAGTGCTTTGGACATGTAGTCTCCTATCGAATCAGGAACACTTCTTCAGGGGAGTATAGCGCAGGCATGGGCACCCAAAACGTGCAGGGCAGGAAAAGCAGATGAACATGCTAACGTACTCATGGAAATGTTTGGCGTGGGCATACCCTCGACCTTGACGTTTGCATACGAGCCGCCGACCATACGGTTTGCTGCCGTTCGTGGAAATCGTTGGGATGCGCCGGATGTACGCTAATATGTATGAGTTGAGCGACATATAAATAAACATGTAACGGAGTAGATATGTCACCAAACAGCGATTCCATCCTTTCCCAGGAGCTTTCGCGTCGCACTGCCCTCAAGGCCCTGTTCGGCGCCGCTTCTGCAGCCGTTCTTTTTGGTCTGCCCGCTCGCGCCCATGCTGCGGAGGCCACCAAGGAAACCACCGACAAGCTCAATGCGGCCCAGGCTCAGCTTGACGAGGTCCAGGCCCAGCTCGACAGCATCGCAAATGAATACGCGGCGCTGGCCAACAAGAACGCCCAGACCCTCAACGATATCGAGGGCGTACAGGGCCAGATTGACAGCACGCAGGCACAGATTGACGAAAAGAAGGCCGAGCTCAAAAAGAAGCGCGGCGATCTTTCCGATCGCGTTTCCGCCAGCTATAAGTCGGGCGGCACCAACATCCTGTCGCTGCTGCTCGCCTCGGGCTCGTTTGAGGAGCTCGTCGCCAATGCGCACTATGTTGAGAAGATCAACAAGAGCGACCGCGACGCCATCGAGGACATTCAGACCATCCAGGAAGAGCTCGATGCGCAAAAGACCGAGCTTGAGTCGCAGAAGGCCGACTTGGAGAAGCTCAAGGATCAGCAGACTGCCCAGATGCAGGACATGCAGGCCAAGCAGCAGGAGGTCCAGACGGTTCTGAACGGCCTCTCTGACGATGTCAAGGAGCTCATGGCTCAGCGTGATTCCGAGATTCTCGCTGCCGCCCAGGCCGAGGAGGCTGCCAGGAAGGCCGCCGCTGCTGCCGCGGCCGCCGCGAACAAGAACAATTCCTACTCGGGTGGTTCGAGCTCGGGCGGTGGATCGTATGCGCCCGGAACTCCGCAGCAGAATGCCGGCTCGGGCAAGCAGCAGGCCGTCGTCAACGCGTGCTACTCCACGCCTTCGCCGGGGCAGAACTGGTGCGCGGCGTGGGTTACCAATGTCTTCCGTAACGCCGGCGTTGGCTACTTTGGCGGTAACGCGTGCGATATGTTTAACGCCTGGTGCTATAGCTCCGACCGCTCGGCGCTGCAGGTGGGCATGATTGTTGCCGACTCATCGCATAGCGGTACCGGCATACCGGGCCTGATCTATGGCCACGTGGGCATCTACGTTGGCGGCGGCATCGTTATGAGTAACGAGGGCGCCATCACGTCGAGGTCGCTTGACTCGTTCATTGGGTTCTACGGCACTGGCTCTGGCGTGCGCTGGGGCTGGCTTGGCGGGTATTGCGCTGTCGTAACTGCGGCTTGGTCCGGGACAGTCCGA
>ENA-OQCF01000343-OQCF01000343.1-human-gut-metagenome-genome-assembly--contig:-NODE-343-length-18073-cov-1.770311_pt1 | contig 18073 bp, 26 predicted proteins | sample MGYA00242756_ERZ504573 | MGnify/ENA primary metagenome ERZ504573 (study PRJEB26092, sample SAMD00036240) | human gut metagenome | host: Homo sapiens | study: EMG produced TPA metagenomics assembly of... | reverse complement strand
TGTATTTTAGCGGATAATCAGATTTTTATTGTGTTTTTTGTTAAAAAACTTGATATCTGTTGTCCAAGAAAGAAACCAACCTGTGGATATAATTCTTGGATTTCCTGATATTTTGCCTCAATCATTTCCGGTTCATCAGCCCAGATCTTTTCATATATTTTGAAAGCTCTTTTAAAATATGTTTTGGCTTGCGGAAGATTGGCAGTCATCAGATAAATGGTTCCAAGGGCTACCTGAAAATCTAGCAATAATGCCTGGTCAGAGTCAGTGCCAATGCTTTTTGTCTTTAACAGATCCTTTAATTCCTGAATGATTACATTCATACCTTTGTGGTAGTTATAGTTATCCATGTATGGAAATTTAACCACACAGACGATAGGAAAGTGTGGGGGATTTCGCCTGTGTCATGACACAGGCAGTGCTTGCTACTCTTGATTAGTTAAAGACTTTTAACTTTCCTGATTTTAAAATAATACCGATCAATAATATCCTGCAATGTAATGGATTTCATTTTTTCATCTACCATATTTTGAATTTCATGATAGAAGTCCCCAATAGCGAATTGAATGTTGATACCGATTCCACAGTCCGGATTGGTATCTGTGTCCAGGTGAAGCAGCGGCTTATCGCCTCTACGGTCGGTAGATGTCATACATATTGATTTTGTCTGCCGATTTTGCAAGAGCGGCATTCGCATGACCTTGTGTGTTGACAACAATGCCTGCATTTTTCAGGGTTGCCATAAGCTGTCTGACATAAGCCGGGTTTGTCTTGATACTTTCTGCAATTTTTGTGCTGGAGAGTTGTTCGTCATCTCCAAGAGCAATAAATATAAGAATATGAATAGTGTCACTAAGCTTTGTGGAATATTTCATTTGTCACCTCGAATTTTCTTCTTGCAATTTTTAAACTTACATGATAATATGATTTTAATGCTTGATGTAAATTTAATTTTAACAAGTAAAAAAATAAAAGTCAAGCAAAATAAAAAGTGTGGAATCTGATATAAAAAAGGAGATAAAGTGGTGTATGCAAAAGGAGGAACAAGTCAGTTTTCTGGCGGGAAAGGAAATGTGATGAAGATGAATGTATATCAAGAGATAAGTCAAATCATCAAAGACGCAGATGGTATTTTGATTGGAGCCAGTAATGGTTTGTCTATCGCAGAGGGATATAATATTTTTGCAGATGACGCATGGTTTCAGGAAAATATGGGAGATTTCAGAGAAAAATACGGACTGCGTTGTGTTTTACACGGATTTTCAGTGCCAATGAAGGTAGAAGAAAAGTGGGCGTTTGTAAGCAGGCTTGTTAAGGCAAAAGCTATGCAGGATGAGCCGAGTGAGATTATGAAAAATATCTATGCACTAGTAAAGGATAAAGAATATTTCGTAGTAACTTCCAATGCGGAGGATCATTTTGTGCCGGCAGGTTTTGAGTCAGACCGTGTTTTTGAAATGGAAGGGAAATTAACCCAGATGCGGTGCAAGAATAGATGTCATGACGAGGTCTATCCTAATCAAAAAGCAGTTCTCGCCATGACAGAAGAGGAAGTAAACGGAAGAGTACCCAAAGAGTTACTGCCGAAATGTCCAAAATGCGGTGGAGATATGGAAGTAAATTGGGGTGAGATGTCCTCGTTTACAGAAACGAAAAATTGGAAGGAAAAGGCTGCCCGTTATCAAGAATTTATTCAGAATTTACATGGAAAGAAGCTGGTAATTCTGGAATTTGGCATTGGTTGGAGAAATCAGATGATTAAAGCTCCTTTGATGCAGCTAGCAGCAGTAGAACCACAGGCAAGATATATCACATTTAACAAGGGCGAAATTTACATTCCAGAGGAAATCAAAGAAAAATCCATCGGTGTGGATGGTAATCTTACGGTAGCGTTAAAGGAAATCAGAAAGGGAAGGATAGGCTAAGTAAGATGGTTAAAGATATTACAGTTGTGAGATAGGAGAATGAAAAAAAATGAGCTGTTATGAAAATTTGGTAATGAAAACACAAATGAACTATTCCAGACACTATAGTGCCTATGCATCCGGCGGTACTGCTGTAGCGTTGAGCAAACAAAAACCACTTCCTTATGAGGAACAGATTCAGGAATTTGTTCACAGAGTGCAGGAGGCAGAGTGTATCATAGTAGGCGGAGCATCCGGTTTATCAGCGGCTGGAGGTGGTGACTTTTATTATAGTGATACCCCTTCTTTTCGTGAGCATTTTGGAAAAATTTGCAGATAAGTATGGATTCAAAGGTGCTTTTAGTGGAATGATGCATGGTTTTCTACAAGAAATGAACACTGGGATATGTGGCAACCTTTTTAAATACTACACAAAAATGCCCCTATCAGAGAGCCATATCTAGATTTGGATAGAATCTTGCAGGGAAAGGATTTTCATATCTTAACGACTAATCAGGATACACAGTTTGTAAAGATTTATCCGGAAGAAAAGGTCAGTGAGATTCAGGGAGATCATCGTTTCTTCCAGTGTTCTCAATGCTGTCAGGATGAAACATGGGATGCCGTACAACCTGTGGCAGATATGATTGCGGCTATGGGAGAGGGGACAATGGTGCCGGATGAACTGATTCCTCGCTGCCCTCATTGTGGTGCGGAAATGTTTCCGTGGGTAAGAGGATATGGGAATTTTCTGCAAGGGAAAAAATACGAAGAAGAATATGAGAAAATCTCAAAATACATTCAAAAGAACAAAGATAGAAAAATTCTCTTTATAGAACTTGGAGTAGGGCGCATGACACCGATGTTTATACAGGAACCGTTTTGGGAACTGACAAACAGCTTGAAAGATGCATATTATATCTCCGTAAATTCAGAATATCAGTTTTTGCCGGAATTCATTGAAGATAAGGGAATTGCTATTTTGGGAGATATAGGAACAGTGTTAAAAGATTTGCAGAAAGCAAAAGAGGAAAGTGTATTTGTATAGGATACTTGTTCTTGATATTCCACTTGATGGAGAAACATTAGAATATTGATTGATACAAAACTGCACTCAGGGATATTGTGGGTGCAGTTTTGCATTAAAATTATCGATTACGATACAGTTTCTGATATGCAGTTAGGTAATATCTGAAATATATCTCGGAAAGCCGATGTAAATTTACTTTGGCTTTTTATATCCCACAGCGGCGGCAATTTCCGAAATAGATTTATCTTCCTGCAACAGCATATTCGATGCCAACTTCATACGGTATTCTTTCATGTAAGAAGCGATGGGCATTCCATAGACTGCTTTGAAAACGGATTTCAAAGTAGTGGTGTTCATCAGGTACTGCTTTGACTACTCTTCAATAGTATAGTGGCGTTTTAGGATATGTTCCCGTGTACGAAAAATGGGCATTTTATTGTTATTTTGAAAAGTTGCGAGGCGTTTCAGGAAGAGCAAACTGTTGAAGTCAAAAAGTGGCTGGGAGCGTTATATTTAATTCACTTTGGCAGGGTGACATGACTGTATGGATCAAGGTTGGTTGCAGCTTTTGACTTTTATAGCCGTAATCCTTTAATATCTTTAATGCGTGATAAGATCATATTGCAACTGCAGCTGATAATGCCAGGCAGTGTATCAATGACATTGTGCAGGAAGTATTCCATTTCATCACCAGATGAAGCAACGGCATGTACATGAAGCCTGTCTCTTCCTGTGACACGGTAAATCTGTGTGACTGTATCATTTTTGTACAATATATCTGTCACCTGCGCCAGGTACTCCGGTTTTGTTTCAATTTCAAAATAGCATGATACAGCCCCACTGATTTTTTGCGGATTAATAATTGTTGTATATTCTTCGATTACGCCTCTTTTTTCCAAAGCCTGGATACGGGCTTTTTACTGCCACTCTGGAAATACCGGTTTCTTCACCGATATCAGAGTAAGAGATACGTGCGTTTTTCTATAAGCAGCCGGATAATCTTCTGATCCAGCTTATCTAAACCGTCCAGGTACATAAGTTCCCTCCTGTAAAATAATATAAAATATATCCATCTGATAGCAGCTTTTTTCAATATCAAATATCATATCATTTATATTACTAAAAGTAAACAGCAGCTTGACTTATTTGCTGTAACTACATATAATTGTTGCGTAACGAAATCTTAAACTTACATTTTGAAAATACAATCGTGATTTCGGATAAAAAGCAGGAATTGATGGAGGAAAATGAGAATGTCAAAAGATGAATATTTAATCACAGATGCCCCTCTTAAAGCACTGACTGTTTTTGCAATGCCTATGATTCTGGGCAGCTTCTTTCAACAAGTATATAATATGGCTGATTCCATTATCGTCGGTCAGTTTGTGGGATCCTCTGCGCTTGCGGCAGTTGGAGCCTGTGCCGCTTTGACCAATGTTTCATCTGTGTAGCATTGGGAGCCGGTGTAGGAGCAGGTGTACTTGTGAGCCGCTATTTTGGAGCTCAGAATTATAGCAAAATGAAAACAATTGTGTCAACATCGTTGATCAGTTTTCTGATTCTGAGTATACTTCTGGGGGTTTTTGGCTTTGTTTTTCTCATTTTATGATGAGTTTATTACAAACACCTGCTGACATACTGGATGAAGCGGTACTGTATCTGCGTGTTTATTTTGTGGGATTTCCCTTTCTGTTTATGTACAATATCCTTTCAACGATGTTCAATTCCATCGGTGAATCGAAGATTCCGTTGGGCCTTTTGATATTTTCTTCTGTTTTGAATATTGTTATGGATCTTTGGATGGTGGCAGGTTTAGGGCTGGGTGTGTTCGGTGCCGCCCTTGCAACTCTCATTGCGCAGGGGATTTCCGCAGTGTTTTCGCTTTTGATTTTCTTTAACCGGATGCGTCGATATAAAAGCCGCTTTAACTGGTTTGACAGGCAGGAGTTACATTCCATGCTTCGTATTGCAGTACCATCGGTTCTTCAGCAATCCACAGTGTCAATTGGTATGATGATCGTACAGGCGGTTGTAAATCCCTTCGGTACACAGGCGCTGGCAGGTTATGCGGCAACCATGAGAGTAGAGAATGTTTTTTCACTGATATTTGTATCCATTGGAAATGCGGTTTCGCCCTATGTTTCCCAGAATCTTGGAGCAAAGAAAATTGAACGTATCAAAAAAGGATACCATGCTGCACTGGTGTTGGACCTGTGTTTCGCAGTCCTTGCTTTCATAGTCATTGAAACACTGCACACCCCAATTTCTTCCTTATTCCTTGGAAAAGATGGAACCGCTCTGGCATATCAGGTGTCCGGGGATTATATGAAATGGCTGGGATATTTCTTTATTTTTATGGGTATTAAGATGGCAACAGATGGAGTTCTTCGTGGACTTGGAATTATGCGGCCGTTTCTCATTGCCAATATGGTAAACCTTGCCATTCGGCTGTCAGTTGCCTTGATTTTTGCACCGCGTTATGGAATTGCATTTGTCTGGCTTGCTGTACCGGCCGGATGGCTTGCGAATTTTCTGATCTCCTATGGGGCACTTAGAAAATCATGGCCGGTTGATGAAGGAGTTTCATTCCGGTAAATTTCTCTTAAGTTTTGATGGGAAGCTGGATTTGTATGTTAAGAGGTATATTTTCGTTACTGTTCACTGGCAATATCCCGCGAAGCGTGTTGCTGTGAACAGTAACATATTTTCTTATAGACATGATATAGTATGAGTGCTATAATAAAAAAATTTTTTATGGCATTTATTGGAAAACCGGTTGAAAAGCCGGAGCGCAAAGCCAGAAGGAGCTAAAGTCAGATTGAAATCTGGCCATGCCAGCCGGTTGCATCATGCCTCAGTAATAAAAAAGGTAAATGTTAAATGGGCATTATGGAAAAAAGTTCCTGTAAAATTTTTTACAAGGAACTTTTTTGTGTCTTCAAGCGGATATTCGCAACCTCCGCAGGGGACTTACCTGATTCGGTTAAATTTTGATGGAAAATAGAGAAGAACAGCAGGAATGGAGAAAAGATGAAAGGAAAAAGAGTGATTGCAGGCATTCTGCTTGTGGGAATTTTAGCAACTGCCCTGGCAGGGTGCAAAAACACAAATATCACCAAAAAAGAAAGAGAAAAAGCCCGTTATCACCCTGGGCAGTGACAGTTATCCGCCATACAATTATCTGAATGAAGATGGGATTCCCACAGGAATTGATGTGGAACTGGCTACAGAAGCTTTTAAAAGAATGGGTTATCAGGTGGATGTTGTCCAGATCAACTGGGAGAAGAAAAAAGACTGGTAGAAAGCGGAGAGATTGACTGTATTATGGGCTGTTTTTCCATGGAAGGACGCCTTGACGATTACCGCTGGGCAGGACCCTACATAGCAAGCCGCCAGGTAGTTGCTGTAAATGAGAGCAGTGATATCTATAAACTAAGTGATCTGGAGGGAAAGAACCTTGCCGTCCAGTCCACAACCAAACCGGAAGGCATCTTTCTGAACCGGACGGATGAAAGGATCCCCAAACTGGGCAATCTGATCAGTCTTGGGCACAGGGAACTGATCTATACCTTTCTGGGAAAAGGATATGTAGATGCAGTTGCTGCACATGAGGAATCCATTGTCCAGTACATGAAGGATTATGATGCAAGTTTCCGTATCCTGGAAGATCCGCTGATGGTGGTCGGGATAGGTGTTGCTTTTGCAAAAGAGGATGACAGAGGAATCTGTGAGCAGATGGATCAGACGCTGGAAGAAATGCGTCAGGATGGCACATCCCTGAAAATCATTAAAAAATATCTGGATGATCCCCAGAAGTATCTGGAGGTGGATGATCTTGGATATTAGGAGAAGAATAAAAGTAAAACGATTCTGGATATTCGGCATTCTGCTTGGAATCTGTGTGACTGCAACTTCCCTGTATTACTTTTTTCAGGCAGAGAAAAAGGAAGCAGAGAACAGGATGGTGAAAACTGTAAACTATGTCAAAGTGCAGTGTTCCACCTACACCCATTATAATGAAGCTTCGGAATCTAAAAGTCTCCTCCGCGCCATTGAAAGTGCCAGACAGATGAGTACGAATATCGACATGGAAACAGAAAACGGCGGCCGGCTAAGCCAGGAGTTTCTGAAAGAAAACCTGCAGACTCTCTGGGTGGATGGTATCCTTGTGCTGGATGCAGAGGGAAAGACAGTCTGCAAATACAGCATGGATGAGGCTCTGACCAATGGGATCACAGATTATCTGCAAAAAGACATTATCATGGATTTTACCGGATATGAAGAAAGATCTTATTCGGAACGGATTGACCGAGAAGACGGATCACGTATCGACATTGCAGCCTGTGCCAGAAAAGATGCACCAGGTATGGTTGCAATCTATTATTACACATCTTCGGAATTTGTCAGAAATTATACCCTGACAATACAGAACCTTTTAAATGGCTATAGCACTCAGAAGGATGGAACGATTATTGTTGCAGACAAGGGAACCATCGTTGCCAGCAACGATGAAAGCCTGCTGGGACAGGATACTGCCGGCAACCAGGTTGTCCAGGCAATGAAAGAGCATACAGACAGTCAGCATATTTTTCATTTAAAAAATGAAGGAACCGGAGGTTACGGAATCATGCTGAAGCAGCGGGATTATTATATTTATACCTATCTTCCGGATACGGAAGTATTCCGTAACCTGCCACTAAGTGTAACAGCTGTCGTTTTTCTTTATTTACTCATATTCGGTATATTCTGCTTCTGGGGTCACAGAGCGGATCTGATACATCGGAAACAGGAACAGGAAAAAGATGAAAAATATAAAGCAGAACTTCTGAGAGCAGCAAAAAAAGCAGAAGCAGCCAATGAGGCAAAAACCGAGTTTCTGCAGAGAATGAGCCATGATATCCGGACACCGATCAATGGAATCTGCGGCATGATCAATGTGGCAGACCATTATGCAGACAATATGGAGAAACAGACGGAATGCAGGGCAAAGATCAAAAAGACATCCCATCTGCTGCTGGAACTGATAAACGAGGTTCTGGACATGAGCAAGCTGGAGTCAGATGAAGTGGTTCTGGAAGACATCCCATTTAATCTGAACAGTATTTTTGAGGAAATACTGGGTGTGATCGAACATATGGCTGCGGAGCAGAATATCCGGATCATTTGGGAAGAGAAAGAAGTTACACACTGGAATCTTATTGGAAGTCCGGTGCATGTGAAACGGATTCTGATGAATATTTTGTCTAATGCGGTGAAATATAACAAAGAAAACGGATATGTCTATATCAGCTGTCGGGAAATCCCATCGAAACAGACAGCAATGACCACATTGGAATTTGTCTGCAGAGACACCGGAATTGGAATGACAGAGGCATTCCAGAAACGCATTTTTGAACCATTTGCACAGGAACATGCAGGAAGTCGCACAAAATTTGCCGGAACAGGACTGGGAATGCCAATTACAAAAAAACTGGTGGAGAAAATGGGCGGAACCATTTCCTTTGAAAGTAAAGAAGGCACAGGGACTACATTTGTGATCCGGATTCCATTCCAGATTGATGCAGATATGAAGGATAGGACTGAAACGGAAGAAAAAACAGAAACTTCTATCCAGGGGCTCCATGTTCTTCTGACAGAGGATAATGAGCTGAATATGGAGATTGCAGAATTTGTGCTTCAGAATGAAGGCGCTGTGGTGACAAAAGCATGGAATGGACAGAAGGCTGTTGACATATTCAGAAAAAGCAGACCTGGAGAATTTGATGCTATTCTTATGGATATTATGATGCCTGTCATGAATGGATATGAAGCAGCAAAGATGATCCGCTCTCTGGACAGAGAGGATGCAAAAGTGATACCGATCATTGCCATGACAGCAAACGCGTTCACTGAGGACAAAATGAGAGCAAAGGAAGCAGGAATGGATGAACATATTGCCAAGCCTGTTGATGGGAAATTATTAGTAAAAGTGATCAATGAGTTAGTAAAACGCGATCAGAGGGAGAAGTTATAATGAAAAAGAAAAAATGGAACAAGTTAGTTTCTGTGCTTTTGGCGATGGTGACAGCCGTATCACTTCTGTCTGGCTGCGGCGGGAAAAAGTGCGGAAAAAGAAGATGCAGAAACCATCACAGTGTATTTATGGAGCACAAAGCTGTATGAAAAATATGCGCCATACATCCAGGAACAGCTTCCGGATATCAACGTTGAATTTGTAGTAGGCAATAATGATCTGGATTTCTATCGTTTTCTGAATGAAAACGGCGGATTGCCGGATATTATAACCTGCTGCAGGTTTTCCCTCCATGATGCAAGCCCCCTGAAGGACAGTCTGATGGATCTTTCCACAACCAATGCTGCAGGTGCTGTCTATGATACCTACCTTAACAATTTCAAAAATCAGGATGGCAGCGTAAACTGGCTTCCTGTGTGTGCAGATGCCCATGGCTTTGTAGTGAACAAAGATCTTTTTGAAAAGTATGATATTCCTCTTCCAACGGATTATGAAAGCTTCGTTTCTGCCTGCCAGGCATTTGATGAGGTGGGTATCCGTGGGTTTACTGCAGACTATTACTATGATTATACCTGTATGGAAACACTGCAGGGTCTGTCTGCATCAGAGCTGTCTTCTGGGGATGGACGTAAGTGGCGTACCATCTACAGTGACCCGGACAATACAAAGAGAGAAGGTCTGGACAGTACCGTCTGGCCGGAGGCTTTTGAACGTATGGAGCAGTTTATTCAGGATACAGGGCTGAGCCAGGATGATCTGGATATGAATTATGATGATGTGGTTGAGATGTACAAAAGTGGTAAGCTTGCCATGTATTTCGGCAGTTCTGCCGGTGTAAAAATGTTCCAGGATCAGGGCATTAACACAACATTCCTGCCATTCTTTCAGCAGAACGGCGAAAAGTGGCTGATGACTACACCATATTTCCAGATAGCTTTAAACCGTGACCTGACAAAGGATGAAACACGTCGGCAGAAAGCAATGAAGGTACTGAACACAATGCTTTCAGAGGATGCGCAGAACCGGATCATTTATGATGGGCAGGATCTGTTAAGCTATAGCCAGGATGTGGATTTCCGGCTTACGGAATATCTGAAGGATGTGAAACCTGTGATCGAAGAAAACCATATGTATATCCGTATTGCGTCAAATGACTTTTTTTCCATTTCCAGGGATGTGGTGTCTAAGATGATCTCAGGAGAATATAATGCAGAGCAGGCTTATCAGTCATTTAATTCCCAGCTTCTTGAAGAAAAATCCACTTCTGAGGATATTGTGTTGGATTCAAAGAAAACTTATTCCAATCGTTTCCATACCAGCGGAGGCAATGAAGCCTATTCTGTTATGGCAAACACTTTGCGCGGTATTTATGGGACGGATGTGCTGATTGCAACAGGAAACAGCTTTACGGGAAATGTACTGAAGGCCGGTTACACAAAAAAAAATGGCGGGCGACATGATCATGCCAAACGAACTTTCCGCTTACAGCAGTGAGATGAGCGGGGCTGAACTGAAGGAAACTGTCAGAAACTTTGTGGAAGGCTACCGGGGTGGTTTCATTCCCTTTAACCGTGGCTCTCTGCCTGTTTTCAGTGGTATTTCTGTGGAAATTAAGGAAACGGATGATGGTTATACATTGAGTAAAGTTACAAAGAATGGAAAACAGGTTCAGGACAAGGATACTTTTACTGTAACCTGCCTTGCAGCACCACAACATATGGAAGCTTATCCGGCAGAGGAAAATATTGTATTTGATGGAGGGGATGCCTCTGTGGAAGATACCTGGACAACATATGTTTCAGATGGTAATGCCATTCTTGCAGAGCCTGAAGACTACATTACTCTGAGGTGAGAAGAATGGATGTTAAGAATCATAATACAAACAGAAAGAAACGGGTTGCGAGAAAACGATGGAATACGGCAATTTTTATTGCCCTATTCGTTGGAATCCTTTTGACTGTTTTCCGATATTTTGAGTTTGTATCGAAGACTGTTTATGAGGAAAGTGTTTCTCACCTGACAGAAATTTTTCATCAGTCTGATAATATGCTAAGTGAGCTGACAAATAAGAATCTGACTTATCTCCATATATGGGGGGAATATCTGCAGAACACTTCCGATGAAAGTGAAATTCGTGAGTATATAGAGAAAGCACAGGAAGATGCAGGCTTTTTAGATTTTTATTTCCTGTCAGCGAACGGGAACTATAAGATGGCAACAGGTGAAACCGGGTATCTGGGATTGCAGGAAAATATTGAAGATGAGATCCGGCAGGGAAATGATGTGATAACCAATGCAACGGTTCCCGGAAAATCCCAGCTCCTTGTTTTTGCTACTCCCAGGCCTCATGGAAGTTATCAGGCTTTGAATATGATGCTATTGCCATTGCCTATGAAAACTCTGATATCGTAAATGTGCTGAATATTTCTGCTTTCAATGGAAATGCCCAGAGTTATGTGGTTCATCCGGATGGCCGTGTTGTTGTGGATCATTCTTCTGAGTCATGGGGAGAGGTGTATAATTTCTTTGGGATTCTGAGAGAACATTCCAATATGTCTGAAAAAGAGATTCTTAAACTCTCAGAAGAGTTTAAGGAAGGACATACAGATGCAATGCTGATAAATCTGGATGGAGAGGATTACTATCTGGTCTATGAGAAATCCAAACCTCAGGACTGGATCTTTCTGGGACTTGTCCAGGCTGATATCGTCAATGCAAGTATGAATGTTCTGCAGCGTAGCACTGTGCTGCTTGTAAGTGCAGTAGCGGTGTGTATTGCCGGCCTTTTTATTGGAATTATTCTCCGGAAAAACAGGGTAAACCTGAAGAGAAAGGATACGGAGATTCTGTACAGGGACGAATTGTTTCAAAAGCTGTCAATGAATGTAGATGACGTTTTCCTGATGCTGGATGCAAAAACATATCAGGCAGATTACGTCAGTCCCAATGTGGAAAAACTGCTGGGAATTACAGTAGAACAGATTCGTAAAGATATTTGTGTCCTTGGGAAACTGCATCCCGGGGACGTTGAAGATCCGGAGAAGAAGTATCTGGAAGAAATCCAGGTTCATGAGCAGCAGGAATGGGATCTTGAATATGTTCATCAGAAAACAGGAGAACACCGCTGGTTTCATAACGTTGCAATGGGCAGCGAGGTAAACGGAAAAAAGAAATATATCCTGGTTCTGTCAGATCGTACCTCTGATAGAAAAATGAATCAGCCCTTTCTGAGGCGGTCCGCGCTGCGGAGACTGCAAACAAGGCAAAGAGCACCTTCCTTTCCAATATGTCTCACGATATCCGTACACCAATGAATGCGATCATTGGTTTTACTACACTGGCTGTAAGCAACATTGATGATAAAGAAAGGGTTCGGGATTATCTGGGTAAGATTCTTTCTTCCAGTAATCATCTGCTCTCACTGATCAATGATATCCTGGATATGAGCCGTATTGAGAGCGGGAAAATCCATCTGGAAGAAACGGAAGTCAGTCTGTCAGAGGTTCTTCATGATCTGAAAACCATTATCAGCGGACAGATCCATGCGAAACAGTTAGAGCTTTACATGGATGTCATGGATGTTACCAATGAGGATGTTTATTGTGACAAGACCAGGCTGAAATCAGGTACTGCTGAATCTTTTGTCCAATGCGATCAAGTTTACTCCTGCAGGCGGAACCGTTTCTGTCCGGCTGAGAGAGTATCCGGGTACACAGAGAGGCTGTGAACTGTACGAAATCCGGGTAAAGGATAACGGAATCGGCATGAGTCAGAAATTTGTACAGAAGATCTTTTCTCCTTTTGAGAGAGAGCGGACTTCCACTGTAAGCAGGACTCAGGGTACAGGACTGGGTATGGCTATCACCAAGAACATCGTGGATATGATGGGCGGAACCATTGAGGTTCAGACAGAACAGGGCAAAGGTACTGAATTTATTATCCGTCTGCCATTGCGGATCCAGCCTGAGAATCACCGTATAGAGAAAATCGCAGAACTGGAAGGTCTGAAGGCATTGGTAGTAGACGATGATTTCAATACCTGTGACAGTGTGACTAAGATGCTTGTGAAGGTTGGAATGCGTTCGGAATGGACACTTTCCGGCAAGGAGGCTGTTCTCCGCGCACGACAGTCTATGGAAATGGGGGATGCATTCCACGCTTATATCATTGACTGGCGTCTGCCTGATATGAATGGCATTGAAGTTACCCGTCAGATCCGCAGTCTTGGTGATGATACGCCGATCATTATCCTACTGCTTACGACTGGTCAGATATTGAAGTGGAAGCCAGGGCAGCAGGGGTGACTGCGTTCTGTGCCAAACCTATGTTTATGTCAGATATCAGAGAGACTCTGATGGCTGCTATCGGCCAGAAGCAGGCCGGGGCAGATGATAATATTCTTCCGGCAGCAGATTCAGATTTCAGAGACAGGCGCATACTGCTTGTGGAAGATAATGAACTGAACAGTGAAATTGCAGTAGCGCTCCTTAGTGAATATGGTTTTCAGGTTGATACAGCGGAAGATGGAGCAGAGGCTGTGGAGAAGGTTAAGAATTCAAGACCAGGTGATTATGATCTGGTGCTTATGGATGTGCAGATGCCTGTAATGAACGGATATGAGGCTACTGAGCAGATCCGTTCACTGGATGATCCGGCACTGGCGGGAATTACGATCCTTGCCATGACTGCCAATGCTTTTGACGAAGACAGAAAGAAAGCACTGGCATGTGGTATGGATGGATTTCTATCCAAACCAATTGTTATAGAGGAACTGATCAGTACATTACAAAACAGTCTGGGGTAAGTTTTCTGTTTGAACTGTGATAATGGGATATGAAAAGTGGTTTGATGAAAGCAAGGAGGAGCAACGAATGATTTGTGGAATGACGTATTTTCAGATATGTCTGTATTTTCTTATTTATTCTTTTGGCGGCTGGGTTGTTGAAGTTATTTTTCATGCAGTAGCGTTGGGAAAAGTTATAAACAGAGGTTTCCTGAATGGACCGGTCTGCCCGGTATATGGATTTGGGGTGCTTTCTGTTTTTGCTTTGCTCAATACAATTCAGGGCAGCGGGCGTCAGATGAGTGATGGAATGATTTTTGTGTTTGGAATTGTTCTGGCAACTGCGGTGGAACTGGTTGCAGGCTGGCTGCTGGATGTGTGTTTCCATGCAAGATGGTGGGATTATTCAGATAAACCCTTTAATTTTCATGGCTACATTTGTCTGGAGTTTTCTCTGATCTGGGGACTGGCTATCGTTATGGTGGTAAAAGTTTTCCAGAAGTATGTAGAGTCACATGCATCACATACACCTGCAACCTGGGAATGGATTGTGATAGCAGTTTTGTATGCTGTGTATCTGACAGATTTTATTGTGACCGTAGCAGTAATCCAGGGACTGAATAAAAAGCTTACCAGACTGGATAAAGTTCGTTCAGATTTGAGAATTGTAAGTGATAAACTGAGTGATACTCTGGCTACGACTACGATTGGCACAGCACAGAAAGTGGGAGAAGGAAAGGTTCAGGCAACTCTTGCAGCAGCAGAATTGCGTGATGCAACTGCCGCACAGCGAGAAAAATCTATCGAAATGCTTCGTATAAAAAGAGCGGAGCTTCAGGCTCAGTTTGAGGAACTGTCCAGTTCTATTACCAATCATACCGTTGTCGGTCAGGGGCGTATCATCAAGGCATTTCCGAAGATGCAGCACAGAGACTATTCCGAACTGATTCAGGAGCTGAAAAAGAGATTAAAATAGATTAAAATGCAGAGGGAGGCTTCAGGTGAACAAGACAGGCAGTACAAACCTTAAAGACTTATTTTGGATATGATACCTTCAGAGAAGGGCAGGAGAGTGTTGTGGAGTCCATTCTGGAACACCGGGATGTGCTTGCAATCATGCCGACAGGAGCCGGAAAATCCATCTGTTATCAGGTACCGGCACTGATGCTGTCAGGAATTACGATTGTAATTTCTCCTCTGATCTCACTGATGCAGGATCAGGTAAAGGCTTTGAATGAAGCGGGAATACATGCCGCATTTATCAATTCTTCACTGTCGGAAAGTCAGATTAGCAAGGCGTTGTACCTGGCAGCAGGAGGAAGATACAAAATTATTTATGTTGCACCGGAACGTCTGGAAAATTATGAGTTTCTGGAATTTGCCAGACAGGTGGAGATTTCCATGGTGACAGTGGATGAGGCACATTGTATTTCACAGTGGGGCCAGGATTTCAGACCAAGCTATGTCAAAATCGTAGACTTTGTAAAAAATCTTCCCGGTCGTCCGATCGTCAGTGCTTTTACCGCAACTGCAACAGAGGAAGTAAAGAACGACATTCTCTGTACTTTAAATCTGGAAGATCCGAAAGTAGTGATTACCGGGTTTGATAGAAAGAATTTATATTACAGCGTGGAAAATATCCGGCGAAAAGACGATTTTGTGATGGATTACATAGACAGACATCCAACAGAGAGCGGGATTATTTACTGCTCTACAAGAAAAAATGTGGACAATCTTTTTGAACTGCTTTTCCAAAAAGGAGTTTGCTGTTACCAGATATCATGCAGGACTGAATAATGAAACCAGAAAAAAGAATCAGGATGATTTCATTTATGACAGAACTCCTGTTATTATTGCAACAAATGCATTTGGAATGGGGATTGACAAATCCAATGTGAGATATGTGATCCATTACAATATGCCGCAGAGTATGGAGAATTATTATCAGGAGGCAGGACGTGCAGGGCGTGACGGAGAGAATTCCCAGTGCGTTCTATTGTTTTCTGCACAGGATGTTATGATCGACCGAATGCTTCTGGATAACAAAGATTTTTCCGATGTGGATGAAGAGGATGAATTTCTCATTCGTCAGCGGGATATACGAAGGCTTCAGATCATGGAAGGATATTGTAAAACAACAGGATGTCTGCGAAATTATATTCTGGAGTATTTCGGTGAAAAGACCTTCGGTCCCTGTGATAATTGTGGAAATTGTCACAGAGAATACCATGAGACAGATATGACCAGAGAGGCGAAGTGGGTAGTGAACTGTGTAGCTGAGACGAGAGGAAGGTATGGACTGACAATTGTGCTTGGCACTCTGCTGGGGGCTAAGAGAGCCCGGTTGAGGGAGCTTGGAGCAGATAAGTATAAATCTTATGGAGCATTGAATGATCACAGTGAGGCAGAACTCAGGGCATTGATCAGCCAGATGACTGAGATGGGATATCTCTATCAGACACAGGAACGTTACAGTGTGCTGAAACTGGGCGATATTTCTCCGCTAAGAGATGAAAATACTCACGTGATTATGCGTACTTACGAGGAAAAAGAACCGGATAAAAAGAAAAAGCCCCAGAAATCTGTCAGAAAACGCAGTACAGATGCGCTTACGGCAGCAGGTTACGATTTATTTGAAGCCCTGCGGAAACTTCGTCTGGAAATTGCAAAAGAGGAAGCCATGCTCCATATATCGTGTTCAGTGATAAGACGCTGATAGATATGTGCATCAAATGTCCATCAAATGAAGAAGAAATGCTGGAGGTTTCCGGTGTGGGCGAGAATAAGCTAAAGAAATACGGTCAGAGATTTCTGGAAGAGATACAGAAGTTCTGCCTGGAACGTCCGAATGCGGTTTTGAGTATGTCGGAAGATGAAAATGGTAATCCCTGAGAACAAAGGTTGGAAAACAGATGAATATAGAAAAATATACGGAAGAATTAATCACATTGAGACATTACTTTCATCAACATCCGGAGCTGGCACTTCAGGAAGTGGAGACGTCTGCATATATCCGGAAATATCTGGAGAAACTGGGATATGAGATTGTGCCGATAGAACCTACAGGATTGATTGCGGAACTTCCATCTCTGAGAAACAGGGAGAAACTGGTTGTACTCAGGGCGGAGATGGATGCATTGCCCATACAGGAGCAGACAAATCTGCCATATGCATCAGTAAATCAGGGATGTATGCATGCCTGCGGTCACGATATGATCCTGGCAGCAGCACTGATCCTTGCAAAAATTGTGCTCAGAAGAGCAAAGAATGGCAGGAAAGTTTTCCGGTCAGACTCCGGTTCCTTTTTGAACCTGCAGAGGAGATTGGTGAAGGTGCAAAAAGAATGCTTCAGGCCGGAGCATTAGAGAATCCGAAAGCAGATGCATTTCTGATGTTTCATTACGCAGCGGACATGACATTTGGAATGGCAGTGCATCAGGGACAGGCATCTTCCATGATCAACAGTATGCAGATTCATGTTCATGGAAAATCCAGTCACTGGTGTGAAGCGGATAAGGGGATTGATGCAATTTATGCAGCTGCTCAAGTGATAAGTGCCATTCATGATCTGAATGAAAGTTTTGGAAAACAGCATCCGGATGCAGGAAAATATATTGTGGGTACGGGTACGATCCATGGCGGTGAATATACGAATATTATTGCAGACCATGTGGTATTAAACGGAAATATACGAGCAGTTCATGAAGAAACTTATATGGCACTTGAGCACGAGCTGGAGAGATATCTGCAGAAAATTGAAAAGCAGACTGGCACACAGATCCGTATGGAATTTCCAAAAGATCCGGTATATGCGTTTGCCAATGATGAGGAACTTACAGAGACAGCAAAGGTAGTGGGGGCAGAAGTATTCGGAGATAAATTTGTTCTGGAAGGAGAAGATGAGTTGTTTCTTTCCGGTGACAACGCATACAGATATTTTAGAGAAACCAGAGGACTTTTCACAGTATTTCTTGCGGGAATACCAGGAGAAAATCATCCTCTGCATCATCCGAAATTTCAATTAGATGAGAGGATACTGCCGTACAGCGTGGAGACATTGTATAAGATTATAACTACATTATGAAAAAAATTACCAAAAGGACTTGAAAATTGGATTAAAATAGTATAATATAAAAACATAAACAAATTAAGAATGCATAGCAACTATAACTTATTAACGTTGAGTGACAGCAGATTGCTGAATAGTAACGGACAGACGATATACTATAAAGAAAGAATTGAGGGCAGAAATATGAAGATTACAGATACCATTAAATATGTCGGAGTGAATGACCATCAGGTAGATTTGTTTGAGGGACAGTATGCAGTGCCAAACGGAATGG
>ENA-OQCF01000342-OQCF01000342.1-human-gut-metagenome-genome-assembly--contig:-NODE-342-length-18075-cov-4.750111_pt1 | contig 18075 bp, 25 predicted proteins | sample MGYA00242756_ERZ504573 | MGnify/ENA primary metagenome ERZ504573 (study PRJEB26092, sample SAMD00036240) | human gut metagenome | host: Homo sapiens | study: EMG produced TPA metagenomics assembly of... | reverse complement strand
GTGACATCTTCCCCCGGCAGGGGGAAGTCTTTCCTCAAAGTGGGACTTTGGCAGTCCACGCAAACTTCATCTCTTTGCCAAGGGCTCTCCCTTTGGGAGAGCTGGCAAATCCGAAGGATTTGACTGAGAGGGCGAGCCCACTGAAAAGTATCTGAAACATCCTGAATCGTAAAGGCCTAAAGAAACCAAAAAACGGAGGAACCATGTCAAAAACCAAGATCAACGACCCCGGGGCGCACCACGCAGGCAGCGGTGCGCTGATCCGGCGGTTTCTGCCCTATCTGGCAAAGTATAAAATGACCCTGTTTCTGGACCTGTTCTGTGCAGCGCTGACCACCCTGTGCGATATCGTGCTGCCCAAGATCATGAGCACTATCACCAACGCCGCCATGGGCGTGGGCATCACTCTGACGGTGGGCATCGTGCTGCGGCTGGCAGCACTCTATTTTGTGCTGCGCATCATCGACGGTGCAGCCAGCTATTACATGTCCAGCATCGGTCATATCATGGGCGTGCACATCGAGACGGATATGCGCCGCGATGCCTTTGACCACCTGCTCAAGCTGGACCACACCTACTACAACAACACCAAGGTAGGCACCATCATGGGCCGCATCACCAACGACCTGTTCGATGTGACCGAGTTCGCCCACCACTGCCCGGAGGAATTTTTCATTGCGGCCATCAAGATCGTGGTGTCCTTTATTATCCTGTGCCGGGCCAGTGTGCCGCTGACGCTGGCGGTGTTCGCCTGCGTGCCGCTGATGGGCGTGGTGTCAGTATACCTGAACGGACGGCTGCGGGCGCGGTTCCGCCAGCAGCGCGTGCAGATCGGCGAGCTGAACTCCACCATCGAGGACAGCCTGCTGGGGCAGGGTGTCGTGAAGGCCTTTGCCGCCGAGGATGAGGAACGCGAGAAGTTTGCCAAGGGCAACAGGGATTTTGAGCAGATCAAGACCCTCGCTACTACGCCATGGGTGCCTTCAACACCTCCACCCGCCTGTTCGACGGCCTGATGTATCTGGTGGTCATTCTGGCAGGCGGCCTCTCGCTGGTGTACGGCAGGATCACCGCCGGTGACATGGTGGCCTATATGCTGTACGTCACCACCCTTATTGCCACCATCCGCCGCATCGTGGAGTTTGCCGAGCAGTTCCAGCGCGGCATGACCGGCATCGAGCGCTTTGCCGAGATCATGGACACCCCTGTGACCATCGGCGATGTCCCGGATGCGGTACCGCTGCAGCCCGGCCCCGGTGACATCCGGTTTGAAAACGTCAGCTTTGAGTACCCGGACGACCACAACAAGGTGCTGCACAACGTCAGCCTGGATATCCGGCCGGGCGAACGGCTGGCGCTGGTCGGCCCTTCGGGCGGCGGCAAGACCACCCTGTGCAACCTCATCCCCCGCTTCTACGAAGTGACCAGCGGCCGCATTCTGATCGATGGGCAGGACATCCGCCATGTCACCCTGAAAAGCCTGCGGCAGGATATCGGCATCGTGCAGCAGGACGTGTATCTGTTCAGCGGCACGGTGGCCCAGAACATCGCCTACGGCAAGCCCGGCGCCACCCGCGAAGAGATCATGGAAGCGGCGCGTCTGGCCGGGGCGGAAAAGTTCATTCTGGCCCTGAAGGATGGCTTTGATACCTACGTGGGCGAGCGCGGTGTCAAGCTCTCCGGCGGGCAGAAGCAGCGCATCGCCATTGCGCGGGTGTTCCTGAAGAACCCGCCCATCCTCATTCTGGACGAGGCCACCAGCGCACTGGACAACGAAAGCGAGATCTTGGTGGGCCAGAGCCTTGAAAAGCTGGCCCATGGCCGCACCACCCTGACCATCGCCCACCGCCTGACCACCATCAAGGACTACGACCGCATCCTTGTGCTGGGCGAAGAGGGCATCGTGGAATCCGGCACCCACGACCAGCTGCTGGCAAAGCAGGGCGTCTACTACCGCCTGTGGAACCAGCTGCCGGGGGAAGATACGCTGTAAATTTTATTGAACGTACAAAGAAAAACCCGGAAACGACTGTCGTTTCCGGGTTTTTAAGTTTCTGAAAAAATACCGCTGAATTATTCGCCTACGATCAGGCGCACAGAACCATAGATACCGGCATCGTTGCCGAGGATGGCGGGCACGATGGGGGTCTCACGGCAGGACTTGAAGGCATAGACCTTGAAGTGCTCCCGCAGCGGGGCAAACAGCACCTCGCCTGCGCGGGACACGCCGCCGCCGATCATGAACATTTCCGGGTCCACGGTGTTGGCAACATTGGCCAGCGCCATGCCCAGCGTGTCGGTCATCTCGTCCACCTCACGGGCGGCAAGGGCGTCGCCATTGCGGGCGGCATCAAACACATCCTTGGCGGCAAACTCGGTGCCGCGCAGGGTGCAGGGAGTATCCGGGTTCTCGTCCAGCAGCTTCTTCATGCAGCGCACAACGCCGGTGGCGCTGGAATACTGCTCCAGACATCCGTGCTTGCCGCAGCCGCAGGCAGCGGTCTCGTGGCGGTCCACGGTGATGTGGCCGATCTCGCCGCCGGCACCGTGGGTGCCATCAATGACCTTGCCGTTGACGATGACACCACCGCCCACGCCGGTGCCCAGCGTGACCATGACCGCGCTGCGGCAGCCCTTGGCGGCACCCATCCAGATCTCGCCCAGAGCGGCCACGTTGGCATCGTTGCCCACCAGAACCTTGATGCCGCCCAGCATATCGCCAAGCTCTTCGGCCACATTATGCTTGCCCCAGCCGCCGAGGTTTGCACAGATGATGGGCACGATGCGGCTGTCCAGCACAGGGCCGGGCACGCCCACGCCCACGCCCTCTACCTGCTCAGCGGCAAGGCCTTTTTCCTGCATCTTGCCCTGCACGGCAGCGGCCAGATTTTTCAGAATGTGCTCACCGGCGTTGGAGGTGTCGGTGGGAACTTCCCACTTTTCCAGCAGTTCGCCGGTGGTCTTGAACAGGCCGATCTTGGCGGTGGTGCCGCCCAGATCGATGCCGAATGCGTATTCTTTCATGTTTCATTTACCCCTTTTTGACGGCCAGCGGCCGCAGTATTTCGCGTGTTCCAGTATAGCACACCCGCGCTGAAAAGAGCAGTGCCGCTGCGGATTTTCATGCAAACAGACGGAAAACGCAGTGGATATTTGGCACAAATGCCAGTGCTCACCGCACGGTGTTGGTCAGGCTGCCAATGCCGTCGATTTCGCAGCGCACCGTGTCGCCGGGCTTCAGGAACTGCGGCGGGTCCATGCCCATGCCCACGCCTGCCGGGGTGCCGGTGGCAATGATGGTGCCGGCCTTCAGGGTCATGCCCTGCGAAAGCTCGTGAATCACATGGTCAATATCAAAGATCTGCAGGCTGGTGTTCGAGTCCTGCCGCTTTTCGCCGTTGACGAAGCTTCGGATGCCCATTTTGGGCGGGTAGGTGTCGAATTCGTCTGCGGTAACGATGCAGGGGCCGATGGGCGTGAAGCCGTCCAGACTTTTGCCGAAATACCACTGCTTGTGGGCGGTCTGCACATCGCGGGCGGAAACGTCGTTCAGGATGGTGTAGCCGAACACATAGTCTTTTGTCTGCCCGGCGGGCACATCCCTGGCATCTTTGCCCAGAACCACAGCCAGTTCGCATTCGTAGTCCAGCTTCTGCACAAGGTCAGTGTGAGCTTCAATAAAGCCGCCGTCCGGCACAGCGCGGGAAACGCGCTTGGAAAAATAAATGGCATCCTGATGTTTGGTTGCAAAGGCATCGGCAGAGTATTTCTCCGCTTCGTCCGAGTGGGCCATGTAGTTGATGCCAAGGCACACCACATCCTGCGCCGGGCAGGGAATAGGCTTTGCAGCTGCACGGCATCCACGGGCAGGGCCGGGATGCCCGCAATGGCAAGCTGCAGGCCTGCCCGCACCTGCGGGGTCAGAAAGGGGATGGCATCGGACAAGGTTTCATAGGAAAGGCCCAGCCAGCTCAGCGGCCAGATCTGTGTGCCGTCCGGCGAAAGAATGGCCGGATCTTCCACGCCGTCCGGCAGGCGGCAGGTAACAAAACGCATACTGACTCCCTCCCTCAGTGGCGGTAGGCGATGGCGTTCTGGATGCGGTCGGCCTCAGCCTGCCCGGCCAGCTGGCGCACCAGCTCCAGCGCAAAGGGGATGGCACCGCCCAGACCGTAGCTGGTGGTGATATTGCCGTCCACTACCACTTCGGTATCCAGCACCTCGCACCGGCCAATTTGTCTTGGAAACCGGCGTGCGCCGTGGCTTTTCTGCCCTCCAGCAGGCCGAGAGATGCCAGCACGCTGGGTGCTGCGCAGATGGCAGCTACCTTTTTGCCGCTCTTTGCAAAGGAAACGCAGGTGTCGGTAACGGTCTTGTTGGCGGCAAGGTTCGGGGTGCCGGGGATGCCGCCGGGCAGCACCACCATGTCCACATCCGAATAATCCACCTCTTCGGCCAGTGCGTCGGCGGTGATATGCACCTTGTGGCTGCTCACGATCTCGCGGCTGCCGGATGCGCTGGCCACGGTCACCTCCACCTTGGCGCGGCGCAGCAGATCGACCACCAGCAGGGCTTCACATTCCTCGGTGCCCTCGGCAAAAAATACAACAGCTTTGCTCATAAAAATCAAACCTCCCTGATTTCTGATGAAGACGGCGCATCTGCGCCGCATGAGGAAAAACGATAGAAGTACCCCGCTGGCGTGGGGACTTCTGCCTTCCCGGTTGAATAATAAAAGCCGCATACCGCACGGGCGGCACGCGGCATGGTTTGTGTGGAAGTTCAGTTTTGATCGTCGGCAGCTTTTTCCGCTTCCAGCAAGGCGCGCAATACGCTGTCGTTGGCACTCAGCACCCGGCTTACCCGGCTGATGATGGCGCTGGATGCACCGGTCTTATCCATGATCTCGGTGTAGATGCGCTTGTCCACCAGCATTTCGGCAATGTTGTAGCGCTGCTCCATTGCGCTCAGCTCGGAATAGCTGCACACATCCTGTAAAAAACGGTAGCACTGTTCCGGAGTCTTGAGCTGCAAAAATGCCTGATACAGACCGGACTGGCCGGTAGGATGATCTTTTGCCATGTTGTTCTCCTTTTTTGCAGATGCCGCCCACAGGCAGACACTTTATTACACTACACCAGTGTAGTACAAACGGGGAGAAATTTCAATAGCATTTGCGGCTTTTTAGCCCAGCGTGTGCTCAAATACCACTTCGTCCCGGGGGACGGTGCCGTTTTCCTGCTCGGCGGGCTTTAAATTGCGGTAGCGCAGGGCCTTGAAGAACTGCTGCACCGGCAGGGCCTTGGCGTGCACGGTGCACCACACACGGCCCTTGCCCTCGCCGCGGGCCAGCCGCTCGCAGGAGAGCACGATGTCCCGGCCCAGTGCCTTGCCGCGGTATTCGGGCCTGAGGTACAGATGCATCAGATGCAGGGCGGTGTTCTCCATCTTCCACGCAAAGTAGCCGATGGTCTTGCCGCCCAGAACCACGAGGAAGTAGTTCACATCGTTGTCGATGTCCTCCTCAATGGCATCGGCGCTCTGCAGCTCTTCCACAAGGGTGTCCAGCTGCTTTGCGGGGTAATAGCGCTTGTACACCTCATGCCAGAGTTCACTGGCAAGGTCGGCGGTGGCGTGGATATATTTGGCCTTGGCGACCAGCTTGTAATCAGGCTTCATAGTTCTCCTTACACTTTTACGATATAATCCGGCTTGCGGGGTGCTGCGGGCTTGGGGTCTGCAGCAGGGTAGCCCAGAATGCAGTGGCCGATGCCGACCCAATCGCCCTCGATGCCCCACTGCCGGAGCAGGGCCTTGCCCTCTTCTGTTTCAAACTCTTCCTTTGCGCGGTTGATCCAGCAGCTGCCCAGCCCCAGCGAAGCTGCAGCCAGCATCAGGTTGCCCATGACAAGGCTGCCGTCGGGTACGGCATTTGCGGCGTGAGCATCGGCCAGCACCACCAGAATGGTGGGAGCGCCGTACATGGGGTCGGTGTCCCTGCCCATGACAGCAGCGTTCATGCGGGTGAGCTGGGCGCGGGCGGCAGCGTCCTGCACGACCACGATCTTTGCGCTCTGGCGGCCCATGGCGCTGGCAGCGTAGGTGCCGGCTTCCAGCACGGCATTCAGCTCTTCGTCGGTGATCTGCTCCGGCTTATAGGCACGGCAGCTGCGGCGGCTTTTAATGGTTTCCAAGGTTTCGTTGGTCATTCCAAATCCCTCCCTAAAAGCGTGTGCCTTTATTGTATCACAAGACAGGCCGGAGTGTAAAGAAATTCCCTGCAGAGACGGTTTTGTTGCGCGTAAACGTTATCGTTGCGGGAATCATGTCAAAATGCACAATAAAACGTAAAAAGATTATGGAAAAGCATTCTTGCTGCCAAAGGACAAATACGCTATAATAGGGCTACCAAACTGGAAAGGAGTCGTGCTCTATGGCAAAGGCATCACAGGCAGTCATTCTGGAAAATGAATTTTATATCATCAAAGCCCCCAATGGAAAGGTACTGGAAGTAAAGAACTTCAACACCGAGAACGGCGCGGCCATCCAGCTGTGGAGCTATGCAGGCCATCCGTGGCAGCAGTGGCAGTTCGTGGATGCAGGCGAGGGCCGCTGGCGCATCTGCAACCGCTTTACCGGCAAGATGATGGATCTGGCCCTTGGCGGTGTGGTGGAGGGCACATGGCTGCACCAGTGGGACCGCACCAGCGGGCTGAGTCAGTGCTGGGCGCTGGAGCCCACCCGCAGCGGGCGCACCCGCATCCGCAATGTGCTGGCGGATAAATACATCGACCTTGTGGGTATGAACACCTCCAACGGCGCACAGGCCCAGATCTGGAACTTTGTGGCCGGCGGCAATCAGGAGTGGACGCTGGAACGCATCGATCCGGACACCGCCCAGAGCGGCCGCCGCGCTGAGGAGGCCAAAGACCCGCAGCCCACGCCCAGCCAGCGCAAGCATCAGAACGACCTTGTGCGCAAGCTGAACAATGCGGGCAAGGGAAGAGCAAGCCGGAAGGGGCAATGATTTTAAATTGCCGCCGCGTTGCTCTGGCATATTCAGAGGAAAAAGTTATTTTTGGTTTGCACCCCCGCAAACCTGCGGGCTTTGCCGGGGGTGTTTTTTCACGGGAGGGGCCGCAACGAAAAACGGCATTTTCCACAAAAACAAGATCAAAAGGAGAACTCAATGAATCTAGGAGCCTTCATGAACCCGGAATTTCCCATTTTCAGCACCACGCTGTGCTATCTGGAACGGGACGATGCCTACCTGATGCTGCACCGTATCAAAAAGCAGGACGACTACAACCACGACAAATGGATCGGTGTAGGCGGAAAGTTTGAGCGGTTTGAAAGCCCGGAGGACTGCCTGCTGCGGGAAGTGAAGGAGGAGACCGGCCTGACGCTGAAGCGCTTCCGCGCCCGGGGTCTGCTGACCTTTATTTGGGGCAACATGACCGAGTTCATCCACCTGTACACCGCTGATGAATGGACGGGCGAGATGGTGCAGGGCGATGCCTGCAGGGAAGGCGTGCTGGAATGGGTGCCGAAGGATAAGGCGGCTGAACTGCCCATCTGGGAGGGCGACAAAATCTTCTTCCGGCTGCTGAATGAGGAACGGCCTTATTTCTCCCTCAAGCTGGTGTATGAAGGCGACACCCTCACGCAGGCAGTGCTGGACGGGAAACGAATCGTTTGAACGCTTCCTGTGCAGAGCGTCGTCACGTGTTTAACCGTGAAAAGACAAATCCCGCAGACCGTAGCCTGCCGGGATTTGCTCTATCAAAAAGCAAAAAGATTTTTCCGCTTAAAAATCAGTTCAGCTTCAGGTCGCCCTCTTTGATCCAGCCCAGCTTGCGCTCGATCTCGCAGAAGATCACACTCAGCACGGCAGGCAGAACAAAGCACAGCAGCACCATGGCAGCCCAGTCCATCGGGGTGATGGCGGTCTTGACGCCGGCGGCAATGTCGCTGACCCAGCCGGTGTACACGCCGATCTGGCCCACCAGACCGCAGGTGCCCATGCCGGAAGAGACAGCGGCACCGTTCATCTCAAAGTGGAACACGCAGGTGGCCAGCGGGCCGGTGATGGCACTGGCCAGTGTGGGCGCGATCCAGATACGGGGGTTCTTGACGATGTTGCCCATCTGCAGCATGCTGGTGCCAAGGCCCTGACTGACCAGACCGCCCACGCCGTTCTCCTTGTAGCTCATCACGGCAAAGCCGATCATCTGGGCGCAGCAGCCTGCCACGGCGGCACCGCCGGCAAGGCCGGTCAGACCCAGCGCGGCGCAGATGGCGGCAGAGGAAATGGGCAGGGTCAGCGCCACGCCCACAATGACGGATACCAGAATGCCCATGACCAGCGGAGCCTGTTCGGTGGCCCACATGATCAGGGTGCCCACCTGACTTGCGGCAGCGCCAATGGGTGCGGCGATCAGCATGGAAAGGCCCACGCCGGAAAAAATGGTCACCAGCGGGGTCACGAGGATGTCCACGCGGGTCTCCTTGCTCACGGCCTTGCCCAGCTCGAGGAGCACGATGGCAATGATGAGCACGGCCAGCGGGCCGCCTGCGCCGCCCAGAGCATTGGCCGAGTAGCCTACGGTGATCAGGCTGAACAGCACCAGCGGCGGGCAGTGCAGCGCCCAGCCAATGGCGCAGGCCATGGCCGGGCCGCTCATGGCCGCAGCGTAGCCGCCAAGGTCTACCAGCACGTCAAGGCCGGTCTGCTGGCCCAGCGTCTTGATGATGGTGCCGATCAGCAGGCTGGCAAACAGGCCCTGCGCCATGGCACCCAGCGCTTCAATGAGATAGCGCTGCGGGGTGATGACGATATCCTTGCGTTTTAAGAAATCTTTCACATTTGACATGAGAAACTGCCTTTCTGTTTCAAGATGGTGGATTCAATGCAAAAACTGCATGTCAAGTATAATACCATACACATGTCAAGACAACAAGACAAAATGCTGATTTTGCTGGAAATATCTGCAATTTTTGGCTTTGTGCAATGTTTTTGCGGGCTGAGACGTATCTGTTTTGGAGCATTTTCTGATACCGGGGCGGCAGCTTTTCGGAGCTGCGCTTTGCAGTGTGCGGCAATTGACGGGGGCTTGCCCGCGGGTGTATACTGAAAGAGTATTGAGAAGATGAAACGCTGCCCTTTTTGTGAAGGGCGGCATCCCGATAAAAATGCATGAGGTTTGGAGCACAGCATGAAAAAAACGTTCTGGAATAAACTGACTGCCCGCGGCACCCGCGGCAAAACGCGGTGCGCAGCGGCAGTTCTGGCATTGGCAATGACCTTTTCAATGGGCGCACCGCTGGCACTGGCTGCACAGCCGGAAGAAAGTACCGCGGCAGTGACCGAGACTATTTCTGCACAGCAGAAAACGGCAATGCCCACCCTGCAGACGGAGACCCCGGAGCTTGCTGCACAGGACCCGGAAGCGCCGCCTGTACAGGCCACTGAAGCGGAGGAGAACAGCACGAACCAGCACACGCCGGAAAACAGCGTGGTGCTGACACCGGAAGAGATCCGTGCCGCGCTGGATGCCGGTGCCATGGATGCCGCCGAGGCCCAGTGCATCGACCTGAGCGATGAGAACGGATTTTTCAGCTGGCTGCTCAATTTCCTGTTCGGCTGGCTGGGCAAGAGCGATACGGAGCCAGTCTATTCCGGCTGGCGCACCTCCGGCGGCAAGACCTACTACTACAGCCAGACCACCAACAAGCCGGTGACCGGCATCCAGTGCATCGACAATAAACTCTATTACTTCAATGCGGACGGTGTGCTGGAAAATGGAAAGACCTTCGGTGTGGATGTTTCCAAGTATCAGAAGAACATCGACTGGAAACAGATCAAAAAGGCAGGCGTGAGCTTTGTGATCGTCCGCATCGGCTACCGCGGCTATGGTGCTTCCGGCACGTTGGTGCTGGACCCCATGTTCGAGGAGCATTTCACCAATGTGAAGAATGCGGGCCTGAAGGTGGGCGTGTATTTCTTCAGTCAGGCCACCACCGAGGAGGAAGCCAAGGAGGAAGCCTTTGCCTGCGCCTACGTGCTGAACGGACGCAAGCTGGATTACCCCATCTTCTTTGACACCGAAGCATCCGGCGCTTCCAATGGTTCCGGCCGCGCCGACGGTCTGGGTATGGAGGACCGCACCAAGTGTGCCATCGCCTTCTGTGAGGAGGTCAAGGCACAGGGCTACAAACCCGGTGTGTATGCCTCTACCCTGTGGTACCGCAAGCGTGTCAATCTGAACAGCCTGAAAAAATATACCATCTGGAACGCGCATTATGGTGTTGCCAGCAGCCCCATCGACTGCGCCCTGTGGCAGGGCACCTGCACAGCACGCCTGCCCGGCTATAAGGGCGATATGGACGTGAACATCAGCTACATCGGATAAGTGAGGAAACTGCAATGGACCGCATTCGCCTGATCGCATCGGACATGGACGCGACCCTTCTGGACGAGTACAGCCAGCTGCCGCCAAAGTTTACCGAGACCATCCGTGCACTGGCCGGGCAGGGCATCTTGTTTGCCGCGGCCAGCGGGCGGCCTCTGTACACACTGGAAACGATGTTCCCCAATCTGCTGGAGGAGATCATTCTCATTGGCGACAACGGCGGCGCTGCCCGCTGGAAGGGGAAAGACCTGTTTGTGTCCGAAATGCCTGCCGAGGGCTGGCGGCAGCTGGCCCGCAGCACAAAGCAGGCCGGAGACGTGGGCCTTTTGTGCGGACTGCAGGCGGCCTACGCGGAAAAGCAGGACGAGAAATACGATAAAGTTTTCAAGAATTTTTATACCCGGGTGGAATACGTGGATGACCTGACTGCGGTGGAAGCGGCGGCGGATAAGTTTACCGTCTATCTGCCCAACGACGACTCGCAGAAAGCCTTCGACCGGATCTACGGCGCATTCCACACCGGAAATGGCGGTGCATTCTCGGTGGTAGTGGCAGGCAGAAACTGGGTGGACGTGATGAACCCAGGTGTGCACAAGGGTGCAGCACTGGCAAAGGTGGGTGCACTGCTGGGCATTCCGGCCGACAGCATGATGGCCTTTGGCGACACCTACAACGATGCCGAGATGCTCACCACCGCGAAGTACGGCTTTTTGATGGAGAACGGCAGCGGACCGCTGCGGGCGCAGGTGCCGTTTCTGGCACCGTCCCACCGGGAATACGGCGTGATGCAGGTGCTGAAACAGGTGCTCCGCCAGAACGGCGAAGTCTCGCCGGAGGATTTTGTGAAGGCGCATTAAAGCGGGAGAGACGATTTGGAATGCTCTCCGCTTCGCTCTGAGCATAAATAGCGGAAATAGTATTTTTATTTGCAACTCCGAAACGGCTGCAGCCGTTTCGGAGTTGCTTTTTCACAGGGAGGGTCGTAACGGCAAACGGCATTTGCTGATGCTGGCTCCTGCGGGAGCATTCACGTCAGCATGAAAACATGCTGTTGCCATTACGTTTCGTCGCGCAAGCGACTTCAAATCGGCGCAACACAAAAAATCCTTTAGCGGAGCGACTTGGATTTTTTGTATGGAGCCCAACTGCTTTGGGATTATTAAGGGCGAGCAGCCCTTAGTTTGCAACGGCGACGACCGCGGCCAGCGGCCGAAACAGGGAGGAGCTGTTGGGGCAGCGGCCTGCAGGATGCGAGTGCCGCGCAAGGCACAAAGCAGACGCAGGGAGCCGCAACCCGCCGCCTCCCGCGCCTCGAAAGTAGCGGAGACCTTGCCGCGCTGAACACGCGGCATTTGCTGCGCAAACCGGTCTGCGGCTTAAAAGCCCCACTGGGGCTTTCATACCTGCGGGCACCGCCGTCCTTTCTGGTTCTCTTTTGGCACGCAAAAGAGAACGTACCCGGCGGAGAAGAATTTTGTAAAAGCCATCCGGCCTGCCCCACACGGCCGCGCCCTGCACGGGAAGAATCATACAGCGGGCGTTTTAAATCGTCATAACCTGCCCGAACTCTGAATAAATTGTTCTCAGAGCAATAAACAGGCTGGGGAGGCATGGGGATATGTTTGTAGTCACGTTAAGCAAAACGAGCCTGAAAAAACTGGGTCTGGGTGCCATGTGCTGCGCACTGGTGGTGGGCAGTGCTCTGCTGGGCCGGTTCATCAGCAACCGCACCGTTGCAGTCTCGGCGGCGGTGAACAAAATTGAGAGTGCACAGGACATCCAGACATGGTTCACCGGCTACGGTCTGGATGTGGACGGCGCATCCATCACGGCAGACAAGGTCAAGATCCCCCGCAAGTGGGATGACAGCTTTTCGGCCTTCAACGGGGTGGTGCAGCAGAGCGGCATGGACCTTGCACGCTACAAGGGCAAGACCGTGGAAAAATGGACGGCGCTGATCCCGGCGGCAAGCAGCGGCGAGACCAGCCGCTACGGCGTGCTGTTGGTGTACCGCAAAAAGGCCGTGGGGGCTTACCTGCTGGAACGACCCTCCGGCGTTGTGGTGGGCCTGAAAGACATGCAGGCCGCCATGGCGGAAGCTGAGGCAAAGCAGACTTCCGGCGAGGACTACGAGGGCGACTGGGGTGAGCGCCACGACGAAGAGCTGACCGGCAGCGAACCGGCACAGCAGACCTCCGGCGAGGACTACAGCGGCGATTGGGGCGAACGCCATGACGAGGAATTGACCGCCCAGCAGACCTCCGGTGAGCCGGATGCCGTGCCGCAGGCTGTGCCTTATACGGAACTGCCGCTGGATGCCGAGGGCTACCCGGTGGAATGAGCACCGGAACGACCTGCCAAAGCCGGAAACGACCGGGAACAGCTTCGGGCTTTGATGCGAAATCAGGCCGCAATTTGCCTAAAATTTGCGCACAAGCAGAAGAAAAAGTGAAATGCGTGCATTTTTGTCACATTTGTATGTTCAATTGTACCAAAATTTTGCATAAAAAATTAGCAATATGAAATGGTGAAAAATTCCCGGCAAGGGTTTATAATAGATGTATCAACCGTGCCGCGGCTCGGCCGCGTCTGGTGCAAGTGCAGAAGCGCCGCACGGGATTAAGTAAGGAGAAAATGATTATGAAGGAATTCCAGTATACCGTTAAGGATGCATGCGGCATCCACGCTCGTCCCGCCGGCCTGCTCGTCAAGACCGTCAAGGGCTTTGCCAGCAGCGCTACCCTGGAAAAGGACGGCAAGAGCTGCGATATGCGCAAGCTGATGGCTCTGATGGGCATGGGCGTCAAGCAGGGTGAGACCGTTACCGTCAAGGTCGAGGGCGACGACGAGGAAGCTGCTGCAGCAGCCATCCAGAAGTTCCTGACCGAGAACGTTTGATTCCGCAGTTAAGATGAGGAAGGCCCTCGCGGGTGAGCTGCGGGGGCTTTTTTTGGACTGTCGGAGCAGTGCGGCCCCGGCACAGATGAAGAAGGAGTAGTGTGCAATGCAGGTAGGCACCGGCAAAAGCGTACTCAATGGCATCGCCATTGGCAAGCTGAAGATCTATAAGAAAAAAGATACCGCTATTTCCACCGCCCCTGTGGCAGATACTGCCGCAGAACTGGAGCGTTTTGAAGCTGCCCGCCAGAAGGCCATTGAGCAGCAGACCGCCCTGTACGAAAAGGCACTGGCAGAAGCCGGCGAGGACATCGCCGAGGTGTTCAACATCCACGCCATGATGCTGGATGACGACGACTTTGTGGATGCCATCAAGGAGATCATCAACGGCCAGAAAAAGTGTGCCGAGTACGCCGTCAAGACGGCAGGCAACAATCAGGCTGCGGTGTTCGCCGCCATGGACGACCCGTATCTGCAGGCCCGCAGCGCCGATGTGCTGGACATTGCGCAGGCCATGCTGGACATTCTGCAGGGGGTGGACAACGCCAGTCTGCAGGCACCGAGCCCAGCATTCTGGTCGCGGAGGATCTGGCCCCGTCTGAGACCGTCCGCATGGATAAGAGCCTGCTGCTGGGCTTTATCACCCGTGAGGGCAGCTCCAACAGCCACACCGCCATTCTGGCCCGCAGCATGAACATCCCTGCCCTGATCCAGTGCAAGGATATTCAGGACGACTGGGACGGCAAGATGGCGGTCATCGATGGCTACAACGCCTGCGTTTACGTTGAACCCACCCCCGACCTGCTCAAGAGCCTGAAGAAGCGCCAGCAGGAAGATCAGAAGAAGCAGGCCCTGCTGCAGGAGCTGAAGGGCAAGCCCAACACCACGTTGGACGGCAAGACCATCAATGTCTTTGCCAACATCGGCGGCATGAGCGATGTGGGTGCTGTGCAGCAGAACGATGCCGGCGGCGTAGGCCTGTTCCGCACTGAGTTCGTCTACCTGAACTGCAAGGACTTCCCCACCGAGGACTACCAGTTCGAGGCCTACAAGCAGGTGGTGGAGAGTCTGGCTCCCCGCAAGGTGGTCGTCCGTACCTGTGACATCGGTGCCGATAAGACCGTCGATTACATGAAGCTGGATCACGAGGATAACCCCGCTCTGGCTACCGCGCCATCCGCATCTGCCTGACCCGCAGGGACTTCTTCAAGACCCAGCTGCGCGCTCTGCTGCGTGCTTCTGCCTACGGCAACATGAGCATCATGTTCCCCATGATCACCAGCCTGCGGGAGCTGCAGGATGCCAAGGCTGTTCTGGAAGAGTGCCGTGCAGAACTGACCGCCGAGGGCGTGAAGATGGGCCAGAACATCGAGGTGGGCACCATGATCGAGACCCCCGCCGCTGTGCTGATCGCGGACGAGCTGGCTGCCGAGTGCGACTTCTTCTCCATCGGCACCAACGACCTGACCCAGTACACCTGTGCGCTGGACCGCCAGAATGCAAAGCTGGAACCGTTCTTCAACCCGCACCATCCGCTGTGCTGCGCGCCATCAAGATGACCATTGAGGCGGGCCACCGCCACGGCATCTGGGTGGGCATCTGCGGTGAGCTGGGTGCCGACACCGCCCTCACCGAGACCTTCCTGCGCATGGGCGTGGACGAGCTGTCCATGAATGCCAAGAGCATCCTGCCGGTGCGCAAGATCATCCGCAGCGTGGACCTGAGCAAGCCTTCTGAAAAGTAAGGCGGGCCCTTATTTGCAAAATCGACCCCGGCAGGGCACACACCCCGCCGGGGTCTTTGTATACCGGGCAAAGTTTTCCGGAAACCACTTTAAAACCATAAAGCAAAATGCTATACTAGGACATTGGGTATGCAGGCTGCCAGCGCTGCCCGGGAGGTTTTTTATGACGCAGTTGTTGATCCGTCTGTTTATCCGTCACCCCGACAATCCGCAGGACCCGCACACCCGAGCCGCCTATGGCAATCTGGCCAGCATCGTGGGCATGGTGTGCAATGTTCTGCTCTGCCTGGGCAAGCTCGCCGTGGGCACGCTGTTCGGTTCCATCGCCATCATGGCCGATGCCCTGAACAACCTGTCGGATGCATCGTCCAATATCGTCAGTCTGGTGGGGTTCAAGCTGGCGTCCAGAGCACCGGACGCGGAACACCCCTTCGGCCATGCCCGGTATGAGTATCTGGCCGGGCTGGTGGTCAGCGTGACGGTGCTGGGCATTGGCTTTTCCCTGCTGAAGGAGTCGGTGGTCAAGGTGCTGCATCCCACAGCGGTGCAGTTCAGTCTGCTGACCGTTGCCGTGCTGGTCGCTTCCATTCTGGTCAAGCTGTGGATGAGCGGTTTCAACCGCACCGTCGGCCGCACCATCGGTTCCGAGACCCTCATTGCCACGGCGGCAGACAGCCGCAACGATGTGCTGAGCACCGGTGCGGTGCTCATTGCCACCATTCTGTGCCGCCTGACCGGCTGGAACATCCTGGATGGTCTGATGGGTGTGGGCGTGGCCGTGTTCATTCTGATCTCCGGCTGGGGTCTGGTGATGGACACCCTCAGCCCGCTGCTGGGCGAACGCCCAGCGATGACCTGGTGGATCACATCGAGCAGACTGTGATGAGCCTACCCCGGCGTGCTGGGCATGCATGACCTGATGGTGCACGACTACGGCCCGGGGCACCAGTTGCCTCGCTGCATGTGGAACTGCCTGCCGAGCAGGACCCGCTGGAGGCACACGACCTGATCGACAACATCGAACGGAATTTTATGAAGAATGACCATCTCATGGTCACCATCCACTACGATCCCATCGTGACCTCGAATGCTGCGGTGGGGGTGCTGCGCACCCGTCTGACCGAAAAACTCCGCCAGCTGGACCCGGCCCTGTCACTGCACGATCTGCGCATCGTGCCGGGCAAGACCCACACGAATGTGCTTTTTGATCTGGTGCTCCCGGCGGGCTATGCCGGGGACAAGGTGGAGCTGCTGACCCAGATGGAGCAGTTCATCAAGGAACAGGACCCCACCTATAACTGCATCATCAAGGTGGAGCAGAGCTATACGGCGGCACATCAATCATAAATCCAGGGGGGAAGTATGATGCTGAATGAGACCTACCGCGCCATGCTCGGCAACAAGAGCGTGATCCGCGAGACTTTCATGTACGGAAAAAAACGTGCCGCCGAGATCGGCTACGAGAATGTGTTCGATTACTCGCTGGGCAACCCCAGCGTGCCCTGCCCGCCGGAATTTACCGCCGCCATGCAGGACCTGCTGGCCAACGAGGAACCGGTGAATCTGCACGGCTACTGCCCCAGCCAGGGCGACCCCGGCTTCCGCGCCGACGTGGCGGCCCATCTGGCAAAGACCTTCGGCCTGCCCTATGAGCAGAAGCACATCTTCCCCACCACCGGTGCTGCCGGTGCCATTGCCCATGCCATCCGTGCCGTCACCCAGCCCGGTGATGAGGTGCTGACTTTTGCGCCCTACTTCCCGGAGTACGGCCCCTATGTGGCCGGCACCGGTGCGGTGCTCAAAGTGGTGCCGCCGCAGGCCCCGGCATTCCAGCCCAATCTGGATGCCTTTGAGCAGATGATCGGCGAAAAGACCACCTGTGTGCTCATCAACACCCCAACAATCCACCGGTGTGGTTTATTCGGCCCAGACCCTCACCCGGATGGCCGACATCCTGACCGAGAAGAGCAAGGCCTTTGGCCACAATATCTTCCTCGTGAGCGATGAGCCCTACCGGGATATCGCCTTTGACGGCAAGAAGGTGCCCTACCCGGCGGCGTTCTACCCCCACACCCTGACCTGCTTCTCCTACTCCAAGAGCCTGAGCCTGCCCGGCGAGCGTCTGGGTTATGTGGCGGTGCGCCCGGGGTGCGAGGCGAGGACATCCTTGTGGACATGATGAGCCAGATCTCCCGCTTTACCGGCCACAACTGCCCGCCCAGCATCATCCAGCGGGCGGTCAGCCGCTGCCAGAAGGTGACCAGCGACCTTTCGGTCTACCAGACCAACATGGAGCTGCTGTACGAAAAACTCACCGCGCTGGGCTTTGAAGTGGAGCGCCCGGGCGGCACCTTTTATATCTTCCCCAAGGCACTGGAAGAGGACGCCAACGCCTTCTGTCAGAAAGCCCGGGAATTTGATCTGCTGCTGGTGCCAGCGACAGCTTTGGGGTAAAGGGCTATGTGCGCCTTGCCTATTGCATCGACACCGAAAAGGTAAAGCGCAGCCTGCCCGCCTTTGAAAAGCTGGCAGCCGCCTACCGCAAGTAACCGGAACGCCCCTGCATGGGGCATAAAATACAAAACCAATAGAGGAAAGGGAACCCTGCTATGGAAAAGATCAAGATGACGACCCCGCTGGTAGAGATGGACGGCGACGAGATGACCCGCATCCTGTGGAAGATGATCAAGGATGAGTTGATCCTCCCCTTTGTGGACCTCAAGACCGAGTACTACGATCTGGGTCTGCCCAACCGCGATGCCACCGCAGATCAGGTGACCATGGATGCCGCCCTCGCCAACAAGAAGTACGGCGTGTCGGTCAAGTGCGCCACCATCACCCCCAACGCCCAGCGCGTGGAGGAGTACAAGCTGCACGAGATGTGGAAGAGCCCCAACGGTACCATCCGCGCCGTGCTGGACGGCACCGTGTTCCGCGCGCCCATTATGATCGACAGCATCCAGCCGGTGGTCAAGAACTGGAAAAGCCCATCACCCATCGCCCGCCACGCCTCCGCTACGG
>ENA-OQCF01000341-OQCF01000341.1-human-gut-metagenome-genome-assembly--contig:-NODE-341-length-18105-cov-2.518968_pt1 | contig 18105 bp, 23 predicted proteins | sample MGYA00242756_ERZ504573 | MGnify/ENA primary metagenome ERZ504573 (study PRJEB26092, sample SAMD00036240) | human gut metagenome | host: Homo sapiens | study: EMG produced TPA metagenomics assembly of... | reverse complement strand
ATTTTTCTTTCCTCCGGCCATGTTTTTCCGTCATCCAGACTGACCTTCAATGTCATGTGATCCCGACTATTATATGATTCAGGATTACAAAATAAAAGAATAGACTTCTCCATACCGTTTCTTCTATAAAGATGTTTATGGATACTTGCCATACAAGTAGGTTCAACCAATGCATTACGGGAAGTGGAATGTTCTACCCATGTTTCACCCAAATCAGCAGTTACACAAATTCTACGTCCATTTATCTCCTTATTACCATAATTCCGATTATCACGCATATTAAGCATGATATTTCCATCTTGCAGCTGCACAGCCATACATTCTGTCGTATTATGATAGGCAGGCTTACCGGCTGTCCACGTTTTCCCTCCATCCCTACTCCAGGTTATATTCGAAAAAGGCATTCCATCCTTATCCCGTCCTTGGGTAGGAAAGACCAAAGTTCCGTCTTTCAATGTAATTCCATGCCCCGGTGCCGGTGCATAAAGCCACCATTCCGGACGCTTTGTATTCCGGGTTATATTTATCGGTTCACTCCATGTCCGTCCTTCATCGGTACTTTTAGTAATTAAGAATTGAGATGTTTCTTTCACCTCCAGTCCCGGTTGAGAACCTTTCGCATGCCATTGATGAATCCAACGCGTACTATCCTGGGTCATACCTTCTACCCATTTCCCCGTTTTTCCATCTAAAACACCATGCATCCACAGTCCTGCCACATAGATATCTCCAGTCTTTTCATCCACCAAAATGCAAGCATCACTTACTCCATTATATTTTTCAGGCAAGCACCCCAAGTCTTCATGTCCAGGACAACCTGCATAGGCTGCCAAGTTTCACCACCGTCAAAACTACGATTCAAAGCAATATCAATATTACCTTGCAAGTCGCGCGAAGTATCATAACGTGCATCGTAAACAGCCAGTAATGTTCCGTTCTTTGAAGTAGCGATGCCCGGAATACGGGAAGTATTCACTCCATCTTGTCCAAACTGACGTACAGCCACACCAAGACGCAAATCCACCAAAGAGCCATCCAGCAAAACTTCTCCTTTTCCCTTCACTGTTTTTACCGAAGAGCAAGCCAATCGGACACGGTGAGAAAGATTGACCCGGTCCTTCAATTTCAACGTCACCCAGACAAGGGTCGTATCGTCTTTCAAGACCAAAGGTTCCTTGAAAGAAACTTTTTCAGAAACTTGCATGGGAAGCGTTAACGGATGTTCAACAGACAATGTTCCATCCGCAGCCGAAGCATAAAGCCTGATATGTTCAATATCCGTTAAGTCTGTACTCCCTTTCAAAGAGCAAACAATTTCCCGGACAGCACAATCACCCGAAGCCTGTTTGACAAACTCCAATCTCAGTACAGGATTCGCTTCTTTCAGTGTTAATACAGGTAAAACAGGCTGTCTTACAATAACTTTCACAGGCGATGCCCACAGACCACCAATCATAAAAACAAATACAATCAAAAAAAAATAAATACGATACTTCATGACTTTATATATTTCCATTATATCCCGATTAAAAGAACTTCTATCATAAAGTGCTGTTCTTCTCTCCTTCATATCAATTAGACTGAATCCATATCATGGGATTCCTTCAACTTTTCCCGTTCCGACATAAAAATCTTATAAACCGCAAAATGACGTTCCAATGCGTCACGATACCCCGCTTCATCATTCTTCTTTATATATTCCAAAAGGTCGGCATGAGTGACCAAATCGCCGTTTTTCTTCATTTCGACATTGATAGGCTCAAGAAACCTTTTGAATTTATCCTTTACAAATACCATCACCGGATGAATGATCTCCTGAAATTCCCGGATAGTCTTATTTCCGGTAATCTCATAAAGTTTAGCATGAAAAGTAAATTCACTTATAGGCGCATACTCATTATTTTCAAACACAATACCCAAACGCACTATTTCTTCTAATTCCACAATATCTTCAGGTGTAATATTCCGAAACAGATCACTACATATACCTATTTCCAAAGCTATCCTAAAGCCAAGTATATCAAATAATGAATCCTCGCTCAAAATACGAGGGTCAACCACCCGCTTCATTCCACCTAAAATAGAAGGTTCTGTCAGAATCATCTTCCGGTCGACGTGTTCTATTCATCCCATCATTTTAACGGCTTACAAGCTACTCGTAACACACTACGTGCCACCCCTAGAGCAGCCGCCAAATCCAACTCATTGGGAATAGAATCTCCTATACGCAAATCATGCTCACGAAAATAATTCAGCAAGCTGTCCTCAACCTGGTCAACTAAAGTTACAGCCTGATTATGAAGTTTCAAATTATACATCTGACTGATATTTAAAGTTAGCGAATTCAATTTATCTTATTTGTCTGACAAATAAATATATTTTAAGCTTTAAGTACAAGAAAGACAGTTACCAGTTCATTCACCTTTAACCATGTTTAAGCAAAGGAGAGCAATATTATTACATTTTAACAAATGAAAAGTCTATGAGGATTCTTCTAAATCATAAGACATGGAGGATTTCTCATCAAGAAAATACAAAAAAATCTTTTTTTTGATTTGCACCTTAAATAAAAGTATTACTTTTGCCCTCAAATTTAGAACAAAAAGAAATCAGGCTTATGAATTTGTTTACTTATACATATTATTCTTATTATTACTTTTACTTCGGCAAGAAGTAGAGTGGGAATTTGTATGTATGAAATAACAGATAATAAATACTGAAATTGAAAAAGATACGTTGGATCCCGCTCCTAAAATGGATGCGGGATTTTTTTGTAACACTATAAATTTAGGACATTAATAAATAAACATAGAAAGATTATGAGAATTCTAATTTTAGGGGCCGGTAAAATGGGCTCCTTCTTTACCGATGTATTGAGCTTCCAGCACGAAACCGCTGTATTTGATGTAGACCCCGAAACGCCTTCGTTTCGTTTACAACACCTACCGATATACCACACTCGAAGAGATTGAAGAATTCAAGCCCGAACTGGTTATCAATGCGGCAACCGTGAAATATACGCTGGATGCTTTTCACCAAGTATTGCCCGCTCTCCCCAAGGATTGCATCATCAGCGATATTGCCTCGGTAAAGACCGGACTGAAAGAGTTTTATGACCAATGCGGATTCCGTTATGTATCTACCCACCCCATGTTCGGTCCCACATTTGCCAACCTTGACAAACTGAGCACCGAAAATGCCATCATCATCAGCGAAGGCGACCATCTGGGTAAAATCTTCTTCAAGGACTTATACCAAAACCTTGGTCTGAACATTTTTGAATATACCTTTGAAGAGCACGATGAGACAGTGGCCTATTCGCTATCCATCCCTTTTGTTTCCACTTTCGTTTTTGCGGCAGTGATGAAGCATCAGGACGCTCCCGGTACTACTTTCAAACGCCACATGAAGATAGCCAAAGGAGTATTGAACGAAGACGACTACCTGTTGCAGGAAATTTTATTCAATCCCCGCACCCCTGCACAGGTAGAAGGTATCCGTACAGAATTAAATGAGCTGTTGGATATCATCAACAAGAAAGATGCTGCGGGGATGCGTGCCTATCTTAGCAAGATTCGAGAAAAGATTAAATAACGCATCAGTATAACATAGAAGAGGATGTCAAAGCTTCAACAAGACTTTTGGCATCCTCTTTTTTATTTTATCCATAAAGATGGCTTATCAACATACGACACAACAGCCACACCATCAGATGCTCTGCCGCATAACACCAACCAGACAGGATTGGGTGCCGGACCGAAATGAATCTCCCTCAACGGTGCATCACACGCAGGGCATTTCAACGGCAAACGTTTCTTTATTTCTCCCATATCATTTCAGTTTTTTCACAAATGTACTGACAGAAGCTATCAAAGTACTGTTCACCGGCAGAGAAGGATTCCCGTAAGTAAGCATCTGCTGCTGTACGTCCTTTGATTCACAATCTTTCAGCACATGGTTCATCTTATCAATCAAAAGCAGTTCGGCAGCCGGGCAACCCTTTTTCAGAAGTTCGGCATCCTCCACCGAAACCTGAATATCATTTTTACCCTGAACAATGAGGACCGGCACTTTGACGGAAGCAATCACCGTCCGGGGATTATACTTGAACCAGGAAATCAAATAAGGTTGGACAGAAGCCCGATACAATGATTGCAGATAAGCCGGCACGTCACTCACTTCCTTGCCGTTTTTCAAGGACCCGTTAATGGATGCCACCTCCTTCCGCACCGCTTCCGGATTCTGTTGAGCAGCCACTTGCGCCTCTATAATCTCGTAGGCAGGACGCCCCGCACCGGCAACCGAGATATAGCCTTTCACCTTCGGCCGGTTCTGACAGGCCAGCATTCCAATCAGCGCCCCTTCGCTATGTCCTGCCACCGTGATTGTCGTAAAACGTTTCTCTTTCGCCAGGTAATCAATCCAGCCCGTCACATCATTCACATAATCTTCAAAACGAAGTTTCGCTTCCTCCTTACCTGCCGACGCACTGGTTCCTATCCCCCGCTTGTCAAAGCGCAAGGAAGCGATGCCGTTTGCCGCCAAGCCTTCCGCCAGAAACTTCAACGAATTATTCCTCAAATTGCCAATGGCTGAATTACCATCATATCCGTAGGTCCGGAGCCGGCTATAATAAGCACCACCGGACAGGTTTTCACCCCACCGGGCAAAAGCAGTTTTCCTTTGATTTGTCCTTCCTTGGTGTTCAGCACCACATTTTCTTCCAAAGGAAGCACTTGTGCCCGACAACAAAGACCGCACAGGAAAAATAAACCGACTAAAATAAAATTCAAGTGTTTCATCTATTACGTATTTTAAGATTATCCATTTAACAAATATAGTGATTGTATTGAATAAAGCGAATCAATATTTGAATGTTGTTAAGCATCAGTTTTATTTTATTCAATACTATTCTATTTTATCTTCAACATAGATAGAATCAAGTCGTTTTGTCACTAAAAAAAAAGAACCGTTATACAACGCCTACTTTTGCTGGGAGAAAATAAATCTGTAACTAATTAAAAAAAAGGATTTTTTATCATTTCCCTTTTCTTATTCATCCAAACAAACTATCTTTGCCATGTTTTTGTTCCGCGTACCTCCGACTGATGCGAGGAAGCGGATGAAAAAGGGAATCAGGTGCAAGTCCTGAACAGTCCCGCTGCTGTGAACTCCATCTACCCCTATAAGGGATAGGTTTACTTATCCACTCACGCCACTGCCTGTATATATAATAAGGTGGGAAGGCAAGTAAACAGGAGTAAGTCAGAAGACCTGCAAAACGTAAAGTCATCGACCGTCGCTTTCGAGGAAAGAGCAGCGGTAAGAATGCGGTATTTATTCATTAATATGTTTTTTTTAAATGAAAGGAAATAACCAGGCTTATAAGCTATGGCTTTGTCTGCTTTGCAGCTTTCTCCTATTGCCGCTTGAAATACAGGCACAGGAGAAAGGAGATTCCATCACCGGAAAAGTGCATAAAATAGATGAAGTTACGGTTACAGCTGAACGTACCAAGCAACAGGTTAAAAGTAGCAGTCCCTTCCAACAACTCAACAAGAAGCAATTGCAACAACAAGGCATTACGGATATTGCTGATGCTTTACGTCGCTTTTCAGGAGTCAACATAAAGGATTATGGGGGTGCAGGAGGAATGAAAACTATCTCCGTCCGGAGTTTAGGAGCCAAACATACAGCCGTAGTTTATGACGGGGTTACACTCAGTGATTGTCAAAGCGGACAAATAGACTTGTCTCGTTTCTCTATTGACAATATTCAACAAATTTCACTGACCATTGGGGACAATGAAGATATTTTTGTACCGGCACGTACAGTTGCTTCTGCTGCCGCCTTAAAATTACAAAGCATATCCCCGGATTTTTCAAACAAAAAAAATCACTTGACGGGACAGATAAAGACAGGTTCTTTCGGGATGATTAATCCCCTTATCCGCTACGAACAAAAGTTTAACGAAAAGATTTCAGCATCTACACTGGTGAATTTATGAGGGCAGATAACCTATATCCTTTCACTTTAGTCAACGGAGATTATGTTTCCAAAGAAAAACGCTATAACAACAACATTCAAACCTACAGAGGAGAACTGAATCTTTACATCAGCCCTAATAACAGAAGCACACTGAACGGAAAGATTTATTATTACGATACAAATCAGCAATTACCCGGTGCAGTCATTCTTTACAACGCGAAAAGCCGTGAGAAGTTACGCGAACGAAATTTCTTTTCACAAGTACATTACCGTACTTATTGGGAAAATAATCTTTCTTTGTTAATCAATGGGAAATTTAACTGGAGCCAATCTCATTACCACGATGAAGGAGGAAAATACCCCGGAGGAGAATTAAACGACCGTTATTTCCAACGAGAATACTATACATCAGGAGCATTACTATATACTCCGACTAGTCACTGGAGCATGGTTTATGCGGCAGATTACATATATAATAACCTAAATGCCAATACTCCTAACAATACAAGCCCTTACCGGCATTCTATATTACAAACAGCAACTCTCCGATATCAAACTGATAACATAACAGCTGTTGCCATACTACTCGGATCGATATATCTTAATGGTGCAAAAGAAGGAAACGGAGCTGAGAACCGGCGAAAATTATCCCCTTCCTTCTCTTTTTCATGGAAACCTTGTACAGACGGACAGCTATACCTTCGGGCTTCCTATAAAGACATATTCAGAGTGGCTACTTTTTCTGAAAACTACTTTGACCGGATGGGTAGCCGTGACCTTCGTCCCGAAAAGGCTCAACAATATAATATAGGTATCACTTACCAGAACAACTTTACAAGCTGGCTACCAGCAATCAGTCTGACATTGGATGGGTATTATAATAAGGTAAAAGATAAAATTGTGGCAATGCCCTATAATATGTTTATCTGGAATATGGTAAATTTAGGCAAAGTAGAAATTTGGGGAGTAGATGCCAATATAAACACACTTTCCAACTGGCAAAACATTATTCCTTACTATTGACCGGAAACTATACCTATCAATATGCAGTAGATAAAACAGACCCGGAAGTCGTATATTACAAACATCAGATTGCATATACCCCACGTCATAGCGCAGGTGCTTCTTTAGCCTTGGAAAATCCTTTCATAAATGCTTCTCTTCATGCTACGGGTGTGAGCAAACGGTATATTGCATCCGAAAATCGTCCAAGTAATGAAATGGATGGATATATAGAATACGGCCTTTCATTATACCGCAGCTTCAAGATAAAGAAGTTTACATACAATCTTCGGGGAGATATTATTAATTTGGGAAATAAACAATATGACATAGTGAAAAGCTACCCGATGCCGGGTAGAAGCTATAAACTAACTTGCAGTATTCATTTTTAAAAATTATATAAGTATGAAATTCAAACATTTATTTTTTGCAGCAGCCTTATTTAGTATAGCCCCGCTGTTCTGTGCTTGTAACGATGATGACAATGAGATCGAAGTTCCTAGAGATCCGGAAGAAGACCCTTCTTCACAACCCGACACGACTCCTGAAGCAACTTCGCCAACCGAGGCAACAGGCTTGTACGTTATTAATGCAGGTAATCTTAGCAACAATGTTAATGGAACACTTTCTTTTATTAACTTTGAAAAAGGAACAGCAAGCAACAATGTATTTTTTTGACATAAACAAAAGAAGTTTGGGAGGTACCCCTCAAGATGCAATAGTATATGGTTCGAAAATGTATATTGCCATATATGGTTCAAATATTATAGAAATAGTAGACAAAAATACAGCTAAATCCATCAAACAGATTGTTCCGACATCCACTCAAGGGGAAGGTCCACGTGATATTATAGCTGCTAATGGAAAAGTATATGTTTCTATGTATGATGGATATGTTTCTCGTATCGACACTCTTAGCCTAACTATTGATGCTACATTAAAAGTTGGTCCAAATCCAGAAGAGATGACAGTGGCCAACGGCTACCTGTATGTTGCTAACTCAGACGGAATGAATTATGGTGCAGATTATGCAAATGGAAAAAGTGTTTCTAAAATAGGCCTAAAGACATTTACAGAAGCAAAAAGAATACCCGTAGGACTAAATCCCACTAAAATTTGTTCTACTACGGAAGGAAACGTATATGTCTTAGCAATGGGTAATTATAATGACATATCAGCTAAAGTACAAAAAATTGACAATATGAATATTGTTACAGATGTAACGGAAGCAACATTAATGACTGTAAAAGATAATACCCTTTACCTTATCAATGCTCCTTATGGCGCAACGGAAAATACTTATTTCAGTATAGATACAAAAACAGGAAATGAAACAAAAAATTTAATAAATCAACCTGTTGATAGCCCTTGTGGCATCGCAGTCAATCCATTTACCGGAAATATTTATATCAGTTCTTACAATATGGTTGGAGGATGGCCAAGTTATACCACTGATGGCTATGTAAACGAATATTCGGCAAACGGCAAATTTACAAACAAATACGATGTAGGGGTAGTCCATGCGGATTAACCTTCTTACTGAAATAATAAAATATGGTTTTGCTTCTCTTCACTTTTGATGAAGGAAGCAAAACTACAATTATTTCCTTCATAAATTAAATAATCTCATAAAACTTTCCTCATTTTTGATAACCGTGTAGAGATTATCAGCCCGGGATGCCTTCCCGATGGGCTGACGGTGGAAAGCATCAAACTGGGAAGCGCCGTAGTACGCAATCCTTTCATTGCCAATTTCTGTGCTAAAACGATGCCTTATCGCGGGCTGGGCTCGGGATTATACGTGCACTTCAAGAAGAGCCGAATATAAAATTCATTAATGAGCCGGCAGGAATGCAGTTCATTTCAATAATAGACAGAATCGCTGATGAGGGAGTAAACGAAGATGAGGGAATAAATGAGGGAATAAACGAACTTGAGAGCCTTATCCTCACCTTCTTGGAAAAGAGACCCGGTGCAAAAGGATATGAAATTGCAGAATATATCCAAAAAGGAGCTGCTACGACAGAGCGTTATTTACGATCACTGAAAGATAAAGAATTAATAGAATACAAAGGTTCCCATAAAACCGGCGGATATTATAAAAAATAACATGAAACAAGTAATCCTATTCACCTTCTTGCTTGCCCTTCTTTCCTCCTGCGGCGGAAGAAGCAAGACTGCTTCTGTAATAGAAGCAGAAAAAGCAATCCCTTTGCGTTATGCAGAAAACCTCAATCTGTCTGCAACCGAAGACTATACCATTGCCCGCCTGCGCAATCCTTGGGATACGACCCGGATACTGCATACCTACGTCTTGGTTGACAAAGAAAAGTCCCTGCCTGCCGACTTGCCGGAAGGGACACTTGTCCGCACGCCATTGAGCAAGGCCGTTGTTTACTCATCCGTACATTGCGGATTGCTCAACCAGATTGGTGCTTTGAAAAGTATTGGAGGAGTCTGCGATTTGAAGTATATCAAACTGCAAGAAGTGCAGGATGGCTGCCGCACAGGAAGCATCACCGATGTAGGGAATGGAATGAACCCGGATATAGAAAAGATAATCGACCTGCACCCCGATGCCATTATGCTCTCCCCTTTCGAGAACAGTGGCGGATACGGACGGGTGGAGAAACTCAACATCCCCATTATCGAATGTGCAGACTACATGGAAACTTCGGCATTGGGACGTGCCGAATGGATGCGTTTCTACGGCCTTCTGTTCGGTGAGGCACAAAAAGCGGACAGCTTGTTTGCCGAGGTGGAAAAAAACTATAATGAGCTGAAAGCATTGGTTGCTCCCCTTTCATACGCACCGAGCGTTATCAGCGAACTGAAAAATGGTTCGGCATGGTATGTTCCAGGAGGTAAAAGCACCTCTGCACGCATCTATGCGGATGCCGGGGCCAATTATGTGTTTGCCGATGACGAGCATAGCGGTTCTGTTCCCCTAGCCTTCGAAACCGTGTTTGACAAAGGTCAGAATGCAGACTTCTGGCTCATCAAATATAATCAGGCCATTGACAAGACTTATAAGGAATTGGAGCAGGACTATGCTCCATACACCGGTTTCCGTGCATTCAAGGAACGCAACATTTATGGATGCAACACAGGGAAGGTAGACTTTTACGAAGATTCCCCTTTCCATCCCGACCGATTACTGAAAGATTTGATAAAAATATTCCATCCTACGCTTTTAGAAGGGTATGAATTAAAATATTTCACTAAATTAGCGGAGTAAATCACCGTAGGGTTATGTCAAAACGTGGATAATGCTGCCCCTACAGCTGACGATGGGATAGGCCAGGTTAGTTTTGACACACTCCCTACAGTGGGCGTAACCCCAAACAGTATCAATGAATAACAAAGGAACAAAATACGGTATCATACTGCTCCTCATCATCCTTGCATTGACAGGAGCCAACCTGTTGTTCGGCTCGGTAAACATCCCTGCCGAGGCGGTGTGGCATATCCTTACAGGCAATGAAGTAGAAAAGGCAAGTTGGAGTTTCATAGTCTGGGAATCCCGCCTGCCGCAAGCCATTACCGCCCTCCTTTGCGGAATGGCACTCGCAGCATCGGGACTGATGTTGCAAACCACATTCAATAATCCTTTGGCCGACCCTTCCATACTGGGCATCAGTTCGGGAGCCAGTTTGGGAGTTGCCTTGGTCATGCTGGCAGGCGCAGGTACGATTACTGCCGGAGTATTCACTTTATCCGGATTCCTGTCCGTCATTATCGGAGCATTCATAGGCTCCATGCTGGTGATGGGAATCATCCTGTTCTTCTCCACTTTGATAAAAAACAGCATCATGCTGCTCATTATAGGTATCATGATAGGGTATATCACTTCATCTGCCATCTCCCTGCTCAACTTTTTCTCCACGGCAGAAGGGGTGCATTCCTACATGATTTGGGGAATGGGAAACTTTGGAGGAGTATCTTTGCAGCAGCTTCCCTTTTTCTCCTTGGTCACAGCGGCGGGACTGCTGATTACCATACTGCTGATAAAGCCTCTGAATGCCTGCTGCTGGGAACACGCTATGCCGAAAACCTGGGAATCAACATCCGCCGTACACGTAACCTGCTGCTTGTCGCCACCGGATTACTGACAGCGACGACCACCGCTTTCTGCGGCCCGATTTCCTTTATCGGACTGGCCGTGCCGCACATTGCCCGCCTCATGCTGGGAACCTCCAACCATAATTCTCTGCTACCTGTCACCATGCTGACGGGAGGAGCCATTGCCCTGCTCTGCAACTTCATCTGCATTCTGCCGGGCGAAGCAGGTATCATTCCGCTGAATGCCGTCACTCCGGTCATTGGTGCGCCCATTATTATTTATGTCATTGTGAACCAACGTAAAATCCAGTACTTCAACTGATGGAAAAGCAAGCTGTCATCACCGCCACAGACCTGTGCATAGGTTATCGTACCCACAAAGGAGAAAAGAAAGTGCACGAACACCTTTCTTTCGGACTCTATCCGGGAGAACTGACCAGTCTGCTTGGAGCAAACGGGGCCGGAAAATCAACTTTGCTCCGCACCCTGTCCGCTTCGCAACCTTCACTGGCAGGAGATTTGCAATTGCTGGGCAAGCCTTTGCAGCAGTATTCGGAAAAGGAACGTTCGCGCACCATCGGTGTAGTCCTGACAGACAAGACACAAGCCGGAGGGCTGACCGTGTATGAACTGGTAGCTTTGGGACGCCAGCCGCATACAGGCTTCTTCGGACGGCTCCATCCCAAAGACCATCTCATTATCAAAGAGGCATTGGATGCCGTAGGCATTGCCCACAAAGCCGAAAGCTACACCGCCGAACTTTCGGACGGAGAACGGCAAAAGGTAATGATAGCCAAAGCATTGGTTCAGGAATGTCCGCTTATCATCTTGGATGAGCCGACCGCTTTTCTAGACGTGGTGAGCCGCATAGAAATCATGACTTTGCTGCATCAGCTGGCGGTGGAGCAAAACAAGGCCATCCTGCTATCCACCCATGACATAGAACAAGCCCTGGTACTGTCGGACAAGCTTTGGCTGCTGTCCAAAGAAACAGGACTGCAATGCGGAGTGACGGAAGATATGATTCTGAACCATCGGATGGACACGCTGTTCTCACACAATAATATCCGGTTCGATTATGATCATGGCATCTATATCCAACCGTGAATGGAAAGCAGGAAATAACGGTGGAAGCGACAGACGAAACCTTATTGCACTGGACTATCAACGCACTGAACCGTCACGGATATACTTGTCTGCAAACCCAAAACGTTCCTGCCGGTCTGCCCCATCTACAAGTCATCACTCCCGATGCCTTGTACCTCACCTGGGGCGGGAAACAACGGACATTCACTTCGTTCGGGAAGTTGCTGGAAGAAATAAAATAAAGACACGCATCAACCATTCCGGATCATGCGCAGTATCTCTCTGTAAATCAACAATATAATGTGAAAAAACATTCTAAATTCCCCTAAAACGGTTTTCCATTCTCCGCTATCAAATTCGGCTTGACGTATATCGGTTGTTCTAATTCCTGTGCCATAGTTGCGGTTACTTCCTTGCAGGAGAGCGTCATAAGGCTTATTTTTGCCCATCTGCATTTGTTGCTTCACCCAAGTGAAGAGGCGATTTCACTTAGATGAACAGCCGTTTTCGCCTAAGTGAAACAGTTGCTTCACCCAAGTGAAATATCAAATGAAACGGAGTGAAAATGAAACGGAGTGAAAAATACGGTAGGAACAAACTTTGTTACATACGTAACAGGATTCGATAGCCGGAAGCATACCGATTGAAGGAGGTTTGAGATTCTTTTACACAGAAAGTAACTAGTAATGAGCACGTTGCTGTGACGGAACTTTTTTGTTCTTTATGTAAACAAGCCCAAAGTAACTATTCAATCCGCCCCTACGGTAAACCATTGGATAGTTACTTTGGACTTTTGCCCCTCTCTTTTCTTATCAGATATCTATTTCTAAAAGCTATTCTTTCATCAAATAGCCTTTGAAACTTTCAAAGTCTTTTTTCCATCGGAACACTTTGTTTGGTTCCTTTCATAAACGCTTTGCAGTTTGGCGGGAATCTCCACTTTGTCTCCAATGATGCCTTCCACAGTTTCCAGGAATTTAGCCGGATGTGCCGTTTCCAGGAAAATACCCGTTTCGCTGGCGGACAATCCTTCGGATAAAGCACGATAACCGCAGGCTCCATGCGGATCGAGCAAGTAATCGGTTTCCCAATATACCTCACCCACCGTTTCACGAATCTGTTCATCCGTATAAGTCGCACCAGAGATATCCGCTGTTATGGCAGCATGACTGTTACCGTACAATGCCAGTACACGGGCAAAATTACTTGGATCTCCACATCCATTGCATTGGCAATAGTAGCTATGGAAGGGCGAGGATTGTATTTTCCGGTCTGTAAGTATTGGTAGAAAATATCATTCCGGTTATTGGCTGCAATAAAACGCTTGACAGGCAAGCCCATGCGTTTACCAAATAGTCCGGCGGTGATATTACCAAAGTTTCCGCTAGGTACGCACACTACCAGATGATCCGCTTTTCCTTCTTTCTTTAACTGTGCGTAGGCATAGAAGTAATAAAATGCCTGTGGCAGGAAACGAGCCACATTGATGGAGTTGGCAGAAGTCAACTTCATGTGCGCATTCAAATCAGCATCCATAAACGCATTCTTAACCAATGCCTGACAGTCATCAAAAGTACCGTCCACTTCTAACGCTGTGATATTCCGCCCCAGAGTAGTGAACTGCTTTTCCTGAATTTCACTGACTTTTCCTTTCGGATAAAGCACATACACATGAATACCTTCCACTCCGAGGAAGCCATTGGCTACAGCACTACCGGTATCCCCCGAAGTCGCAACCAGTACATTCACCTGCTTTTGCCCTTCTTTTTTAATGAAGTAGCCCAACAAACGGGCCATGAAACGTCCACCTACATCTTTAAATGCCAATGTGGGACCATGAAACAGTTCCAAAGAGTAAATATTATCCTTTACCTTTACGGCAGGAACATCAAAACTCAATGTATCATAAACGATCTGCTTCAGTGTTTCAGCAGGAACATCCTCACCGAAGAAAGCATCGGCCACGCGATAAGCAATTTCCTGAAACGACAGATTCTCAATCTGATCATAAAACTCTTGCGGCAATGGCTTGATGGCCTTGGGCATATACAAACCTTTGTCAGAAGCCAGCCCCTTCACTACAGCTTCTTCCAGAGAAGCATCGGAAGCCTGGTGATTCGTACTGTAATATTTCATAGTAAACAATTTTTCAATGCGTCAATGTGCTAATGTGCCAAGGGCTTTGCATGGAGGGTTGCCATTGGGGCAAATTAGCAAACTGCCACATTATTTTTTCATAAATTCATTCATAAACTCATCTTCTTTCAATATTCCATAACTGCCTTCCACACATGCCACTTCATCAAAGGTCTGCACACAGTCCGGTTCTATACCGGGATAATAGATAAGGAAAGGCACAGGTTCGGCCGTATGGGTACGGAGTTCGCAAGGCGTAGGATGATCCGGAAGCACGGCGATAGCCACAGGCTCATCCCAATCCTTCACTGCTTCATAAACAGGTCCTACAACACGTTTGTCCAGATTTTCAATAGTAAACTGCTTCAACTTAAAATCTCCTTCGTGACCGGCCTCATCACTGGCCTCAATATGCAGATACACAAAGTCGTCCGTCTTCAATGCTTCCAATGCTGCAGCCACCTTATTCTCATAATTCGTATTATATAAACCGGTAGCCCCCTCTACAGCAATACGGCGTAATCCTGCATAATGTCCTATGCCATTGATTAAGTCCACCGCTGAAATAACAGCCCCTTTCTTTATGGCCGGATACTTCCCGGAGAGAGGTTTCATCTGCGGGCGATACCCCGGACTCCAAGGCAGATACTATTAGCAGGATCTTTGCCTTCGGCTATACGTTTTTGATTAACCGGATGATCTGCCAACAATTCCTGGGAAGCCAGGATAAGATTATTTATCAATCCGGCTGTTTCCTGCGCCTCCGGTACTTCCGCCTTCACCATGAGCGGACGGAAAGGCTGCAAAGGCACATCATGGGGCGGGGTGCAGTCCAATTGTTTATTTCCCCCTTTTATCACCAACAAATGGCGATATTGTACACCGGTATAGAAATGAATCCGGTCAGAACCCAATTTTTCTTCCAAATATCTAACCAGCACATCAGCTTCTTCGGTAGTGATATGTCCGGCGGAGTGATTTTTTATCTTCTCATCTTCGATGCAGATAATGTTACAACGCATAGCCATATCGCCCGGTTGCAACTCCACCCCGATGCTTGCTGCTTCCAACGGTCCACGGCCTTCGTACACCTTCGGTAAATTATAGCCCATAACAGACATATTCGCCACTTCACTACCCGGATGAAATCCGGGAGCAACTGTAACCAACCTCCCGGTACGTCCCATAGCGGCCAACTTATCCATATAAGGTGTACTGGAGTATTGCAGCAATGTTTTGTTTCCCAGTGATTCGGGCAGGCCAGTCGGCCATACCGTCGCCTAAAATAATAATATGTTTCATAAGCCTAAATATTAGCGATGCTCATGATATCGGCAAATACTCCGGCGGCAGTCACACTGGCACCGGCCCCATATCCTTGTATCATCATCGGATACTCTTTATATCGCTCGGTTGTAAGCAGAATAATGTTGTTGCTGCCTTCCAGACCATAGAATGGATGTTTGCTGTCCACTTCCTGCAAAGACACACTGCCTTTCCCATCTTCCAGTTTGGCTACAAAACGCCAGCGTTTGTTTTCATCCTCCAGCTTTTGACGGCGTGATTCAAAATCCGCATCCAGGGAAGGTACTTTCTTCCAGAACTCCTCCAACGGGCCTTCAAAGAAATCATTCGGTACAAAAAGATGTTTTTCCACATCTTCCTGTTCCAATTTATATCCGGCTTCACGAGCCAGAATAACCAGTTTACGAATCACATCCTTGCCACTCAGGTCAATACGCGGATCGGGTTCCGAGTAGCGCTCTTCCTGTGCCATTTTGATGGTCTTGCTGAAAGGAATGTCCGCGCTGATTTTGTTAAAGATGTAATTCAGCGTACCGCTCAATACCGCCTCTATTTTCAATATCTTGTCTCCGCTGTTTATCAAGTCATTGATTGTGTTGATAATGGGTAGCCCTGCACCTACATTGGTTTCAAACAAGAATTTTACACCGCGACGGCGGGCTATTTGTTTCAGTTCGCTATAAACGGAGTATTCGGAAGAAGCAGCAATTTTGTTGGCCGCTACCACCGAAATATTATTCATCAGAAAATCTTTATATAAGGATGCAACTTCTGCACTGGCTGTACAATCCACAAACACAGAGTTGAATATATTCATACCTATAATCTCGTCATGCAACACCTGAGTGGACGAAGGCATTCCTTTCTCTGCCAACTCTTCCTTATAATGTGACAAGTCTACGCCTGCACGGGTAAACAACGCATGATGTCCATCGGCTATACCTACCACTTTCAGCTTCAAACCGCGTTCCTGCATCAACTTTTGTTGCTGACAACGGATTTGCTCTATCAAACTGCCTCCTACCGTACCTGTACCGCAGATAAAAAGGTTCAGCACCTGATATTCGGACAGGAAGAACGAATCATGAATCACATTCAATGATTTGCGCAGTGACTTGGATTCTACCACGAAAGAGATATTGGTTTCCGAAGCACCTTGCGCACAAGCAATCACACTAATGCCGTTACGGCCTAAAGTCCCGAACAGCTTACCGGCGATGCCCGGTGTATGTTTCATGTTCTCACCGACAATGGCAATGGTAGCCAAATTCATTTCGGCAACAACCGGACTGATTTCCCCCATTTCTATTTCTTTGGAGAATTCCTCATTCAGCACTTCACAAGCCAGCGCCGCATCTTGATTACGCACACCGATAGAAGTACTGTTCTCGGAAGATGCCTGCGATACCATAAACACGCTGATGCCGTTTTGTGCCAATGCTTTAAAAATCCGGAAATTCACTCCGATCACTCCCACCATTCCCAGACCGGTAACCGTAATCAAACTCGTATCATTGATGGATGAGATACCTTTAATGGCTTTAGAACCAGAATTCACTTCCTGCTTTATGATAGTTCCCTCGCTTGAGGATTGAATGTATTCTTAATCAGAATAGGAATATTCTTATGACATACCGGATAAATAGTCGGCGGATAAACCACCTTCGCTCCAAAGTTACAAAGCTCCATCGCTTCCACATAGCTCAACTCATTAATGGTATAGGCCGTACTGATTACACGCGGGTCTGCCGTCATGAAACCATCCACATCCGTCCATATTTCCAAGCTATCCGCATTCAGTGCCGCAGCTATGACAGAAGCGGTATAATCTGAACCGCCACGTCCCAAATTGGTCACTTCACCACTGTTCTTATCAGTAGAGATAAATCCGGGAACCAATGCCACTTCCGGTAATTTCTGGAAGTTTCTTTAACCAAGCGAGTGGTCAGTTCGGAATCCAGAATATGTTTGGCATGTTTTTTTTCAGTCTTAATGAAGTTGCGGGAGTCATACCATACAGCCCCCTTTATCAACGAAGCTACAATAATAGACGACAAGCGCTCACCATAACTTACAATAGTAGCCGACGTTTTAGACGACAAGTCCTTTATCAGATAAATTCCCTGAAAAATATCCTTCAGTTCACTCAACAATTCATTGACCTTATCCAATAAAACAGTACGCTCATTACCTGCCGGAATTACGGTATATACCATTTCAATGTGACGATTCACAATTTCACGGTATTCTTTCTCGTATGCGGAATCCCCATTGGCAGCCATCTGCGAAGTATTGATTAACTTGTCAGTTATACCGCCCAATGCCGACACAACTACAATTACGGGCTCTTCAACTGCCTCTACTATCTGTTTGACGCTTAAAATGCTGTTCACGGAACCTACGGATGTCCCGCCGAATTTCATAACTTTCATGCAATTATCTATTTTTATTCCAGCTTCTTTTGCCATTCTGTCCTCCGAGCCATTTCAAGTCCGGTAAAGAATCTACTTTCGTTTCACCCAGCAT
>ENA-OQCF01000340-OQCF01000340.1-human-gut-metagenome-genome-assembly--contig:-NODE-340-length-18115-cov-5.341227_pt1 | contig 18115 bp, 23 predicted proteins | sample MGYA00242756_ERZ504573 | MGnify/ENA primary metagenome ERZ504573 (study PRJEB26092, sample SAMD00036240) | human gut metagenome | host: Homo sapiens | study: EMG produced TPA metagenomics assembly of... | reverse complement strand
CCCGCAGCGGCGGTATGCCGGAGTATCTGGCCGGCAGCCAGGCCGTGCTGGTGGAGCGCGGCGACACTGTGACCGACCAGCTTGCGTGGAGCATCCCGTATGCTGTACGAGCACCCGGCCCTCTGCACCGAGATGGGCGCGGCGGGCGCGGCGCGCGGCAGGGAGTTTTCCACCGCGCATTACTATGAGGAATTTGTGCGCATCGTGCGCGATGTGACGGAAAACGGAGGTGCCCAGTGAGCAAGCCGACCCTCTGCGTGATTGTGCCGGTCTACAAGGCCGCTGCGACACTGGACCGCTGTGTGGCCAGCGTTCTGGCCCAGCAGGTCACAGGCGGGCTGCACTGTATTCTCGTGGACGACGGCAGCCCCGACGAAAGCGGCGGTCTGTGCGACGCCTGGGCCGCCAGAGACCCCCGCGTGACGGTTTTGCATCAGGAGAACCGCGGCGTGTCCGCCGCGCGCAACGCCGGACTGGCTGCGGCGGACAGTGAGTACCTTGTCTTTCTCGACGCAGATGACGCGCTGCGCCCCGGCGCTTTGCAGGCGGCGCTTGACGCCCAAAACACTGCACCGCAGAACTTTGTGCTCTGGCACTACACCACTGACGAGCTGAACACTGCAGCAGTAACTTCGGATACTGCCACCTGCCCGCAGAATATGCTGGCGCGGCTTTGGCTTGACTGTCTGCTGGCTATGCCGTGGAATAAGCTCTACCGCACCGCATCGGCACAGCAGCTGGCATTTGACAGACAGTATACTTTAGGTGAAGATTTACAATTTGTATTGGATTATATTGACCTGCTGGGCAGGACTGCCCCCGATTTTGCCTACACTATCCTGACCGCACCGCTGACGTTTTACGATTGCAGCCGCGAGGGAACACTCTCGACGAAATACCACGCCGACTACTGCAAGATCTGGCCCGAGCATTTCGCCCGGCTGAACAAGGCGTGCTACGCAGCGCACTGCCCGCAGGAGGATATGCGCCCCCTGCACCGCGCCGAGCTGACCGTTTACGCCGAGGGCGTGGCGGACATCCTGCGCGCGACCCCGCCAAGCGCAGGGCCGTGCGCCGGGACAAGGCTTATGCCGCCCTGCGCAGCCCGTGGCTGCACGCCCTTTTGGAGCGGATGCGCATTGAGAGCTGCTACAGTGCCTACTACCTGCCCTGCCGCTGGCGCAGCATCCGCCTTGTCTGGGTCATGGCCGAGGCCAGGCGGACCGGCTCTCCCCTGTTCGGCAAGCTGGACTGGGCCGGATATTATCTGTTGGGCAGGAGGCTGCGCAGGGATTGATGTGCCTACCTATCGGAAACAGCTTGCAGGAGCGACGTAATCACTGTCCCCTGCCGCGGGCGAACATGGTTCGCCCCTGCAAGCTCTACACCTCATGACTTCAAGCGCGGCCTTTTCAATGGGCCGCGCTTTTTCTTTGCGCACCAATCGTGCAGACTGTGCACAAATGTCCATGCGTTTTGCTCTGCTTTCCACTGTAAACCGCGCACTTCTTCGTACAGAACGGGTATTTTGTCCTTTTTGCAGATTGGTTCGTTGACTATGTTAAATTATTGTCGTATAATACAATCATACGCAAAGCGTGTAATGCTTAACATAGAGAAGGGTTCCTCATGGAAAAAAAACTCATCCTAGTCACCTCCCCGCCCGCCTGCGGCAAGACCTACGTGGCAAAGGCGCTGGCTAAAAATTTAAAGCACGTTGTCTACCTCGACAAGGACACGCTCATCGTCCTCTCCAAGCAGATCTTCAAGGTTGCCGGGCAGCCGTATGACCGCAGCAGCGCGTTTTTCCAGCAGAACATCCGCGATTATGAGTATGACTGCGTTCTGGACCTGGCCATGGAGGCACTGGACTACGACGATATTGTCCTGATCAATGCGCCGTTCACCCAGGAGGTGCGCGACAACGCCTTTATCGTAGACCTGAAGGCCAAGCTGGCCGCCAAGGGCGCGACGCTGGCCGTCATCTGGGTCGAAACCTCGCCCGAGGTCGTCCACCAGCGAATGATCGAGCGCAACTCGGACCGCGACACTTGGAAGCTGGCTCACTGATGAGTATCTGCGCCGGTGCAACTTTGCCATCCCGGAGAACCTCGCCGACCCGCAGCACAAGGACAATCTGATTTTGTTCCAGAATAATAACGACGACGAATTTGACGCTTCGATGAAGCGCTGTGTTGCCATCTTGGAGGAATCCCTCGAGGATTGACTTTCCTGCCCGGCTCCCGCCTGCTGCGGATGCCGGGTCTTTTTTGTGCCGTCCTCTGCAAGCTCATGCAGCAGCGGCGCGTACGCTGTGCACTCAACCTTGCGCCCGGGTAGAAAGATCAGACTGGCACGGGCAGGCGTGGTCTGCGGGGCAAAAAGCCAGCCGCCGGCATAGCCCTAACGATGGGCATAGGCTTCAGAGCGAAGCGCTGCTTTTTCAAAATGGTATGTCCCCGGTAGATTAGAATGCAGATTAGAATATGACATGAGATTTTTCAAGAAAACATTTGCATTTTGCTCCCGGATTTGGTATACTATAAAGGCATTCGGGGCCTTGGCTCTGTTTGACAGTAATTCATAAACCTGCGTCCGTAGCTCAGCTGGATAGAGCACTGGCCTCCGATAACTGTGGCACGTTAGACAACCGGCAAGAAATTGCTCGGCATAACGTGAAAAAGCAGGCACATTACCCGGTGGTTCGCGGTAGACTGACCACGAATTGACCACCAACCCGATTTTCACAATTTTATACGATGAATCTCGTCCCAGCGACGATTTTCATAAATGTGCGGTCGTAGCTCAGCTGGATAGAGCGTTGGACTCCGACTCCAAAGGCCAGAGGTTCGAATCCCCCCGGCCGCACCAAAAAAGGTCGCTGTATTGCAGTACAGCGACCTTTTTTATTTTGTCACGGCTTAGTGCTTGTCAATCCATTTTTTGACTATGTACGCGGTAACATCGGCCATGACAGACACGAAAAAACTGATAAGATAGCTCATGGAATCTCCTTTCCGTGCTGATTTTGTACATTGGGCAGCACGAGAGCTATTTTATCAGTTTTTGTTTTTGTATAGTCCCTGTTTGCAAAATTCAGGCAAAAGGCCTTTCTTGTGAATCAGGCAACGCTTTTGCTTTCGGAAAACAGATAGTGAATGTCGTTTCGTGGTCTGGAAAACTTTGTACCTGAATGGTGCCGCCCATAGCAACGACCAATTCCTTGGTTATGGAAAGGCCAAGACCGTTTCCGGGGGTTGTTCGGGAAGGATCGCATTGATATAACCGGTCAAAAACATGAGGAAGATCGTCGGCAGAAATGCCTGTGCCATTGTCGGAGACACGGATCGTTGCCTGTCGGGTGTCAGGGTTCAGACAGAAACGAAACTGCGTGCCGTGCTATGCCGGAGCACATTCTCGCAAAGGTTGTTTACGATACGTTTGTAGGCGTTTTTATCCAGAGCTGCCAGCCAGGTTTCTTCCGGGATCTCAATCGTATAGGAAAAACCGCTACTTTCCAGCGGGCCAATCCATTCGGCCACATATTGCCGTGAAATCTCACAGAGATCCAGTGGCTCGATTTGAAGCTTCTGTTCACCTGCATCCAGTTTGACCCATTCGAAGAGCTTTTCCACAAAGGAACGCAGGGCACCGGCCCGTTCATAGGCGGTCTGCAGATATTCTTCCTTCTCCTGGCCTACCACAAGTCCGTTTTCTACGGCTTCCAGATAACCTGTCAGAGAGGCAAGTGGTGTCTTGATGTCATGGGAAAGATTGGTGATCAGCTGTTTATAGGCCTGTTCGTGGCGCTTCTGTTGGATGGCGCTCTGCTGGCTTTGCTGTACAATCTTGTTGATGCCGTAGCCAATGGATCGAATCGCTTGCGGACCGCGGGTTACGATCCTGCGGTTCAGGTTTCCGGCTCCGATATCTTCCAGAGCTTTCTGGATTTCCAGAAGCTCCCGGTGCCAGAGAAAAAGCGTTGCAGCAAGCCAAAGAGCCAGCGCCGCACACAATATACAAATCACGGACAGCATAGATCTTCTCCCTTATGCCTTTTCATTGAAGCGATAGCCCACGCCATACACCGTCAGTACATAAAAGGGGTGCTCGGGGTCCGGCTCAATCTTTTTGCGCAGTTTGCTGATGATCGACATAATATTGCCGTCATCCTGGTAATAAGGCTCTTTCCAGATATTCTGATAGATTTGCTGTTTGGTAAAGATGCGTCCCTTGTGCTGGGCCAGAAAGAGGAGAATGTCAAATTCTCTGGCGGTCAGAGATACCAGCTTTCCTTGTACTTCCACCGAATGCGCCGACGGGTCGATGGTCATATCGTGAAACCGAATGCGCTGATTCTCTTCATGGTGGGGATTGAACTCCGTATACCGGCGCACCAGGGAGTTCACGCGGGCCGTCAATTCTGCCAGGCCGAAGGGCTTTGTCAGATAGTCATCTGCACCGTTCTGCAGTCCGGCGACCTTATCTTCTTCCTGATCTTTGGCGGTAAGCATCAGGACCGGCACGTTGCTCACAGCCCGAACCTTTTCCAGAACTCTGTATCCATCCATGCCGGGAAGCATGATGTCCAGAATGACCAGAACACAGTCACTCTGATTCTGATAGAAGAAGGAAAGCGCATCCTCTCCGCGCAGAAAAGTATATACGGGAACTTGCGCCGTTTCGATACATTTCTTCACCAGCTTGCACAGTGCTTCGTCATCGTCAATTGTCAGAATATATTTCATAGGTCCGTCCTCAGTCTGGAAATTCGTAGATACAGCAACAAGCGGTTGCTGTATGTATTGTATCACGTTCCGGGCTTTGAGAAAATTTCGGAATCAGCCTTTTCTCTGTTTTGAGGGAAAAACAAGATTTCGTTAAGATTCTGATAAGGCGAAAGTAAGATTTTGAGCGTATACTGAACACAAGTTCCAAGAAATCTCCCTCACCAGAACAAGGAAAAGAGGTTTACCATGAAAGAATCCTATGCCATTGAAACCCGGCACCTGACTAAAAGATACGGGGAACAGGTCGCCGTCAACGATGTCTGCCTGCACGTTCCAAAGGCCACATTTATGGCCTGCTGGGACGGAATGGCGCCGGGAAAACCAGCATTATGAAGTTGATTTTACAGCTGATGCCAGCTACCTCCGGTGAAACGCTGCTGTTCGGCGAGCCGGTGAAGCGCAGAGAGCGCGGTGTCTTTCAGCGTATTGGTGCCATCATCGAAACACCTGGTTTCTATCCCAATCTGACGGGAACCGAAAATCTGGAAATCTTCGCCAAGCTGCGGGGAACGATCTGTCCTGACGCAGTGGAGCACGCCCTGCAGGTGGTGGGATTACCCTATAAGGACAAAAAGCTCTTTGGGGAGTATTCGCTGGGCATGAAACAGCGGTTGGGGATTGCCAACGCTATTATGCATGACCCGGAACTGCTGATCCTGGATGAACCTACCAATGGCCTGGATCCCATCGGGATTGCCGAGGTACGGGCCTTTATCCGCTCCCTCAGCGAAAAAGAGGGAAAGACCATCCTGGTTTCAAGCCATATCCTTTCGGAAATTTCCATGCTGGCCGATGACATCGGCATTCTGGACCACGGTGTTTTGCTGGAAGAGGAAACGATGGAGGAACTGAAAAAGAAAAACCAGAAATATATTCTGCTGCAGGTGTCCGATACAGCGGCAACGGCCCGCATTCTGGAACAGCAGATGGCTCTGCAGGTCGGGGAATACTCCATTCAGGATACAACCAGCGTCAAAATTTTTAAAACCACCATCGACCGGGAGGCACTTGTGCGGGAACTCACGTTGCAGGGCGTGGGGCTTTCGGGACTGGCAGAAAAAGACGATACGCTGGAAGACTATTTCAAGAAAATCACGGGAGGCGAAGGCATTGCTTAATGTGGTGCGCGTCGAGTTTTCTAAACTGCGGCGCTGGAAACTTTTACGGGTCCTGCCGTTGCTCTCTCTGGTGCTGCCGGCGATTACCTTCTCCTACTTTGCCACCCATCCCGATTATCTGACGGATATGGGATTATACAAGCAGGCGCTGTTTTCCTTTAATATTTTTCTGATTCTGCCTGCCATCCTGGGCGTTCTGGCCTCTATGCTGGTATATAATGAGCAGCGCTGTGACGTCTTGAAACAACTGTGGATCATCCTATGAGCAAGGGAGGCTATCTCTTTGCCAAGTGGGTGGTCGTTCTGACGGTTTCCCTTGCTTTTATGATGCTGGCGGTGGGCTTTACCTTTGCATTCGGGCTGGCCTTCGGGTTCCTTTCCTGGAACGGAGAAATGATGGCATTCATTCTGTATAAGGGAATCGAAGCCGCAGTTTTGGAAGCGATGGCGATTATCCCGATTCTGGCGCTGGCGGTATCGCACAAGGGGTACCTTCTGCCTTGCTGTGCAGCGATTATCTATGCTTTTCTGGGTTTTATCGTGGCTCAGACGAACCCGTACCTGATTCCCTCTGCCTGTGCCATCCTTTGTATTTCAAGAGATCTGCCCAATATTATAATGCCCTGTGCCTATCAGCCGTTTTTTGCCGTACTCTGTTTTGGAGGCTGGGCGGTGGCTTCTGGAATCTACGCCTATCATGGACTTTCGGAAAAGTGAGGAAAACACAATGCAGGTTATGATTTGGACAGAATTGAAAAAACTTCGCCGTTCCCGTATGCTGCTTGTGGCACTATTTGGCTCTGCATGGTACTGGTCATTGTGACAGCCCAGGCTTTTTCGCCGGAGGAAATGAAGTGTATGGCATGGAACCGGAATGGTATCTGACCGGGGTACAGTCCCTGGGAACGATGTATGCGTTGCCGGGCATCATCGCGCTGTTCGGCAGTTATATCATTTGCCGGGAGAGCCAGGAAGATGTGTTGAAGTCACTTTTGCTCATTCCGGTCAATATGGGCAAGATGGTAGTGGCCAAGGTCATGGTGATTCTGGTTTTCAGCGTGGGAACCTATCTGGTGCTGTTTCTGGCAGCCTTTGCCGTGGAAATGGCTTTTCATGCCCAGGTCCTTACGGCAGCGATTTTTTGGCACTATCTCAAAATCTATCTGGTGGATGGAATTTGCGTTTTCTTCGCCGTGTTGCCTATTATCTGCTTCATTACCGAAAAGAAGCTTGATTACTGGCTCAGCCTTCTGGCAGCGGAAGTTTACTCGTTCATCACGATCTTCGTGGGAAACCTGGGAACATATCCAAACTGTATCCGCTGGTGGCTGCGTTCACGCTTTCCGGGTATTATGAATCCACCCCGGCGGAAATCCTGCTCAGTGTGATTTCGATGGCTTTGTGCGGTATGATATCCGGCATTCTGATTTATCGGTTGAGCAAAAGGGACGCTTTGAAGTAACCTGCTTGAAAAGCAGGTTTCGGATTTTAAACGAGTGCTGCATTCCATATTTGTAATCCCTGTTTTTCCGCATACCGCAGTGTATACGCTGTACCTCCGGTAGCTCTTGTGCAGTAACCGATGCAGTAGGTCGAGCCGTCCACCAGACGCCGGTCGCGGGCCAGAAAGGCCTCACAGCTGGGTGCGCCGCGGCAGTAGACCACCTTATCGACCCTGGATTCAATCCGCGCAGCGCGGGCTTGCTGGGCCGCTGTCCAGCGGCTTTGGTAGCCGCGGAACGGCAGCACCAGGATCACCCGAATTTGCGGATACTTCCCACGCAGTTCCAGCAATTTTTCCGCGACCAGCGTATCAAACCCCAGCGCACCGCCTACCCCGAAATAACGGACACCCTGCTCCAGTAAAGGAATCAGATGTTCCTGCACCCGCTGCCAGATGGCTTCCTCCTCCCCGGCAGGCAGATGACGATGGCCGGTAAAGCAGCAAGTTTGTGCGCGGTTGTCCATGGAGACCCTCCTTAATTACATTATGTATTACATGTTTGTAGTATATAAATAATACACCAATGTGCGCCATAATAACTACAACAAAATGCTCGGGAGGTACACGATGGCGCAGGAGGATAAATTTATTGTGCCGCAGCGCAAACCCGCGGTAGGAAAGTCCACGGTGGTATCGGTGCGGCTGCCCGACACCATGCTGGCGAAGCTGGAGGACGTAGCGTCCAGGACAGGCCGTTCCCGCAATGAGCTTGTGCAGATGTGCATCGACTATGCGCTGGCCCGGCTGGAGATTACCGAAGAATAAAAAACAGGCAGTCGCCCTCGAGTTGAGAGCAACTGCCTGGTTTCTTTTTGTGATACGAACACTGTGAAACGCAGTGCAAACAGTATTTCTTGTTACAACCCCATTACCTTCCCCAGCTTTTCCTGTGCCTCCCGTTTGGTTTTATCAAAGGCGTGGGCATAGATGTCTAGTGTGGTACTGGGCTGGGAGTGACCAAGCAGCCCTGCCACGGTGCGGACATCCACGCCCTGGGCAATGAGCAGGCTGGCGTTGGTATGGCGCAGGCTGTGGACAGATAAGTTTTGAGGCAACCCGTTTTCCTTGAGGATTTTCTTGAAACGGAAGGTAAAGGTCGTGGGGACCATGGGATCGCCGCTCGGTTGCCGGAAGAGGTAATCTTCCTCCGTCAGGGTCTGCCCTTCTGCCTGTTCCATCTGCCAGGTACATTCCTGCTTCCACGCTTTCAACAGCTTGCACATCTCTTTGCTGATGTACACCCTCCGGTTGCCGCTTGTGGTTTTCGGCTCCTTGGTGAAGATCTTCTGTCCGCTGAGTTTGACCACCGTCCGCTGCACATGGATGGTCCGGTGCCTCCAGTCAATATCAGACCAGCGTAATCCGCAGGCTTCGCCGCGGCGCATCCCCGTGGCCAGTACCAGTTTGAAGTACACTTCATATTTCATGCTTTGTGTTTCCAGAGCGGCGATCAGCTTCTGCACCGTTTCCTCGTCGGCCACCGGGCGCTCTTTGCGCACGCCTTTAGGTTTATACACCCGCCAGGCTGGGTTATGGGTCAGGTAGCCTTCATCCACGGCACCGGACAAGATGCTGCACAGTGTGTTGTGCAGTCCCTCCACGGACCGTTCCGATAGCGGCTGTCCATCCGTCAGTTTAGGCTCTGAGCGCATGGCCTCGTAGAAGGCACGGATGGTTTCCTTGCGCAGATCGGTCAGTTTGTAATGCCCCAGCGCTGGCAGGATGCGCCGGATATCCTGCTGGTCACGGGAATAGGTACTGGCTGCCAGCCTGCCAGGGGCAATGTCTTTTAGCCAGTGTTCGGTATACGCTGCCAGCGTCATGGCATGGTTCACCGGCTGCGGGTCGTGCCGCACTTCCCGCTCGAACAGAACAGCCTGTTCGTTCAGCCATTTTTTGCACTGGCTGGGCGTGAGATCTTTCGGTGGATGTACCGTTTTCTGTGCAGCTTTCAGCCGGTTGCCTTCGTAATCGTAGCCGCGGGATACTACAATGAGATAACTGTTTTGTCCTCGTTTTCGGATGCTTGCCATTTTGACCACTCCTTTGTGTGTATTGACACAAAGGATACCAACCTCTGCGATACAAAGCTATCACCAAACCCAACGAAGAACGGCCACGATACTTGTGCAAACCGGGCAAAACACCAAAAGTTTGCAAACATAACTAATAGTGAGGATTCTCCCAAAAGAGAAAATCCTCACTGTGGGTGTGCCGGATAAACAGAAGCATTGGTATTTCATTCATCCAGGGCGGCACAGTATTCTTCCTCTGCCGGTGCCAGCAGAGAATCAAACAACCCGGCAGCCTCCTCTTTGCAGATATCCTGCGGATGGCAGTAGGTTCGTTCCAGAAAGGCGGTATCTGCGTGCCCCAGCAGGTCGGCCGCCACCTGCTTGCTGGTACCGTGTTCCAGCAGATAGGTGGCGAAGAAATGCCGCATGGTGTGCAGGTGGTATTCCTCAGGGAATCCGTTTTTATCGTACAACCGCCGCAGATGGTGGCTGAAAGTATTGGGGTGTACCGGCTTGCCTTTTCGCTGGAAGATCAGCCCGTTCCAGTCGGCCCCGTTGTTTTCAAGGGCCTGCTCAGTGAACAGCTCTCCCAGCTCATCGAAGACGATCTGCGGCATGACCACGATGCGGGCGCGGTGGTTCTTGGTGTCACTTTCCAGTACGCCCTGCCCTACCACCGTGCTGCGGGAGTGTTGGATCTTCACCTGATTCCCGCCGTGCAGATCACACCACCGAAGGGCACACAGCTCGCCGCGTCGCAGGCCGGTGGAGAGGGCCATCAGGTAGTACACCCTATAAAGAAGCGGCTCCTGCAGAATACACTGCAGGAGCTTTCGCATCTCCCATTGTTGGGGAATGCGCTGCTGAGGCTTTTCCACCCGGACTTTTTCGACCCGATGGGCAGGATTATAGAGCAGGATGTCATTTTTCGCTGCGTCCTGCAGCACAGCGGAAACGGCATCCAGATATTTATGTACGGTGTTTTCGCTCAGCGGCTTGCCGCCCCGTCCGGGCCGCTTGCGCAGTTCTTCTGCAAATTCCTCCAGGACCATGGGCCGGATCTTGCAGAGCGGCAAACCGCCAATAGTTGGATATGCCACCTCCAGCATTTTTCGATAACCGGCCAGCGTACTGGCTTTGTATCGCTTGGCTGCCCTGTCCAGCCAATGCTCTGCGTAGCCTCGAACTTGGTGTTTTCACTTTCGTCGATGCCGGTGCGGAATCGTTTTTCCAGCGCTCAGCCTCCGCATAGACATACTGTCTGATACTGCGCTTTGGAATCTCCTTGGGGACATCAATGGTGCGCGCCTGCATCCGTTTTTTCCCTGTCGTGGTGTATCCATTACAAACTGTAATTTTATATTTTCTTTCTCCGCGTTGTTGAATATAGGCCATGTACATCCCTCCTGCATTATGACGCCTGTGACGACAGTGACGGTGATGACGGTTGTGACGGCACATCCGGTGCCTGGCCCCCACTGTCACAACCGTCATTGCCGTCACCCGTGTCACTTTCTGTCAGGCAAAGAGACAGAAACCGTTTGTGGTTGCTGCGCTTTGTGTCCAGCAAAATTCCCTGCGCCGCCAAGGCGTCCTTGTGGCTTTGCAAATACCGGGAAAGCTGGGCCGGACCCCATAAGGAGCCCTGTTGTCCCAGCTTTTCCACCAACTCTGTGGCAGACCCGAGAAACTCGCCAGAGGCAAGCAGCTGCCGGATAGCCGGCAAGAGGTACATCAGCTGCAGCTCATCCGGCGAGCAGCTGCGGCTCCAGCAGCAGTCGGAGAATTCCAGCGTCAGTTCCCGATCTTCGATATCCCGCCCGGTGGCCGTCAGCAGGGCCGTTCCCTCCTGGCGCTTCTGGCGGATGAGAATGATGGTGCCGTCGGCGGCCCCGGTCAGACCATTGGTGCCGGACAACCGGTTGAAAGGGTCCTCGTCCGGCATTTTGCGCAGGTGGTGAATGACCAGCAGACAGACGTTGCAGCGGTCGGCCAGTTCTTTCAGTGCGGCGGCATCCTGATAGTCGTTGCCGTAGGATGCGTTGGCACCGGCAACCATCCGTACCTTTTGCAGCGTGTCAATAATGACCAGCCGGATGCCGGGTGCTCGGCCAGCATCTGATCCAGCTGCTGCTCCAGCCCCTGCCCGATCATGGGCGCATGGCCGCAAAGGTGCAGACCGGCGGGCGCTTCCTCGGTCAGACGCAATGCGCGGGTGTGCAGCCGCCGCGGCCCGTCCTCCAATGCCAGATAGAGTACCTCACTTTTCCGGGTACGAACCCGAGAAAGGGTTCTCCCCGGCAGACCGCCAGGCAGAGCTGCAGCGCCAGCCAGCTTTTTCCCACTTTGGGCGAGCGCCCAGGAAGTACAAGCCGGGTGCCAGCAGTCCTTCCGCCAGCCAGGAGATGGGTTCCATAGGGTGGGCGTAGAGTTCCTGGAGGGTATAGGTTTTGAGTTCGTTTGACATAGACATTTCCTTTCTTGAAAAACAAAAAAAGCACCCGGTGCCCTCGACATTTCTGTCAAAGGCACCGGGTGCTTTGTAGGTATGGTGGATTGAAAAAAGGGTACACTTTCCCCTTATATCTTTTGAAAAAATATAAAAAATACAGCTCAACGCGCTTTTATAAAAATCACTTGCACAGGCAAGTTTTCTATTCATTAAAAGAAAAGTAGCAGTCCTGTTTGCCGCTCGCCCCCGGACTGTAGGAACACGACCGGCAGGGCGCCACCGCCCGTTCACTTGCACCGTTGGAGGTCTAAAGATTGCAACCTGAAACGTGCAGCCCCATCTGACGTGTGGGGAAACCTGCGTATCATTATGTCCCCGGAAAGGTCCTGGCGGAAAGATCCCGGTGGCTTATGGGATCTTTCTTGGATCGTTGTGGAATCGCTCCGACCATAGCGGCCATCCTGGCGCCAACATCTCTCGCTCTCTTTCCGTGGAACGTACCGATCGTGCTGAATATTCAATTTTCAAGGTGCCGAAAGTACTTTTTACTATACACGCCAAATGTGAAATTTTCTGCGTTGGCTTTACGCAAAATTTGGGCTTTTTCTATGAATCAACGACTCTGCTCCCGAAGGCGTTCCCGTTTGCGAAGTTTTTGGAGAGAAAAATCCAGGATTCTTTCTTTTCTCGCACGGAGCATGGTTCTGTAGAAATTCCTTTGCAGCTCCGATAGGAACGGGGTCGTTTCAATCAGACCATAAATTTGGTTCATATTGATTCTGGGAACGATTCGCTTTAGGGCTTTGTTGCAGTCCGGATTTTTCAGGGAGGAAATGAACTTGAAATATTGGATTTTCTGGCCGTTTTCTTTGATACCCGAAAGAGGTCTTTCAAAGATTCGTAATTCCAACTCTGCAGGATCTTCCAATGTTCTTTTCATGATCTCTTCGTCTGCTTGCGGAAACAGACAGCTTCCACAGTCGTAAACCGGCGCAAGCGATATTTCGTCGGTTCTGCTGTCGTACAGAAATCCCCAGTTACCATTATGTCTGTCCCAGTTGCCAATGAGGGCATCGACAATAAACATATCCCAGAACCGGTCCTTGAGTTGTTGGGGGTCCATTGCGCGCTGTTCTTCTAAGGTCTTGATAATATCGCTGAGCTCTGTGCCGTAACCGTTGTGGACAGAGTCGATAATCGTATTTTTCAGGGAGGCAAAATCCTGCAATACAAGGCGCCCGAGGTAAAGTCCTTACAGGCAACGACAATTTTTTCTTTTCCGTTTTTGGTATACGTTCCCAGTAATGTTTCCTGTACGGGAATACCGACGATTGCAAAAATATGGGAACCAAGATATTCTGAGATACACCCATTGGCATAGCTCATGTTTTTATTGATGGAAGGTGCAGCAGGAAACTTTAACATATACAGTTCGTTGTTGTATAGCACGGAAATTTTGCTGCCATTTGCACCAGCATATGTCTTGTTCCGTACAGGTAGGTTTGTAAAATCAATCACAGGTCAATCACCTCGTTTCATCCTTAAATACTTTTCACGCAGATACCAAGCCTGTTCCGAAGAGATTTCCTGTTCCACCTCCGCCGAATTGATATCCGCATTCAGTTCGCTCCAATTCAGATCCCAATGGTAATCCTTCTTTCCATTGTCCACAAGTTTCCAGGAAGCGATCATATTTTCCAAGGAAGATTGAAGATAGGCAGGCAAACCGCGTTCAAGGTAGTTCTTACGTTTCGGCAAACCGTTTTCTCTGTCATAGCCTTGCACCGCATCCAAAGACAGGATGAATTCCATGGTGCACCCCAATGCCTTTGCAAGCTGCTGCACGGTCCGGGCAGAACATTTCTGCAGGGAACTCTTACCGGAGCAAATATCTATAATGGTTGTTTTGGGAACACCACTGATTTTTGACAAGCGATATTTGGTAATGTTTTTGCTATCCAGATAGCCTTGCAGATCCATACGATTTTCCTCCTTCTATCATCCAGTATATCGGTACACCGACCGTCAGTCAACTGATTTGCAAAAATAAAGGTTTATAACGCTGCCTTTGCCGTTACAGTAGTAAACGTTATCCGTAAGGACTCAGCCTGGGAGGACTGCAAGGTACGATTGCTGTGGCGATGTGTTTGGAAACAGAAGACAGGGGTTTGGGGAGAGCCCCCAAATTTGCGTTGGATATCCAAACGCTATGCTAGCAAAACCATCTGCCAGCAGGTGGGGAGCTTTTGGGCCCCTCTTTCGTCCCAGTCGGTGGGAAAACCGGCTGGGAGAGTGAATCATGCTATGATTCACTCTCTGCCGACATTTCCTGTTCACTCAGAAAAAGTGAATCATAGCATGATTCACTTTTTCCAAAAAATAGTGAGCCCGTATGAATCTTAATAAGATTCATACCTGCCTGTTTCAGGAAAAAAGTGAATCTTATTAAGATTCACTGCCATACAATGAGGCAGAAGTCTGCAGCCAAAATGAGGTTGGCAAAGTATTGATCCATTCTATGAAAGTTTTTGCAAAGACAAAAGAAAACCATACTATTTTGCCGGAAAGCCACTAAGATAAAACACTGGTGACGCAGCAAAGCTGCGTCACCAGATATAAGATTCTAAATGAAAAGAGGAAAAGCTCTACACGCTAAGCCTAAGCAGCGCTTTCCGCATATCAGTAGGAAAAATCTGCTTTTTTCAGCTCAGGTCGGCTCCATCGGAGGCGATGACCTTCTTGTACCAGTAGAAGGAATCCTTGCGCAGCCGGCTGTAGTCGCCGGTGCCGTCATCGTACTTGTTGACGTAGATGAAGCCGTAGCGCTTGGCCATCTCTCCGGTGGAGGCGGAGACCAGGTCGATACAGCCCCAGGGCGTGTAGCCCATCAGGTCGACGCCGTCCTTGACCGCCTCGGCCATCTGCTCGATATGCTGGCGCAGGTAGTCGATGCGGTAGCTGTCATGCACGGTGCCGTCCGGTTCCAGTGTGTCCTTGGCGCCGAGACCGTTCTCGACAACCATCACCGGGATGCGGTAGCGGTCGTAGATCTCGTTGAGCGAGTAGCGCAGCCCCTGGGGGTCAATCTGCCAGCCCCAGTCGGAGGCTTTCAGGTAGGGGTTCTTGAAACCGGCGGACACATTGCCGTCCGTCTTGACGGCGTCCTTGTGGGTGGTGACGCAGTTGGACATATAGTAGCTCAGCGTGTAGAAATCCACCGTACCGTTTTTCAGGATCTCGCATCGCCGGGCTCCATATGGATGGTTACGCCAAGGTCCTCCCACAGCCGCTTGGCAAAGGCGGGATACTCGCCCCGGACCTGCACGTCGGAGCAGTACCAGTTGGTTTTACGCATGGCCTGCTGGTTGGCCAGGATGTCGGCCGGGTCGCAGGTGTAGGGATAGCTGGTGATGAAGCAGTCCATGTTGCCCATCTTGTATTCGGGGTAGTTGTCATGAGCGTACTTCACGGCCAGGGCGCTGGCGATGAACTGATGGTGCAGCGCCTGCAGACGGACCTGCGGGTCGTCGGGCATGGCCACGGCGGGGCCGCGGTAGTCCTTGCAGGTGCCCAGCGACATGACGGCGCCAAACGGCATCATACCGGCGTTGATCTCGTTAAAGGTCAGCCAGTATTTAACCTTTCCCTCGTACCGGGCAAAGATGGTCTTGCAGTAGTTCATGTAGAAGTCCACCAGCTTGCGGTCGGCCCAGCCATTGTACTTTTCCACCAGGGCGTAGGGCAGTTCATAGTGGCTGATCGTGACAAGCGGCTCGATGCCGTGCTTTTTACAGCAGTCGAACACCCGGTCATAGAAGGCAAGGCCTGCCTCGTTGGGCTCGGCGTCCTCGCCGGTAGGAAGATGCGCGCCCAGTTGATGGAAGTGCGGAAGGTCTTGAACCCCATCTCGGCAAAGAGGGCGATGTCCTCCTCGTAATGGTGGTAGAAGTCGATGGCCTCATGGCTGGGATAGAACTTGTCCGGCTCGATGGTGGGGGTAAGCAGTTTCGGGCTGGTGTGGGTACCGTTGGTACACATATCCGGGATGCTGGGACCTTTGCCGTCCACATCCCAGGCGCCCTCAAATTGGTTGGCGGCACAGGCGCCGCCCCATAAAAAGTCTTTGGGGAATACGGTTTTCATAGGTTGGTTTTCTCCTTTCCAATGGTTGCAAACAAAATAGACGGCAGGGGCGGTCAGGGGGTATGGGAAGACCGCACCACCGAAGAGCGGATGACAAGATCGGTGGAAACCTCCACCTTGATATGATGGGGCACCCCATCCTGGATGGCGTTGATCAGGCAGCGCACCGCCACCCGGCCCATATACGTGCGGGGAATGTTCACGGTGGTCAGGGCCGGTTCCATGACCTGCCCTTCGGAGATATTGTCGAACCCCACAATGGCAATGTCCTCGGGGATACGGTAGCCCCGCTGTTTGAAGGCTTTCATGGCGCCGATGGCAATCAGGTCGTTCTCGGCAAAATAGCAGTTGGCCAGCGGGTCCCCCCGGTCCAGGACCTCCAGCATTTCGGTCATGGCCCCCTCGATGGTGGGGGCCAGCGTGTGTACGATGCTGTGGGCGGCGTGCATGCCGTTGGCGCGCAGCGCCTTCTGGAAGCCTTCCCACCGTTCATCGAAGTTGCGCAGCGGCACAAAGGATTTCAGGTAGCCCGGCTGGGTCAGCCGGCGGCTGATGAGGTAGTCGGTGGCCAGATAGGCGCCCTGGGCGTTGTTGATGACCACGCAGCTGCAGTCCAGCGGCTCCACGTTGGAGTCCACCACAATCACCGGCACCCGCAGCGAGAGGAACGCCAACGCCACATCCTGGTTCATCTCGGTGCCCAGCAGGATGATGCCCGCGCAGTCGGACACCCGCAGGTCGCTGATCTGCTGTTCCAGCGTGTCCTGCTGGGCGTAGAACTGCTGCACCTTCATGCGGTAAGGGGTTGCCTGACATTCCTGCACGGCGCCGCGCAGAATCTCGTCAAAAATGGGTGCATAAGAAAAGATGGCCGAGGAAGTCTGCACACAGATAAAGTAAATGCTGCCGGTACCGCTGGTCTGGGTCAGATGGCGGCTCAGATCATAGCCCAGCTTTTCGGCAGTATCGTAAACCAGCTTGCGGGTGGCGGCGCTGACGCCGGGGCGATTGTTCAGTGCCATGGAAACCGCAGCGGGGGAAAGCCCCAACTCCCGGGCAATGTCTCGGGCCGTGACCGACATGATTTTCGCCTCTCCTTCGTGGATTTGCCCTCATTATAAACCGGTTCAGAAAACAGTGCAACAGATTAAGCTAAATGTTAAGTAAATACTACTGAACAAAATGTTGAAATTTAGTGAACGGATCGATATACTGAAACTCGAAAAGGGACGCAGGCCGGCCGCGCTCCCAACCACTGCTGCACTGTTCATGCTGGCCGAAAAAGACCAGCACCCAATGGAGGAGGAATACCAAATGGCAAGCAAAGACTATACCAGCTGGCGGAACAGATTGTCCGCTGTGTGGGCGGCAAAGAGAACGTGTCGGGGGTTACCCACTGTGCCACCCGGTTGCGGTTTACCCTGAATGCAGCCGATAAGGCAGACCGGGAAGGCGTCAAGAAGATCCAGGGGGTCATCTCGCTGGTGGAAAGCGGCGGCCAGTTCCAGGTGGTCATCGGCAACCATGTGGCGGATGTCTATCCCTTTGTGCTCAAGGCATTGGGCATGACCGATGCGGAGGCAGAGCAAAACAAGGGCGGCGAAAAGGCGGAAAAGCAGAACCTGGTCAACCGCTTCCTGACCACCATCACCGGTATTTTTACGCCGATCATCGGCGCCATGGCCGGTGCCGGTATGCTCAAGGGCATCCTGATTCTGCTGACCACCTTTAATCTTCTGGCAACTGACAGCGGCACCTACCGTATCCTCTACGCGGCAGCGGATGCGCTGTTCTCCTTCCTGCCCATTCTGCTGGCTTTCACGGCGGCCAAAAAGTTCGGCGCCAATACCTTTGTGTCGGTGGCTATCGGTTGTGCGCTGGTCTACCCCGATATGACCGCGGCCTATAACGCCGGGGACGCCCTGACCTTCCTGGGCATTCCCGTCAATCTGATGAGCTACACCTCCTCGGTGCTGCCCATCATCTGTGCGGTGTTTGCCAGTCCAAACTGGAAGCCCTGCTGAAAAAGGTGCTGCCTTCCATGATCCGCAATCTGCTTACCCCGTTGGCATCTTTGGCCATCATTGTTCCGG